>ERZ779624.657-NODE-657-length-10014-cov-5.065770_pt1 | contig 10014 bp, 6 predicted proteins | sample MGYA00514190_ERZ779624 | MGnify/ENA primary metagenome ERZ779624 (study PRJEB29562, sample SAMEA4376706) | mouse gut metagenome | isolation source: Cecum | study: EMG produced TPA metagenomics assembly of the A DSS colitis mouse model was used to assess the... | reverse complement strand
CGACTAAGACAGTCGGCGTGTGAGCCTCCTGCCTAAGTCTCCGTAAGCGCTGGATTTCACCTCCGCTAAAAACGCCCCTCAAACGTCCTTCCAAGGTGTGTCTCCCGGCGGATCCCCGGTCCCCAGCCCGCAGAGTCATCCGGTTAGCTGTAATCAAGGCTCTGTCATTCCAATACATTCCAACGCATTATCCGGCAAGCAATCCATATTTTATGTAGGAAAATCGTAAGAAAATACGCAGAAAAATAGTGTAATATCTTGTAACGGATCAACGAAACAGCACCTCTGCTTCTGATATGATAACAAAGTCAATATCAGGGCAGAGGTATTTTTATATCATTCTGTCTGAACAGCTCAAAGGGAAGATCAGGAGGAATGCAGATGGAATTAGGATTGGATCATATATCAAAACAATTTCAGGAACACAAGGCGGTACGCGATGTCAGCTTAACGCTTACGCCAGGCGTATGGGGGCTGTTAGGGGCGAACGGCGCTGGCAAGACGACATTGATGCGGATGATAGCCGGGATCATTGAACCGGATCAGGGAACCGTGTCTTATGACGGGGTGCCGGTTTGCAAGATGGACGAAAAGTATAGGGAGATTTTTGGCTATTTGCCGCAGGAATTTGGCTGTTATCATGCCTTTACGGTTATCGACTATATGGAATATGTAGCTGCTTTGAAAGGGCTTAGCGGACCAGCCGGCCGCCGCAGAATCCGGGAGCTGTTAGAACGGGTTTCGCTTGCGGATGTTTATAAAAAGAAAATTTCCGCTCTGTCGGGCGGGATGAAACGGCGGGTCGGCATTGCGCAGGCGCTGCTGAATGATCCGCAGGTGCTTGTGCTGGATGAGCCGACCAGCGGGCTGGATCCGGGAGAACGGGTTCGTTTCCGCAACCTGCTTTCGGAATTTGGGCAGGACCGTATTGTTTTGATTTCTACGCATATTGTATCCGATGTGGAGTATATTGCGCAGCGTATTGCGATTATGAAAGCCGGACAGCTGCTCGCGGCCGGAACGACGCAGGAGCTGGTGGAATCCATGCAGGGTAACGTGTTCAGCTGTATGGTTCCTGTCCATGCAGTCACAGATTATGAGCAGCATCTGCAGATTATCAGCATTCGCAGGGAAGGCAGGGAGCATGCCGTGATCCGGTATCTTGCGCAGAAACCTTGTACTGCTGATTCTGTTTATGAAGAACCGAGACTGGAAGATCTGTTTTTATGGATGTTTCCACAAAAATATACCGGTGATATGTCCTGAAGAAGGAAAGCTGACTGGAAAATGCGGATGACTGACTGGGTGGGAAGGAAATGGAAAAATGCGGATCATTGACTGGATGGGAAGGAAATGGAAAAATGCGGATCATTGACTGGATGGGGAAGGAAATGGAAAAATGCGGATGATTGACCGGACAGGAGGGGAATCGAAAATGAGGATTTTTAAATTGGAATGGAAACGTATTATGAAAACCAAAATGACCTGGGTGCTGCTGCTTCTGGCGCTGCTGCTTTCCATAGTGTCGGCATATTTGCCGGTGACCTATTGCTACAGCAGCTATCAGGAGGCGGATGGAACCGAAACAGTTTTGAAGGGTGTGGCTTCGATAGCTTACGAAAAGAAACGCCAGGCAGCTGCGGCCGGCGTGGTTACCCCGAAAAAAGTACAAAAAGCAGTGGAGGCTTATCAGGCTTGTCTGGAAAAATACGGGGTAGACCAGTCTTATGACTTGCCGGAAGGGGTCTATGAACAGGAGATACTTCCCTATGCACCGCTGCTGCATGGGGTAAAGGAAGCCTTTGCAGACCCGGATACAGGTATGGCCCCTGCAATTATGGAAATCTCTCCGCAGCAGTTGGGCAATTATTATGAAGTGTGTGAAAAAAGGCTTGCTGCATTGATGAAAATGGAACAGCCTGACAGCCCGGCTGCGCAAAAAAGCGCTCTTCGAATGTATCAGAAGGTTAAAAAGCCGTTTTACGTCTATCCCGGGGCCAGCTCCACGATGATGGATTACCAGAATATCATGGGATTTTTAGTATTGCTTTTTTGCGTGGTTATTGCAGCGCCTGTCTTTTCCGCGGATTATCAAAGCGGTGCGGATGAGATCCTGCGCTGCACGAAATACGGAAGAAAACAGCTTGGGACAGCCAAGGTGGCTGCGGCGTTAAGTATTAGTGCAGCTGCTTTTGCTATCTGCTCAGCAGTCTATATTGTGGCCGCCAACAGTCTGTTTGGGTGGGAATGTACGAAGACCTCGGTGCAGATGATCTATTCGATCGTTACCCTGGCGGGTGTTAATCTGGGCCAGCTGCAGTGGATTTTTGCAGCTGCAGGATTGTTTTCCGTGATGGCTGCAGTGAGTTTTACCCTGCTTTTGTCCGCGAAGTGCAAAAACACGGTGACTTCACTGGCTGTGGCTTTGGTGTTTTGTATGCTGCCGGTAGTAGCTTGTCTGACGGTGCCGGGGGTTTCTGCGTGGATCTGCAGTGTGCTGCCTGCGAGCGGGGTGAGTATCCAGGCAAGCATCCTGTATGCCATGACGGATTTTCAATTTTTGCATATCGGCGGACTGGCTGTGTGGGTGCCGGCCGCGATGGCGGGGATGTGCATCCTGGAAGTTTTTCTGTTTCCCTGGTTGACAGTGCGCAGTTACTGTAAGCATACAGGCTGAAAATTACAGGCCCATTTTTTTCAGAATCCCGTCTGCACTGACGCCTGGATGTGTCAGATACAGACGGCAGATCTGCCCGGCCAGGTTCTGGCTGATGTTTAAGCTGCCTGCGATCGTTTCTACAGATTTGCCTTTATCTGTTTCCCGCATGACACAGCGGACAAGTTCTTTGGTATCTTTTACGGAAGATATCTGTTCTGCAGGATGTTTGCCGGATTCCAGGCAGATTTTTTCAATGGCAAAGCGCCCGTCTTGCGTGACGGTAAGTGTAGCCATGGTCAAAGGAAGCGAAAAGCGCCGCTTGCCGCAGCTGCCCGGATTCAGCCAGGTTTGTCCGTTTATCTGCTGTTCTTCGTATTTGTGGGAATGCCCGTATATAATCAGGTTTTTTTGCCGGAGGTCTTCGCGGATTTGTTTTTTATTGTGTATCAGAAAGATCTGAATGCCATACAGCTCTATAGAAAGCGTCTGCGGGAGGCTTTCCGGCCATTCCCGGTCTGTATTGCCGCGCACGGCATAAACCGGAGCGATGGATTCCAGCTGTTTGAGAATCTGCGGGGTGCTTATGTCTCCGGCGTGCAAAATGATGTCACAGGTGTGCAGGATGTCGGCGACGGGTTTACGCAGCAGATTGTGGGTGTCTGATAGAATGCCTATTTTATGCATCAGGTTTTTTCTCCTATAAGCGCCTTATGAATATCTGAAAATTTCACAGGACAGATGGGGGCTAGAATCGTAGTTGTAAGTAGTGGCTGCATGAACGGAGGAGCTGCCGGCCGCAAAGTTATGCGCCTGCGGCAGTCCTGCACGGCAACGACGCGTGTAGAAATTCGGATGATTCCATAAGGTGCTTATGTGACAGCCGCCAGTCATTGATCGGAGGCATGGCATTATCATAGCAAACCGGATCTGTTTTTTAAAGTATTATGGAATATCCCGCATTTTTTTCGGCATCGTTTGCAGAATGCCGCTACCAGACAGCTTCCCACATTTTTAAAATATCCTCGCTGGCATCGGTATCGATCTCAGCTACGGCGCCGCACAGCTGTTCAAACAGCTCCGCCTGCCCGTCCGCGTAAGAATACTGCTTCATTTCTTCCACCGCCTGTTCCATCTGGTCCATATCCAGGTTGTCAAATGCGGTGCGTAGCATCCTGAAAAATTTCTCCAGATCTTCCCGGGAAGCAGGCGGTTTTTGTGTATGGATTTCAGGAGTCGCCGGCAAAAAGTATTCCTGCAAAATGTCTTCATAATTCCGGTATTGTTTCAGCAGTTCAGGTGTCAGGCTGTGTATTAGCGCTGCGTCCGTCTCGTTGCCGGCCTGCTCCAGCCGTTCCGCCAGCTTTGCCAGTTCCAGCGCCCCGATCTGGCGGGATGCGCTTTTTAAGGCGTGGACTTCAATCGTATAATTCTTCCAGTCTCCCAGTTCCTCCAGTTCCTGGATCCGTGCGGCTTTTTTTGGTATGATCTGGTAGTAATCCCGCAGGACATCCCAGAACAGCTTTTCGCTGCCCAGCAGTTTTAAGGCGGCCTGCGTATCCAGTGCATCGATGTGGATGGAAAGGGCCTTATCCGGGCTGCCGGCCTGGCCGGATGGTTTGGCTGGCCGGATCGTTTCCTGCGGGAGCCAGCGGCGCAGGACCGAGAGAATTACATTTAATTCAATCGGCTTCGGTACAAAATCATTCATTCCTTCGCTTAAAAACAGCTTTTCTGCCCCGTCCACGGCATTGGCGGAAAGGGCAATGATCGGTACATTGTCATAGTTTGTATAAAACCGCCGGATAATATGCGTAGCTTCAATGCCGTCGACTTCAGGCATCATATGATCCATAAAGATCAGGTCGTACGAATGGCGGGCAACCTTTTCAATAGCATCCTGTGCGCTGCAGGCCGTGTCGATCTGCATTTGCAGCGGTTCGAGCAGGCCGGCGGCTACGGTCAGGTTGACAGCGTTGTCGTCTACAATCAGGACGGTTGCGTCCGGCGCGATAAAATCAAATGGATCGTCGTTTTCAGTTGGCAGGTCCGGGTACAGCTTCTGGTTAAAAATATCCGCAATGTTCATCGAGTACAGCGGTTTTTTTACGATGATCAGATTCGGAATATCTGTTTCCAGGATTGTCTGGTAGCTGACCATCAGTACCGCTGTCAGTTCTTTGTGGTGGCGCACATATTGTTCAACCTCTTCTGAAAACATCACATGTTCGATAAAGAAGTAGTTGATGTTATATTTCTGCAGCAGCGGCAAGGACTGCACGGATTTTACTGGCAGATAGGAAACGCCCAGCCGTTCCACGTCCAGCTGCAGCTGGGCTGCGGCGTAAGGGCTGGCGACCATGCCGGCTGCGCTGATCTTTTTCGGGTCGTTGACAGTGATCCCCGGATTGCCGCGGATAATTTGCTGCGGCAGGGTAAAGGAAAAGCAGCTGCCCTTGCCGTACTGGCTTTCCACATGGATATCCCCATGCATCTGGGTCAGCAGCTGTTTGGTAATCGCAAGCCCCAGCCCGGTTCCTTCTATTTTATGTGTCCGCAGGGTGTCCAGCCGCTGGAAGGAATCAAACAGCTTGCCGAGGTCTTCTTTGCGGATCCCGCTGCCGGTGTCTTCGATGGATACCTGCAGAACCAGCCCGTCTGTGCCGGATGGGGAGTAGCTGATCGTCAATTTAATTTGCCCGTGCCGGGTAAATTTTACGGCGTTGTTTGTCAGGTTCAGGATAATCTGGTTGATGCGGACGTGGTCGCCCAGCATCACTTCCGGCAGGTCCGGCGCAAGGTCAACGGTAAATTCAATGTCTTTTGTGCCGATCCGTGTCGTGATGGCATTGATAATATCGCTGGCCAGAGACGTCGGGGAATATTCGGTTACATGAATATCGATCGTCCCGGATTCGATTTTGGAAAAATCCAGAATATCGTTGATAATGGTTAACAGTGTCTGGCCGGATGTTTTGATCTGGCTGATATATTCCTTTGCTGCCGGAGGGATGGGCTCGCGCATAGCCATTTCGGACATGCCGATAATGGCGTTCATCGGGGTACGGATCTCATGGCTCATATTCGCCAGAAAGTCCGATTTGGACTGCGTGGCGTGCTCCAGCTTCAGATTTGACTGCAGGATTTTGTAACGGCTGTTGCCGATGCTGGAGAGGATATTGGACAGGGCATATAAAAATTCTGCGGCGTCGTTGATCTGTTCTTCGGAGACAATCGGAATCTGTGCCAGCGTGTCCAGATACGCCTGCGGGTCAATATCCAGCTCCTGTGCCTGCCGCAGGGCGGTTTCTTCATCCGGCGGTTCTCCGACAATGACTTGTCCGCCGACAAAGCTGCCCAGTATGCGATCCTGGATTGTGATTGGGGCGGCAAAATCAATCAGTCCCGAATGGCAGCGGTAAAATACAGCGGCGCGGTTTTCCATTGCCATAGCGGCGCCCTGCTTGTCGCACTGTTCACAGCGGATGCGGCCGGTTTTCGAGCTTTTCATCAGGCGGCAGAATGCGCTTGTATTACAATGCGCGGTAATCGGCACGCCCTGCGGGTCTGAGATGCCGGCCGCCATTTCTGTCATTTCGCAGAAAGCCTGTTCGATCGTCGAAAGCGTGTCTGCGTCAATCAGGTCAATCAGGTTTAATCCAAGTTCCGTTTCCATAGCCGTCCTCCTTTCGTTCCCATGCAGCCAGGATAGTTTCGCAGGAATCTACATCCAGCTCTTCGACAGCATTGCGCAGCTGTTTAAACAGATCCATCTGCCAGTCCTGATAATGGTAAAGCGCCATTTCCTGTATGACTTCTTCCATCTGGTCCATATCCAGTTCTTCGATGGCATGGCGCAGCGCCTGGAACTGCAGCCTGCAGATTTGCGGGGTCCATTCTTTTGCCTGATCCGGCGGCATATCCTGTTCCATAAAATAAGGCGCCAGAATATGGTCGTAATGCATATACTGTTCCAGCATGGATCCGGTATACTGGTGGATCAGCTGTGCGTTTCCCGCATTTGAGGCTTTTTCCATATCAGCCGCGAGCGCGGATAATTCCATGGCGCCGATCTGCCTGGAAGCGCTTTTTAATGCATGGACTTCTATGGTGTAGTTTTTCCAGTCTTCTTTTTGTTCCAGTTCATGGATGCGCTGCGCTTTCTTGCGGATGACCTTGTAGTAATCCCGCAGGACAGCCCAGAGCAGCTCTTCATTGCCAAGCAGCTTGAGCGCGGCGTTTGTATCCAGCCCTTCGATGGAAACCGAAACCTCAGATGCCGCAGCGGCAGGTTCCCGGTAATGGTCAAAATCATCGCTGACCTTTTGAATTTTATCCTTTGGAAGCCACCGTTTCAGCTTGGAGATCAGCATCCGCAGTTCAAACGGTTTGCCGACGCAGTCGTTTAAGCCTTCATTTAAAAACATCATTTCCGCTTCCGTAGAGGAAGTGGCGGAAAACGCGATAATCGGCACATTTGCGTATTCTTCATGAAACTGTCTTATAATATGCGTAGTCACTATGCCATTTAAATCGGGCATCTGATGGTCCATAAAGATCAGGTCGTAATGCTTGATGGAGATCTTTGTAATAGCTTCTTTGCCGCTTTGGGCCGTGTCAATCTGCAGCTTTAACGGTTTGAGCAGGCCGGTGGCCACGGTCAGGTTGACGGAATTGTCATCAACGATCAGAATTTGCGCTTCTGGCGCAATAAATTCATAATCCTCGTCCATTACATTGCTGTAGTGCATATCTATATTTTCGCGGTTAAACAGCATAGCCAGGTTCAAAGAATAGACCGGTTTTTTTACAGTCAGCAGGTTCGGCAGCGCGCGGCAGCTGTTCGTATCGTAAAAATCCAGCATCAGCACTGCCGTGATGGAAGGATGGTCTTTTACAAAAGACTCCACAGCAGCCGTGTACAGCGGCCGTTCCACAAAAAGGAACTCTGCACCAAGCTGTTCAAGACGGTTAAGCTCCTGTTCGTTTTGGACCGGATAGTAGTCGATATGCAGCCGCAGGATATCTTTTTTAAGCTGCGCATGGATGACGTCGTCCGCAATCAGGCCGGCGGCAGCGCGGGGCGGGTCTTTGATAGAGACACATGGCTTGGAGCGTGTAATACGCTGCGGCAGCTTAAAGGAAAACCGGGAGCCTTTGCCGTATTCGCTCTCCACATCGATCGTGCCCATCATCAGATGCAGAAGCTGCTGGCTGATCGCAAGCCCAAGGCCGGTGCCTTCCAGGTTCCGGTTGCGTTTGCTGTCGAGCTGCTGGAAGGACTGGAACAGCTTTTCCAAATCCTGTTTTTTAATCCCGATTCCGGTATCCTGTATGGTTACCTCCAGAATAATCTCATCTTCATTTTTGGCAAACGGTTCGCAGGTCATGGTAATGTAGCCGTCCTTTGTAAACTTTACGGCATTGTTTGTCAGATTCACCAGAATCTGCTTGATGCGCAGGCTGTCGCCCAGCAGCTCATACGGGATATCCGGAGAAATATCCAAAATCAGCTCCACCTTTTTCTGTCCGATGTGCGACATAATAATATTAGACACATCGTTGATCATGGACATCGGCTCGTATTCACCCATCGTAATTTCCATTTTTCCGGATTCGATTTTGGAAAAATCCAGAATATCGTTAATGATCATCAGCAGGTTTTTCCCCGAACTCTTGATCTGGTTGACATAATCACGCGCCGTAAGCGGCAGCTCTTCCCGCAGCGCCATCTCCGCCATGCCGATAATCGCATTCATCGGCGTACGGATCTCGTGGCTCATATTCGCCAGAAAGTCTGATTTCAAATGCGTAATCCGCTTAATTTTCGCGTTTTCCTGCAGAATTACATAATTATGGTACGCAATGCTGGACAGGGCATTTGTAATCGTATGCAAAAAGAGGGAAGCACGTTTCAGCGTTTCCCGCGGAAAAAATGGGACATTATGGTACGCCGCAAGGTATGCTTCCTGGTCAAGCCCAAGCTCGTTGGCAATATGGCGGATCCTGTCGTCATCCGGCGGTCCGTCCAGGAACTGCCCGCCGAAAAAACAGCCGATCAGCTGGCTGTTGATCATAATCGGCGCGGCAAAATTACGCAGTCCGGTATGGCAATGGTAGGTAATCGCCCTGCCCTGGTGAGACGCATGCGTAGCACAGTTGCGGTCACACGTCCGGCAGCGCTGCAGGCCGATCGTGGTCGCACGCGTATAACGGGAGCAAAAATCCGTCTGGCAGGAAGCGCCCGTTACATAATTCCCGTCAGCGTCCGTAATATAGGCAGCGATCCCGGTCATTTTAGAAAACGAGTTCTGCATCTCCTGCAAAATGGAAATATCGATCAGGTCTGTTAAATTTAAGGTCTCTTCCATATAAATCAACCTTCCTTCCAAGCTGGTCTATCTGGCTGTGTTCGTACAAAGTGTGTTCTCAATCGCTTCCACTAATTTGTCATGGTCAATCGGCTTTAGCAGGTATCCCTGCGGCTTTAAGGCAAGCACCTGCTGGATTTTCTTGCGGTCATTGATACCAGTCAGAAAAATCACGGGGATATCCATCGTTACCGGATTATTGCGCAGCTTTTCCAGCACCTGCGGCCCGTTTTCCTCCGGCATCTCATAATCCAGCAGAATCAGATCCGTCATCTTCGTTTCCAGGAATTTCAGCGCCACTTTGCCGTTAATCGCGGTCGCGATATCATAGCTGTCGTCCAGATAGCGCTTAATCAGCTTCAGCATCCGGAAATCATCGTCCACAACAAGGATATGCTTACGTCCGCCTGTAGTAACAGGATGCAACAGGGCATCGATTTCGTCAAGCGCAGGCTGCGTCTGCGGATCCGCAGCCTGCGGCGCCGGTGCGGCAGGCTGCGGAATTGTTTCCCGGACGTTCAGGTTGCGCTTTATGTATGCCGAAATTCTATCTGCAATCTGCAGCGCAGTAAGCGGTTTGATCAGATCCATATCTGAGAAATCCGCGGATATTTTGCGCATCTCATCACAGTCATCCTGTGTTGCTACGACAAAAAACGGGGTCCTGCGTTCCAGTTTTGTATGCTTGATGGTGATCAGCTGTGTCATGGTGTCGCGTGCCTCATTGTTCATACAGTAGATGACGACATGCGGCTGAAAATATTTCAGGTGGCAGACAATATCGTCGAAGCGGCTGGAAGTACTCTGGCATTCCAAGATATTGTTTGCATGGAGGAACAGGTCTTCGATGGTTGCTTTGTTGTTGCCAAGTAATAGTACTTTGTATCTCATTGTAAACCTCCTAGAGTTGCTTTAGGGACTATGGGTGCAGTCCGCTTTCATACTTTTTTAGACTGTTTATGGGGTCTATTATAACAGTATATTTGG
>ERZ779624.655-NODE-655-length-10028-cov-5.057856_pt1 | contig 10028 bp, 3 predicted proteins | sample MGYA00514190_ERZ779624 | MGnify/ENA primary metagenome ERZ779624 (study PRJEB29562, sample SAMEA4376706) | mouse gut metagenome | isolation source: Cecum | study: EMG produced TPA metagenomics assembly of the A DSS colitis mouse model was used to assess the... | reverse complement strand
GTCTTGTTGAGCGTGCACTTCTTCAGATCCCGGCAGCCGTTGCAGGCATAGGGCGGTTTGAACCGATGCATGCAGACTTCTTCCTCATACTGTCCACAGCAACGGTTACAGAGGGATTTACACTGCTTGCAGAGAGATACAAGGGGATGCCGGCAGTCCGGTCCTCGCAACTTAAAAACTTAGCCATAATTTTTCTCCTTCCCCGCCGGCCATCCCCCACTATAGCACAAAAGACAGGGGGAAGCACTGCCCTCTGTCTTTGTACCGCCAGTTTCACTGGGTTCTGTTATTCAGTTTCTAAGCGTCTTTCCCCTTCCGACGGGAGTCTCATTTTACATTTGAGGCTATAAAGCTGCTTATGGCTCAATGCCTTCCCATGCTTGTGCTAATCCTGAGATTAAGCAGCTGTATATCAATGGGCATTTCTGCTATGTCTTTAAGTTCGGCATCGTCACCAACGGGCTGGGTATCATCCGTCATATTTCCTTTTATAACAAAGACTTCATGGCATCACATCTCGATATCATTGTTGAAAAGAAATCGGATCCTCCTGACGAAGATAAATGTGTTCATGACTCAAAACTTCTGATCCCAGCACTGAAAGACTTCTTTTCCAGGCATCTGCTAATCGATCCAAAAACTTTCCCTGGTGATGCTGCTTTTGATACAGCCTCCCTCTACAAAACATTGCTTTCCGGCGATACTTTTGCCGCTGATCATACCATTAATGAAGATGGTATTCCCTGCTGTCCTAAAAAACGTCTGCACCCTCCTTTTTTACCCGCTTCTCTATCTCACTTTTACTTTGATTTTCTTTGCCACACCGTTGTTGGCAATGACATAGACCGTACAAGTTCCTTTTCCCTTTGCGGTAATCTTGCCTTTTTTGCTTACCGTCGCCACTTTTTTATTTTCGGTGTAATACCGCAGTGCCTCCACATGCTTCAGAACTTTCTTCTTTTTGTTCCACAAGACAGTTTTCGCCCTGATCTGGAACTTATTTTTCGGCCTTAGTGTCACTTTGGCTTTGTTTACAGTAATCTTCTTTACATTGGTACGCTTCTCGTATTTCATCGCCACATGGATGTTGGGGGACTTAGCGATATACTGCTTTTTCCCGTCTTCCATTTTGTAAGCGGCGATATAATACTTATAAGCTCTGTCCGTCTTTAACTTCTTATGGACAAATGCACGTTTTCCCGATGCCTTTACAGCCGATATTTTCTTATAATTTTTCTTGCCGTCGCAGTATGACCAGTAAACTTCGTAACCGGACGCACTTATACACTTCAGCCATGTCAGTTGGATGCTGTTTTTGCCTTTTTGCTTTCCGACCGCCAGAAGAATCGATAAATCCTTTCTTTTCTCAATTTGGTTCCCGGTCTGTCCGCCTTCATTGGGGACAGGCGTAGATGTCGCTATTCCCAGCTGCGTCGTCCCACCCGGTGCTGGCGTTGCTGTTCCCGGCTGTGCTGTTTCCTCTGGTGTCGGCACAGGCGTTCCCGGCCGCATCGTTCCTTCCGGTGTAGGCGTTGGGACTGGCGGCGGCGTCGGCTCCGCCTGCCTCGGTGTATCTTTGTAGCAGATGGCATAAGTGGAGAATTTGTCGCTTTCAAAGGTAAATTCCGCCGTTTCCTCGTCGTATGTTCCTTCAATGACGTCGGTCTCCCCCTCATGTAGCCGTATGATCCGATAATTCCTTACCATTAGCACATCTTTATTGCGGATTTCCTCCGGTATCACAACCGTAACGGAAATTGCTCTGCCCGGTTCACTGATCGACATCTTTCCGCCGTCCCCTACCCGCTTGAAAAGGGAGGCGTCAAAATACATCACTTCTGTGCCGGTTCCTACAACCGCTTCCGCCGCCTTTTCTACTTTTTCGCGGTCTGACGGGGCAATCTCCCCTGCCGGCGATACCTCCAGCCAGATTTTCGCATCTACACCTTTGTTTACTTCTGCCTTTTCCTCCGGCGTCAATATTTCTGCCAGTTCCGCCTTGGAATTGTTCAGTACCGTATCCGGCGCACCGGGCAGCACCATTACCTCTTTCTGGATTTTTCCGGCATCCGGATCGTCTGGGACGGTTTCTGTCGGTTCAATCGTCTGATATACTTTTATGCCACAGATTTCACATATTTTATACTGCCTGCCAGGCTCTTTCTCCGTGGCCTCTTTTTCCACCGTCCACTGCTCCGGGAATGTATGCCCGTTGTTTATTTTGACCGTCACCGTGGTAGTATTGCCCGCCTTGTCTGTGGCAATAATAGTATACACCGTGCCGTCTGCCACCAGCGCATATGTCCCGTCTGTCAATGTGACCGCCGTCCCGTTTACTGTTACCGTGTCAAGGTGCTCATCCGTAACCGTGACCGTCTGCGCCTCGCAATACGTCTTATGGTCCTTCACGCCTCTGATTTTCGGATCCGTGTCATCCCTGACCAGCTCATCCGTGCAAATATATGTCACATTCCCAGCGTTATCCGTAATCTTCGCATACACGTAGCCGGTCTCTTTATCAAGCACTATCGGCTGACTGTATGCCTGCCAGTCTATGCTGTCTTTGGCGGCATCAAATTCCTCCTGCGAGTAATTTTCGCAAATATACGCATACCGAATTGACCGGATGCCGCTTCCGCCCTCATCCGCCGCCGTGATTTTGACAGTCTGACCACCTTTTACAAACATCATATCCCAGTCGGCATACCTCATGTCCTCCCAGAACAAGCGATCCGAAATGGAGATTTTTCCTTCCGGAGCGGTGGTGTCCCGTACCGTTACCGTCACCTCGGTATCCGCTTCTATACCAGTGATCTCATAACTCGTGTCGTTTATCTTCGCCAGTGTGCCATTTGTTACGGCAACCTGCGTCTCTGCCGGGTCATATCCGCTGTCCAGGGCAAAGGTTAACGTTACCTTCTCATGCCAGCACGCTTCTTCCCTGTCCGCCGTGATGCGGTAGCCTTTCTGCTCCGTCTCGCCCGGAAGTGTTACCGCCAGCGTCCTGCCGCTGCCGACTTCTACCTTTTTATCCGGGGAAACACTGTAATTTCTCGTAGCCTGATAGCGCACATAATAGATGCCGGAGGGCAGGTCTTTGATCTCAGTTCCTGCTATGGCCTTGTAAGCATCCTCTCCCTCCCTGCGGTATTCCATAGCAGAAGTAACGCCCGCCATCGCCCCGTCTGCTTTTCCCTTGATCGTCTCATTGGTGGCAGAGACATCCGGTGCCTCCTGCTCCGCTTTGTGAATAACAACTTTGGCAGAGCCTTTTTCCGTCTTATAGTCGTCCTTTGCAATCTCATAATAAACAACGTATTCACCCGCATCCGTATATGTCGGACTCACACCAAGGCTGCAGTTATCCTTTGACGTGCCGTATTTGACCGCTGCACCCTCTGACGTGCCGGACAGCTTGATGGAAATCCCGTGTTCTGTCCCGTCATAGCTTCCCTCGTAGCCGTCTACCGTGATGCCCTTCATCTTCGTCAGGGTAATCTCCCAGGCAGCATTGACGCAATCCTTATAATTGCCCCTGCCCGCCACGGCAATCGTGTAAATACCGATTTCTGTCTTTGTCAGGTCACCGGACAGTGTGTAGTCTGTTCCCTCTGTAAGCAGGGTATCCCCGTCTCTTACCGTCACCGCCGGTGTGATGGCCTCACCCGTTTTGTATTCCGTCTCGCTTGGCGTGACCGTGACCACAATGCTGTCGTCTGTCAGGGATTTGGGTGCAATACTTACGGTAACGCTTCCCTCAGCTGTTTGATTCCCCTCTGTTTCATTCCCCTCTTCCGTGACCTGATAATAATAAGTATAGGTGCCTGCGTCTGTAAAGGACGGCTCTTCCTCCAGCGCATAAGCGCCGACTGCTTCCGTGCGGAATTTGATGCTCTAATCCTGTGCGCTGACCGTAACCGTACCGCTGTGGGGCTGTCCGTCGTAGGTTCCGCTGTAATCCTGTGCGCTGACTGTGAAGGCGCCGTACAATGTCACCGTGATGGTCTTCTCTGCACCGTCTGCGGTAAATGTGAGCGGGAAATCGCCATTTTGCTTATTGGTACGCGCTGCTTGTATGTCTGCCAGCTGCTTCGCATTTACGGTAATGACATCCGTCGGATTTCCATCTGCATCAACCGCCGCCACGTCCGCCAGTTTCTTTGCGGTGTCAGCCGTTAATTCGGGTTTTAATATATGGTAAGAGAAATCCTCTGCGGCGACTGCCGGATTCCATTTGGCCGTCAGCACTTTGGCAAAGGTGCTGTCACCCGCACCCTCCGACCACTTCTTAAAAGTGAATCGCTCCATGACCGGCTTTTCAATGTCCCCGATATTTTCTGTATAATCACATATGGATTCGTCCGTGCTGCCCGACCAGACACCGCCGTTTGGTTTGATCAATATGCTCTTTGCCAACCATCTGCCGACAAGGGTAACGTCATTCCTGGGCATCTCAAAGGTGCTGTCTGTTTTCATCGTGACACCCGTCCATCCGGCGAAAGTATAGGCTCCCTTATCCGCCATTTCTGCCAGCTGGACGGTATCGCCCCACTCGTACGCCTTTGTAACTGGGACAGCCGAACCGGACGGGATCATGCCGTCGAAGCGGTAGCTGACATTGTATTTCTGCTTCGTCCACACACCGACCACGTTAATGGTGTCCGCCGTGCCGACGTTATATTTTCCACTTGCATCCGCGGATACGCCCGTCCAGGTGACATTGTATCCGTCCACGGACGGCTTCTCTGGCAGCGAGACGGTCTGGTTCTGCTCCGCCCTTGTCAAAGCTTCCTCCCGGATATCCGCCAAAATAGCGTCGCCCTCCGGCGGTGCATTTTGGAAGGAATAGTTGATATTGACATATTTTATCTCGTCTTCGGGTATTTTCGTCCATGTACCAATTAAAGTCACATCTGCCGTTGGTGTGTAAGTGCCGCTGACGACAGTTCCGCTCGCCCTCCAGCCGTTAAAGATCCAGCCGTTTGCTGCAGGAACAGGCAGCGTGACGGACCCACCCTGTACCACACCCATGCGTCCAGGCACAGCTACCCCGTCCGGGATTGTTCTGCCCGAATAACGATAGGTTACATCATAAAATGCAGAAGGCTTTTTCTGCATATAGTGCCGCACAGGGTCCGCCTCATCCGTGAGACCGCTGTCATTCACGCTCGCCGTATTGATGTACTCGGTATATGCCGCAGGCTCAGATGCCGGGGCATCGCACGAGTACGTCACCACGATCTTTGCCCCCGCCGACAGGCCTGTCACCTTAAATATCAGCGTATTGCCGCTCACGGCCGGCGCCATCGTCACCGTTCCCAGGATGTTCCCGATGCCGCCGTCAATCCGCTGCACGGATGAGACAGACGCATCGCCGTTGTACGTCATGCCGGCGGGAATGTTGTCCGTCACAACGAGTTCACCGCTCCTGCCGCCCTCGTCGCCGATGTACTGGAGCTCCAACTCATACTCCACCTTCTGCCCCGCCGTAAGCTTTCCGCCCTCCGTGACACCGTTTTTCACACTGGCATAGAGCGCCTCCGAATCCCTCTCCGCCCCCGTTTGTTCCGCAACTGCATTGGCCCGTGTCTCCCGGGTCTGCCCTGCCGCCTTCGCTTGTTCTGTTGATTCTTCCGCTAATTGCTCCATTATTTTTTTGTCGGAGGAATTTTCCTCTGCTGTTTTCCCGACGTGGGAATCTGTCTCCCGCCTTTCCTCCGCAGAGAACATAGCGACTGCACTCAGAGAAGCTGTGGCTGTTCCCTGATAAAGCACCGTGCCGTCTACCGCCTTGATCGTAACCGCAGTTAAGGCGTCTGGCGCACTTTTATTCCAATCTGTAACAGTACAGCCATTAGCTACGGTTAATTGATCCGTGCCTATGCCTGGCACAAGACAGCCTTGGAACATACTTTTCATATTTGTCAGCTTCGATGTATCCCATCCGCTTAGATCCAGCTCTTTTAATACTCTGCAATTTTGAAACATCGCCTCCATGTTTTTCACGTTCCCAGTATTCCATCCGCTTAGATCCAGCGTTTCTAATCTGAGGCACCAATAGAACATATCTCCCATAAAGATCACGTTCCTGGTATCCCATCCGCTTAGATCCAGCGTCACTAATCTTTCGCAGCCAGCGAACATACTATCCATATCTTTTACATTCCCGGTATTCCACCTGCTTAGATCCAGCGTCGCCAATGCTCGACAATTATAGAATAGCATACCCATGTTCGTCACGTTCCCAGTATCCCATTCGCTTACATTCGGCGTTGTCAATACTGTACATTCATAAAACATATAGTCCATATCTGTCACGTTCCCGGTATCCCACCCGCTTATATCCGGCGTTACCAATGCTCGACAATTACCAAACATACTGCTCATATCTGTCACGCCCGAGGTATCCCACCCGTTAAGATCCAGTTTTGTCAATGCTCGACAATCATTAAACATGCTTCCCATATCTGTTACATTCGAAGTGTCCCATCTGCTCACATCCAGCGTTGTCAATGCTTCACATCCAGAAAACAGACTCGTCATGTTTGTCACATTCCTGGTTTCCCAATTGCTTATATTCAGCCCCACCAATGCATTGCAATCATAGAACAGATACTTCATATTTGTCACGTTCGAGGTATCCCATCTGCTTACATCCAGCGGTGCTAATTTGAGGCAATGATAGAATGTACCGTACATATTTGTCACGTTCGAGGTATTCCATCTGCTTACATCCAGCGTCACTAATTCGCTGCAACAATAAAACATCTCTCGCATATTTTTTAAATTCCCGGTATTCCACCCGCCTGCATTCAGCGACGCTAATTTAAGGCAGCGATAGAACATACTGCTCATATCTGTCACGTTCGAGGTATCCCACCCGCTTAGATCCAGTTTCGTCAATACACTGCACTCATAGAATGTGTGCATCATATTTGTCACGTTCGAGGTATTCCACCCGCTTACATCCAGCGTTGTCAATGCTTTACAATTAGAAAACATATATGTCATATTTGTCACGTTCATTGTATCAAAATACGAGGCATTGTTTACTGTCGTCAGACTGGAAAAGCCGCTGAACAGGCTCGATGAATTCGCAGGCGCTTCCACACCGCCCTTGGCTCCTATGTAGAGATCGTATTTACTTGCATCACTTTCATTTGCGACCACCGCCGCCATGACCGAACCCGCTGTTCCAAAGTTTGTATCGGTAATATCCCATGCCGCCACCGCTCCAGCCGGCATTTCATTTGTATTTAGAAATGTGATGGATTGTATGTGATCTCTATAGGCGCTTACATAAAATGAATTTGAAAATCCAATTGCCTGCCTGTTTCTCATCCGGCGCGTAGGCTCCTGTGTCACGGTATTCGTCCGCTTCTGGATATACGCCCTGCCCCAGAGCGCCTGCAGTGTCACGTCAGAACCGGGCATGGTGAAACTGCCATCCCGGATATTCACACCGCCCGACGCCCCCCACCCGGAGAAGTTCTGTCCATCCTTTTTCAGATCTGCCGGTTTGTCCTTTAGCGCAACCGTGCCGCCCTCCGCATGGATCGCGGGATCCTCTGGCACGCTCCCTGTGCCGCTGCCCGTGCCGTATGTCACGTGGTAGCCTGAGCGGTTTATCGATAATGCCGCTGCCGAAACCTGCGCTAAATTATCCGCCTTTAGCAGCAGTTCGCCCGTCACGGGAATTACGCCCGTCTCGCGCCGGTCACACAGATCCGCATGCAGTGTAAGGCACACGCTCTCGCCCGCATACCACTTCGGTATGTTGATGGTATAGCGGTTATTCTCATATACCGCTTCTGCGCCTTCAAATATGGCAGGCAAATAGGCATCTATATAATTTTTACCACTTACCGAAATCCTGCCACGTTGTTTAAACTTTTCGGAAAGCGAGCCCTCTATTCTTACGTTTTGATAAGATGGCGAAGCACAGAGCGCGACCGCAAGCTTTGTGTCGATGCCGTTCGCACCGGAAGCGAAGATCTCGCTGCACAGCTTCTTCATTTCACCGCTGTAGACATCGGCTGACAGGCCATAAATGCGGATACCTCTGTCCCGGATTTCTCTGGACAGTACCTCTGCCTGACTGGCATTGCAATTACAGCCCTGTGCGCTTACGATGACAATATTCGCTTCATTGGCTGCGTTCCCTCTCGCATCCAGCACTTCCTTTGCTATTTGCAGTCCTGCATATGCGTTGGCATTCGCATCCACCGAGAGCGCATCGACTGCCGCCGCAAATGCGGCGTAGTTGTTTGTGAAGTCGAGCGCCGTTTCCGCGTTGTTGGAATATTTCACGAGGGCGAACCGTGTAGCGCCGTCCGTCAGCAGCTTCTGTGCGACCTCCTTTACCACGCTCTTTTGCTCTTCTATATTTGCCATTGCCGAGCAGTCAAACACAAATACCGTATCGGTGTGCTTTTTGACTTGCAGGTCCGACTGCAGTTCGATCGTGATCTCCGCCGTCTTGTCTCCCGATTTTGGTATGCTGACGCTATGTGTTACCTTCACACCGCTTGCAGCGTTTCCCGCCGATGCGGTCGTAACGGCCGACGTCTCCGCTGCACGCGCAGAGGCCGTTCCTGGCACGCCCGGAATACAGAGCTGTATGACCAGAACCGCTGCCGCAAGCAGTATACAGACAATACGTCTTGATACTTCCTTTCGGAACATGTTACATCCTGCGTGCTTCTCACGCATCAACCTCTCATTACTTTTGATATTCTTTCTCTTTGCCATCTGCCTCACCTCTTCATGTCTCTATAATTTTATAAAGTCTCTTTTTTGAAAGACAACATTCAACTCTTTCTATTTTACCAAAATGGTTTCTGTTTTTTAAGAAACCTGGTACAGATTGCACTTTTTGAGGTATATTTTGCAAATGACAAAAAAAGAAGCTGGTATTGGTTCACTTAATCAACATTTCAGAAAGTTGAAAAATACGCACACAGTACCAGGCAGATATCCGTAGCGAACAATACCGCAGCGCAGGATCAGCCAGAACATCGAGAATACAAGAAAAATGCGTCATGACAAAAATACGACGGCGGGGTGAGCTTCTCCCATAAGGGCACGATATTCTATTCTTCGGTCATGCTGCGGCTTGAAACGTAAACGGGGCTTTTCATTTCCATGCTATGCCTATAACAATTTAAGCAATTTTAAATACCAGTCATCCATGATGCTTTCATAGGGAATCTGTACGATCCTGTCTTTTGAACCGCTTTTGTAAATACAGGTTTCCGATGCCCCGGCCAGTCCCGGAAGCTTATAAAACCCACCAAAAACAATCCATATTTCCCCGTCTGCATCGTGTTCCTCCAAAAAATCCTCAAAGCCTTCCCGATCAATATACACATTCCTGTCATCATACGAGATCATGAGACTAAGTTTCCTGGTATCACTTGAAACAATTTCAGGTTTCCCATTATAGTTTCCCACCATAATATCCCTGCTTTCATTGCACCGGGCATAGGAATAAATATGTACTACCAGCAACATGGCTGCAATCACCAGAACAGCTGAGACCGCCATGCCCACACACATCTTTTTCCGATATGGGCAAAAACCGGCAATTTCACCTATCCGCCTTTTCATGTAAGCAAATTCCCTTTCCCCTGCAAAGGTAACAGCGGGCGGCGTACCCTCTGATTCAGAGCACAACAGGTTCAAGGTTTTCAACAGCATCATCCCATATTCATGTGCCGGCCACCCGTTGCTTTGTATGCACACTCTGTCGCAGATCTCCTCCATATCCGCCCAGAACTGTTTCTGAAAAATTGTCAGGAACGGATTCACCCAAAAAAGACACCGCAGAATGTCCCATGCAAATCCAAACCACAAATGCCCTAACCGTATATGCGTCTTTTCATGCTGCACAACAGCCTTTAATTCATCTCTGCTGTAACTCTCTAATATCACTTTAGGGATACAATTTTCGGTTTCAACATCCCGACAGTAAACGGTGTGATAATCATGTCTTTAACACGAACCTTTAAAATATCCATAAAAAACGT
>ERZ779624.654-NODE-654-length-10048-cov-4.364855_pt1 | contig 10048 bp, 10 predicted proteins | sample MGYA00514190_ERZ779624 | MGnify/ENA primary metagenome ERZ779624 (study PRJEB29562, sample SAMEA4376706) | mouse gut metagenome | isolation source: Cecum | study: EMG produced TPA metagenomics assembly of the A DSS colitis mouse model was used to assess the... | reverse complement strand
TGACGCAGATATCAAGCACTATTACTCAGTTATTAATGCAACGATGTACTAGGAATTGACAACAAAGTTGGGAATTATGAATCTGGCAAAATTTGACCGGACGAATCTTGCTGGATCTTATGTTTCACAAGAACAGCCCAGTACCATTGATGATCCGACTATCCAAAATGGATTTTACGATGCCCCGGCAGTTGTGGCTATTTTTGGCCAGAACAACTTTATGTTCCGCACGGCAGATGCGTTCTGCTGTGCGGAGAATATGGTTTTGCAGGCGACAGAACTTGGTATTTCTTCTTGTATTGTCTCCCGAGGAGAGGAGACTTTTATGGGATCGGAAGGGCAGGAACTGTTAAAAGAATGGGGAGTGCCGGAAAACTACTCGGCGATTTGTTTTGTCATTCTTGGATATATTGATGGAGAGCAGCCGCATACAAAACCAAGAAGGCCGGGACGGATAAAAATTATTGAGTAAATATTCTTAGCAGGAAGACAGGATATATATTGAATGTCAGCCCTTTTAGGATGGAGCATCCACATCATATAGTATCTGAACCAAGATTGTAAATACTCTGACTACAGGTGTTAATCTGCTATACGGAATTCTATCATAAAGAATATAGGGCAAACATCGTTTAATGCTGGTAACAAATTTACAGAGCAATCGTCAAATCACAGCTGTCCAAGGGAAGATGGGCCAAGGCGTTCCTCTGTTGACAGAAAAGAATCCGAAATGGATTTTGTAGTAAACGTTAAATCGGAAAGGGAATTAAAAGAAATTGCAAGACAGCTTATGGAAAGCTGTTAGAATATTTACAACAGGAAAGATTGAAAGGACGGCAGACCGCAGCCATTATTGTGCGGTCCCTTTTTTTATGAACGTAAGGCGAATTTGTATTCTTGGGGGAGTGATGACTGCCAATAACATCGTAGACCGTTTGGACGGAGAGAAGGTTGAGAAGAAACCATTGTCTTGATAATCCTGAAAAATTACTTTAAAATAAAAATACTTAAAGCCAGGGAGAATGCCATGAAAGGACTAAAATAAAAGTACAGGAGTGACGGCTTATGTTAATCAGAGACCGACTGGAACGGTGCGATTTTTCTAGCAGCGAACGAGCTATTGTGGACTTCATTTTGGAAAAGAAACTGGAAATCCGGGATATGACCACCAAGGAGATTGCCCAGGGGGCTTTTGCCTCACCGTCAACCCTGGTGCGGATTGCCCACAAGATGGATTTTGGAGGGTGGAATGAGCTGAAAGAGGCGTTCTTAAAAGAGGAGGAATATCTGCAGTCCCATTTTCTGGAACTTGACGCCAATCTTCCTTTTCAAAGAGGGGATTCGATTATGTCCATTGCGGGAAAGATCGCAGCTCTCAGGAAGGAAGCCATTGATGATACCCGCTCCCTGCTTACCCATGATGATCTGCAGAAAGTGGTCTTGTATATGAGAAAAGCTTCTTCCATAGGCCTTTACGCGGTTAGCAACAGCCTGATCCTGACCAGAGAATTCCGGCACAATATGACAAGGATCGGGAAGAGAACAGAACTGTGCCAGCTGCAGGGGGAGAGGACAGACAACGGTGGAGATTATCAGGGAATAATGACGATTGATCGGAAAGCCGGGAGGCAAAAGCGAAATGGTATTTACAAAAACAGACGGTATAAGCTTTGAATCTGTAAACGCCATTCCATAATCCGTTGGAACTATTGAAAAAATTTGACTTATTTGGTTTAATGTATGTGCATAGAAAAGGTCTTTGACCGGATTTGGAGGTAACGAGATGAGAAAGAGAGAACAAAAGTCTTTACAGTGTGAGATATATGAGCAGATGGCTTCTATGAAATGTGCCCATGTCAGAAAAAAATGCGGAATCATTAGCTTCTGCAATGAAACCTATGAGGCATTGGCAGTATTTCATGAGGACAGCCTGATTGAGTTGTCCATAGAGGACAAAAAGACAGGCGAGACTCCTTTCTACCTTCATTTTGTAGCCATTGACGCTGAAACTGTCAGAGACAACATGGAAGCGTTTTTTGATTTTCTGAAAGAGAACAGGCCTGTAAAAGAAAGTCTGGACATAACCGCCAAAAAACATAAGCAGCCTATGAAGCTTTTAGTAAGCTGTACTTCAGGACTTACCTCTTCCTACTTTGCCTATACGATGAAAAACGCTTTGGATAGGGCCGGCATTCCGATTATCGTAGACGCCGTAAGCTTTACGGAGATTGATAAGGTACAGGCCGGGTATGACTACATCCTGCTGGCGCCCCAGATCGGGCATAAGCTGCCTGAATACAGAGAAAAATACGGGAACAGGGTTATGAAGGTAGACAGCAGGGATTTTGCCAGCTATGATGTAGTTCGGGTTATGAACCGCCTGATCCGCCATCACGCGGCATAAGGTTTGGAGGGAAAAAGCAAATGCCAAAGGCAATGAAGATTCGGGGAGCCCGTGTTCATAAGCTGAAAAATATCAGCGTAGATGTTCCCTTAAATAAAATCGTGGCAATTGCCGGGGTGTCGGGCTCCGGCAAGTCCTCCCTTGCCCTGGGGGTTCTATACACAGAGGGTTCCAGACGGTATCTGGATTCCCTTTCCACTTACACGAGAAGGCGGATGACCCAGGCGGCCAAAGCCCAGGTGGACGAGGTGCTGTATGTGCCGGCAGCCCTGGCGCTTCATCAGAGGCCGGGCATCCCGGGCATCCGCAGCACCTTCGGCACGGGTACGGAGCTGTTGAACAGCTTAAGGCTCATGTTTTCACGGCTGGCAAACCACTGCTGCCCAAAGGGGCATTACCTGGAACCGACCCTTTCTGTGGCCGCAGGAACACAGCTGGTCTGCCCCCGGTGCGGGGAACGGTTTTATGGGCCGTCAGCGGAAGAACTTTCCTTTAACAGCCAGGGCGCCTGCCAGACCTGCGGGGGGACCGGCATCGTGCGCAGGGTTGACAAAGACAGTCTTGTCCCCGATGAGTCTCTTACCATTGATGAGGGGGCGGTGGCACCGTGGAACTCCCTGATGTGGTCCCTGATGACCGATGTGTGCCGGGCCATGGGAGTCCGCACCGATGTGCCCTTTTCCCAGCTGACCGGGGAAGAACGGGAGATCGTTTACAACGGCCCCGCCGTAAAAAAGCACATTTTTTATAAAGCGAAAAATTCCAACGAGGCAGGGGAAATTGATTTTACTTATTTCAACGCCACGTATACGGTGGAAAATGCCCTGGCAAAGGTCAAGGACGAAAAGGGAATGAAGCGGGTGGAGAAATTTCTGAAGCAGGACATCTGCCCGGACTGCGGCGGCACCCGGCTGTCCAGAGCTGCCAGGGCGCCGAAACTGCTGGGCATCAGCCTTGATGAAGCCTGCAAAATGACATTGAGCGGCCTTGCGGACTGGGTAAAAGGCGTGGGGCCGTCTCTGCCGGAGGACATGAGGCCTATGGCAGAGAGCATCTGTGAATCGTTTCAGACCACGGCAAAACGGCTGATGGATCTGGGCCTTGGCTATCTTTCTCTTGACCGGGCATCCTCCACCCTTTCCACCGGGGAACGGCAGCGGATGCAGCTTGCCCGGGCAGTGAGAAACCGCAGCACGGGAGTGCTGTATGTTCTGGACGAGCCGTCCATCGGCCTGCATCCTTCCAACATTCAGGGCCTGGCAGGCGTCATGGAGGATCTGATCGCGGACGGAAATTCCGTCATACTGGTAGACCATGACACACAGATCCTGTCACAGGCTGACTGGATCATCGAGATGGGCCCGGAAGCCGGGGGCAAAGGCGGATATGTAACGGCTCAGGGAACCATCGGAGAGATTGTAAGCAATAAAGATTCCCGCATCGGGCCTTTTCTTTCAGGTATAGCTAAGACACGCATAAGAAAGGCGCCGGAGACCTCCAGCTTGTTTGACCAGGGGAAGATTCATCTGTCTACAGGCAGGATCCATACGGTGAAACCTCTTGATGTGAGTATTCCCAAGGGAAAACTGACGGTGGTGACAGGCGTATCCGGTTCGGGCAAGACCACACTGATCCTGGGAAGGAAGCAGACGCGCTGAAGGCAAAGGCTGAGGCTTCCCGGTATGCGGCGGAGCAGGAGGCGGCCGGCGTCCGGGCAAGAAGCGAGGCTGAGGCTGCAGGCATTCAGGCCAAGGGCGCCGCAGAGGCTGCTACGATCCAGGCAAAGCTTCTTGCAGAGGCGGAAGGTATGGAGATGAAAGCAGAAGCTTACGCCAAGTACAACAACGCTGCGGTGATTGAGATGATGGTAAACATCATGCCGCAGATGGCAGCGGAGATCGCCAAACCCCTGTCTGCGATTGACAAGGTGAATATCTACGGGGGTGGAGAAGGCTCAGGCGGTATCGGCCAGGTATCCGGCAGCGGCGCTACCGTGATGCGGCAGGTGTTTGACACCATGTCCGAGGCCACAGGAGTGGATTTTCGGGAGATACTGAAGGCTCAGACGTTTGACGCCAAGGTTACGCGGAATTTTAATGTGACAGGAATTGATAAGAAAGTGGACAGGAGTCATAACGATAGCAGAAGGATAAAAGAGTGGGCAGGAACTCTGGCGCCGGGGATCCTGCTCACTTTTTTGCCGCAGAGAAAAAGTAAAAGATTGGAAATTTAACATTATGCAATAAAGTTTCTTATAAAAACGAATAATTGCATACAATAGTACCAATCAGTGAAACAAAATACCATACTAGAGTGAAAAGATTGTAATAAAGAATTGGTATGTTATACTTAAGCTACTTGGTGAAAAAAATGATTACGACAGGTGGAAGACAGATGCAGAGTGTACTGATACGGTTAAAAGGATATGCTTCCAGGATTAATGAAGCAGAAAAAGGTGTGGCCGACCTGGTTCTGAAAAGTCCGGAGCTTGTGGTGAATATGACCATTCATCAGTTGGCAGCCAGTTCTTTTACTTCGGCATCTACAATCATCCGTTTTTGCCGCAAATTAGGGTTTGCCGGATACAAGGATTTCCGCAAGGCATTGCTTTATGAAGTGTCGGCCCGGAAAGAGGTAAATGATGAGCAGGCCCGCAAGATTGAGCGGGAGGATTCGCTGGAGACGATTGTACGCAAGGTAACATACCGAAACATCGTGTCTCTGGATAATACCAATAAGCTGCTGAATATGGAAGTTCTGGGGCAGTGCATCGAACTTATTGATAAAGCTCAGAACATTATCTTTTTTGGAATGGGAGCATCCCTTCTGGTGGCGAAAGACGCTTGCCTGAAATTTGTCAGGGTGAATAAGCCATGCCAGTTTGGGGATGATTGGCATATGCAGAAGCTCCATGCCAGAAATTCTACATCAAAAGATATCGCTATTGCCATCAGCTACTCCGGTACGACTCAGGAAACGATTCGGTGTGCGGAAATTGTCAGGAAAAACGGAACTCCTCTGGTGGCGATTACCCGTTTTGACGCTTCCCCCTTAGCCAAGATGGCAGACTATAATTTATATGTAGAAAGCCCGGAGATGTTTGCCAGAATAGGCGCCATGTCTTCAAGAATGGCCCAGTTCAACATGATTGACATAATATATAGCGCATATGTGAATCGGAATTATGACGAGTGCGTTCCAAGAATTGTTCATACGGATTTGAGAAATGATGATGAGGACTTTTAAACAGGAGGTAAAGAAATGAAGAAAATATGGTCATGTGCAATAGCTTTCATAATGGCGGTTTCCATGGTTGGATGCAGCGGTAATACTTCTCAGACAACCCCGACAGACTCGCCTACTGAGGCTCCTATGACGCAGGCAGAAAACGAAAATCTGACAGAAACACCGGCCCGGGAGGAGAGCCAGGGTGAGGCTGTGGAAATTTATTATCCAACCTATCGTATTGGCGCCAATGTTTTATCAGAGACAGAAAAGTACATGATTGACAGCTTTAATGAACACTATGCCGGACAGTATAAGCTGGTGGTAGAGGAGCTTCCCAGCGATGTCAGTTACCAGGAAAAGATGGCTGTGCTGGCAGCTACCGGAGATCTTCCGGATCTTGTTGAGGGGAAAGGACCGGTAATGTCTTTAGCCATTAAGAATGGACAGGCTCAAGATCTGACGCCTTTTATTGAGGCGGACCCTCAGTACAAAGAGGAAGTAGGAGAGGCGGCTTTTGCATCCAACACGATTGATGGAAAGATTTATGGAGTGCCGGATTTAAACCAGTGTTTCGGATATTTCTACAATAAAGAAATGTTTGACCAGGCGGGGATTACTCCGGCCGAGACCTGGGATGAGTGGATGGATAATCTGCAGAAATTAAAGGATATTGGCGTTACGCCTCTGACGTTTTTTACAGGCGAAAATTCCTGGACTACCCAGAATACCCTGGTGTCCATCATCGGGACGGCCAATGAGGCAGGAAATAAGCTGATGAATTCTGATGAGAAGATTAAAGACTGGAATACGCCGGAAGTAATTAATGGTCTGGCCATGATTGAAACCATGTTTAAAGACTACTGTTTTGCAGACGCGGTAGGCGGTATTTATGCCAATATGGCCAACTATTTTCTCCAGGAAAGAGCAGCTATTATGCCGAACGGTGCGTGGATGATTCCGGACTTTTCCGATTCGGACAAGGCGACACAAGGCTTTGCGGACAAAGTAGGAGTAGCCATGTTTCCAGGGAATGGCATGATTGCCAACTACGACTATGGTTTTATGATGTGTACTGATGATCCGGTGAAACAGGCAGGCGTCTGGGAGGCCATCAAGTGGTTTACCAATGCAGATGCTCAGCGAATCAAGCTGGAGATGGGAGGGAATATTCCGGTAGGTCCTATGGTGGAGCTTACACAGGAATAGCGTCAGGAGAATCCGCTTACGGCTCAGTTGGTGGATTATTTGAAGGAAACAAAATGGACTTACAAAACCATGAACAAACTGGCATATGAAAATCTGACTTATGACGGGTTTTCGAATCTGTATCCTGAGCTGATTTACGACAGGATCACGCCAGAGGAGATGGTTCTGAAAATGAATGAGATCTCCGAAAAAAATGAATAGGTGAAAGCTGATAACGGAAAGGAGCCTGGCCATTGAAAAAAAAGAAATATTTTAATTATGCAACTTTTATCGCGCCGACAATGGTGTTGTTTCTTCTGGTGTATGCGGCGCCTGTGATTGTACTGTTTGGTTCTTCCCTGTGTAACTGGAGGATCGGAGATGCTATTACATTTTGTGGCCTAGGCAACTACATGGATCTGATTTTCCATGATGTATCATTTCAGAAAGGTTTTTTGAATAATGTAGTGTGGATCGTTCTTCAGGGAACCGTTCATGTGCTTATCGGAGTTCTTTTTGCCCTGATCCTGGCAAGCCGTCCGTTTTACTGGAAATTTGCCAGGACGGCCTACATGATTCCCAGTATTATCTCCAGCGCGGCCATGGGAATGCTGTTTCTGTGTATTTTTAATGCGGAATTCGGCATGATTAACAGTATTGTCCGAAAGTTTATTCCGGGGTTCTCCCATAACTGGATTATGAGCTATGATACTTCGTTTCTGACGGTAACCCTGACATGGCTGCCTTATGCAGGAATCACCACACTGATCGTACTGACGGAGATCATATCCATTGACAGTTCCGTTTTGGAGGCGGCTATTGTGGATGGGGCAGACCGCCTCCAGTTGAATATATATATTATTTTGCCCCTTTTGAAAAATGTCATAGGAACCAGCGTGATTCTGGAAGCATCAGGTATGCTTAAGAAGTTAGACACCATTATGCTTATGACCAAAGGCGGGCCAGGGGATATGACTATGAATCTGCCTATGTTCGTGTATCGGACGGCTATGACAGAGAATAATTTCGGAAGGGCCAATGCCGCCGGAGTAATGTTAATACTCCTGGGATGCATTACGGTTACCATGATCAATCGACTATTTAAAGTAGGGGAGGGAAACGGATGAGAAGATTGCTGAGAATTATGGCCAATCTGTTTGTGACGCTGATTTTGTTTGTCTCCCTTGCTCCTGTTTTGTGGGTATTTATATCTTCGTTTAAAAGCAATACAGAGATTTTGTCAAACGCCCTGTCGCTGCCGGAGACATGGAGCATGAAAAATTATGTAACAGCCCTTACTATGGCTCCCATTATCTCATTCTATGGTAACAGCGTTGTTGTGGCCATTTCGGCGACGGTTCTGAATGTCATGGTTTTGTCCATGTCCTCTTATGTTCTGGCAAGGTTTTATTTTAAAGGGCGCAGTGCATTAAAAGGACTGTTTGGTATGGCGCTTTTGATCCCGGCAGCGGCGCTTTTGCAGCCTTTATATCTCACTATGAAAAATCTGGGATTTTATGACAAATTAACGGGACTTGTGGTGTGTTATGCTACGTTCAGCCTGCCGGTGTCCATGTATATTTTTACCAGTTATTACCTGACGATACCCACGGAACTGGAGGAGGCGGCTTATATTGACGGGGCCAGTTTTTACTATACGTACTGGCATGTGATTTTTCCCCTTACCAAGCCGGCCATGGCTACCTGCGGCGTGCTGGCGTTTTTAGGAAGCTGGAATGAATTTCAGGTTGCCATGACTCTTACATCAAGTACATCAAAACGTACGCTTCCGATCGCTCTTTTATATTTTAAGAGTCAGTTTGCCAGCGATTATAGGGCCATGTTTGCGGCCACTATGATGGTGATTATTCCCAGTATTCTTGTGTTTATTTTGCTTCAGAGACAGGTGGTGGACGGATTGGTGGCAGGTGCGGTTAAAGGATAGATTTCAGAAAAGAGAGGAGAAATTATGAGTGATTTACACAACCGGGTGATTGATTTTAGGTTTGCACCGGAGATTAACCAGACATGCATCGGACTTGTTGATGATTACTATAAGACCATTGTGCGGGAAGACGGAAGTTTAAATTATCTGTGGGAAGGGGACCAAAATCAGTTTGTAGACGGTACCATTCCAGCCTGTGATAAACGTATCTTAAATTGCCAGGAAGGAAATATGGGATTCAAATATCGTTACCTGCCGATATTTTACCACAGGGACAGGCTGGTAAGGCGGACGCAGGATTTTGGGTCTCCCCGGGCAGCGATTGTTACTACCAGAGAAGAATATGAGGAAACTTTGTTTCAATGGACTACATTTGCCTATCAGGATGAAGCAGGCGCCCGTATGGATGTGATCCTGTTTCGTATGGAGGCGAAAGAAGGGTTTGGTCATGCAAAGAGTGCTGTGTATCTTCAAGAGTTGGGGGAAGCTTCGGATCCGCCGGAAACCTGCAGAAGCAAAAACTCCGCTTATGCTCTTCCTGTGGGCCATCCCCGAATTCCCGCGCCTATTGCTCTTTATACTTCTATATATTCTAATGGAAAAGAGAGTGAAACAAGTGTGATCCGGGAAGGCGATGTATGGGAGGGAGCTTTTGCTCTGGTATACCATGGCAGAGTTTCTCTGTCAAAATTTACTCTGAATTATGCCAGAAATGCCCTCGGATGGGCGGAGAAATACTGGGATAGCGTCCATCCATTTTTAAACCAGTTTCATATTCCCGACAGACAGATACAGGAAATGCTGGATTCCTGCGGACGTAATATTCTCCAGGCAAGAGAAATCGTGGAAGACATCTGTGAGTTTCATGTAGGTCCCACCATATACCGGGGACTGTGGGTGGTAGACGGATATTATTTTGGGGAATGTGCTTACATGATGGGAAGAGATGAAGAGGGCTTCCAATGTCTCCAGGCGGTGCTAAAGCGAGTGAAGCCCGACGGATCCATACGCATTCTTCCGGATCATCACAAGGAGACAGCGGTTGCTCTCTCCACCATAGTAAGGCAGTGCGAGCTACGCAATGACGATGACAGGCTTCGGGAGATGTGGCCTGTTATGGTACGGGGAATGGAGCATCTTCGTCGTATGAGAGACGACTCTCTTAAATTGGGAGAAGATTATGCGGCATATGGTATCTTACCGCCTTCCTTCGGAGATGGAGGTATCTATGCACCGGAGCCGGAATATACTTACCCAATGACTGAGCTTTTAGGACTTAGCGATGA
>ERZ779624.648-NODE-648-length-10088-cov-5.623144_pt1 | contig 10088 bp, 7 predicted proteins | sample MGYA00514190_ERZ779624 | MGnify/ENA primary metagenome ERZ779624 (study PRJEB29562, sample SAMEA4376706) | mouse gut metagenome | isolation source: Cecum | study: EMG produced TPA metagenomics assembly of the A DSS colitis mouse model was used to assess the... | reverse complement strand
CTGGGGGGGGGCCACCCGCCGGACTCTGCGGGTTGGGCCCCGGGCCCGGGCCGGAGGTACACCTTGGGCGGACCCCCTGGCCGCAGCCCGCAGAGTCGTCCGGTTAGCCACATCCCCCCGCCCCCAGGCAAATTTCCCCACTCTGCACAAAATTTCCTCCTTAAATCTATCAGATTATTGCATAACAATGAAAAATAGATTATAATACCGTCAGGAAACCAATTAAAAAAGCGGCCCGTCCCAAAACCCAGGCCGCTGCACCACACATGGATACGCAGATGGGAAAGATAAATGGATGGATCAAAGAAAAAAACAAACAAAAAACTGCAGACAGCTGTTGAATGGTTTACCAAAAACCGGAATCCTTTGTTCTTAGCCGTATGCCTGGCAATCCATGGGATCTATATGGGTATTTTCCAGATACTGGATATCTGGCAATTGTCAATGCTCAATATGGCCAGCTGTGTTTTTTATGCGAATCTTTTATTTTTTAAAAAGGATACCAGCGAGCGCAGCATGGTCTGTACTTATTTTGAAATTATTGCCTTTTCTGTTCTGAGCGAACTGGCGCTCGGGCCGGATTATGGGTTTTTTCTCTATATCGTTGGCATGTCGGCCGCTATATTTTATCTCACACCGTCCTACGGTAATCGGCGGTTTGTTTATCAGCTGACCGGAATTGTGGCAGCGGTTGCGTTGGAAGGGGCCGTCAGGCTGCTGGATATCCGTTTTCCGCAGATACAGCAGGCCGCGCAGCCGTTTGAGACGCTTTTTTACCTGGTTAATCTGGCAATTACGGCGCTGATTGTGCTGGCGGCGACATTTTTATACTCGCGGGAAACGGAAAAGGTGTGGGAATCCCTGCGTTACAGTACAGACCATGATGCCCTGACCGGACTTTATAACCGCCGTTTTCTGGAGCGCTATATCGAAGAGATCCCTTATGGTTCCCGGACAAAATATGTGATTGCCATGGTGGATATTGATTTTTTTAAAAAGGTGAATGATACATACGGCCATGAGGCCGGGGACAAGGTGCTGCGGAAAGTTGCCTTCTGCCTGCAGGATACGGCAGGGAAAGAGAACCTGGCGGTACGCTGGGGCGGGGAGGAATTTATCTTATATTTTTCGGACGTTACGCAGGAAGAGGTTTACACTAAAATGGAGGATCTGAGGAAAGAAGTGGAAGCGCTTGTGATCCCGTCCGCGGGGTACCATATACGGATTACGATTACATCGGGGATTGCCTGCGGCCTGGAAGACAGCAATTATGAAAAAGTGATCCGCAGTGCGGATGAAAAGCTGTATCTGGGAAAACAAAGGGGGCGCAACCGCGTTGTTGTGTAAGGCAGCAGGCAGATCCGTACAGACGGTACTGGATGATCTGGGAAAATGAGCAATAGCAGAGGGAATTAAGATTATGATGTTGGATAGGAAGATCAGGAGATTTTTTGCATACAGTGTGGTCAGTGTTTTGCTTGTATGCTCTGTGGTATTTGGCTGGGCAGTTTTGTATATGCAAAAGCAGACGGAAAAATCGGTGGAAGATATCAGCGGTATTTATATGGAGGAAGTCAGCTTTCAGATACAGCAGAAATTTTCTTCCATTACAGACCTGCTCCTGGAGCAGGTGAATGGAGTGATTAAGCGTGTTGATGCGCAGGATATGACATATGAAGAGCTGATTGAAGAACTGAAATTCAGCTCCCAGGTGCGCGATTTTACTTATATGGGGCTGTATACACAGGATGGGGAAGAAGAGCGCATTATGGGCAGCTATTTGGAGATTGCGGAATACGACAGGCTGCAGGCAAGCCTTCAAAATAACGGCAGTGCGATTGCAGTTGCAAGGGACCAGCAGGATAACCGGTACCTGATGCTGGCAAAAACGGCGCAGTATCCGCTTAGGGACGGCAAAACCAGCATGGCGCTGATTGGCGGCGTGCCGATGGAGTACTTAAAAGAAGCGCTGTTTTTGGACGAAAAGAATGCCAGGGTTTATTCACATGTCATTGCTAAGGATGGTTCCTTTGTGATCCGCAGCAACGACGCCTACCGGGATAATTATTTTAACCGGATTCAGGCGCTGTTTGAAGAAATGGACGGCAGGACTGCGGATGATTTTGTAAAGGAACTCAAAGAAGCGTTAGACAGCGGCGCAGATTATTACACGGTTATTTCGGTAGAAGGGGAACACCGGTTTTTATGCTGTACCCCGATTTCTCAAAATGTGGACTGGTATCTGGTTGCCATTATGCCGAGCGGGGTCTTAAACGAGCGGCTCAGCAACCTGGATACGGTGCGGATTACGATTATGATCAGTTCCGCGATGATCATCCTGGTGACGATGCTGATCATTTTTATCATGTATTACCGCCTGTCCATGCAGCAGATGAAAGAGCTGGATAAAAAAGAACGGACAGCGGTGCGCGCCAATATGGCAAAAAGCGAGTTCTTGTCCAGTATGAGCCACGATATCCGCACACCGATGAACGCGATTATCGGGATGACGGAAATTGCGCTCAGAAACCGGCAGGATGCGGTGCGCGTGGAAGACTGCCTGAAAAAAGTACGCCTGTCCAGCAAGCATCTGCTGGGGCTGATCAACGACGTACTGGATATGTCCAAGATTGAAAGCGGGAAAATGACGCTGAATATCAGCCAGATGTCACTGCGGGAAGCAATGGATGATATGGTCAACATTATGCAGCCGCAGATCAAGGAACGCAATCAGTTTTTTGATATATTTATCAGGGATATTATGTCGGAAAATGTCTGCTGCGATGCGGTCCGGTTAAATCAGATGCTGCTGAACCTGCTGTCCAACGCGGTCAAATTCACGCCGGAGCAGGGAAGGATCAACGTGCATTTATGGCAGGAGGCATCCGCAAAAGGGCCGGATTATATATGTACGCACTTTGTAGTTGAAGATACCGGGATCGGCATGTCCGAAGACTTTCAGAAAAAGATTTTTGAAACGTTTGCAAGGGAGGAAGAAAACGAACAGGTACAAAAAATCGTCGGCACAGGGCTCGGCACATCGATCACCAAAAGCATTGTCATGCTGATGGGCGGAAGGATCGAAGTGCGCAGCGAGCAGGGCCGCGGCTCCAAATTTCATGTGATTGTGGATTTTGAACGGGCAGACCAGGCCGAAGAGGAAATGAAGCTGCCGGAATGGAATGTACTCGTCGTGGATGATAATGAATTGCTCTGCGCCAGCGCGGTCGCGAATCTGGAGGCGCTGGGCATTCATGCAGACTGGACGATGGAGGGGAAAAATGCGGTAGAGATGGTCGAGGAACGCCACAACAAAGGCCAGGATTACCATTTCGTACTGATCGACTGGAAGATGCCGGAAATGGACGGCATACAGACCATCCGGGAAATTCACAAAAGGGTAGGCAGGAAGGTCCCGATTTTTCTGATCTCCGCGTATGACTGGAGTGATCTGGAAGAACAGGCATTCGATACCGAGATCGAAGGATTTATATCCAAGCCGCTGTTTAAATCCACGCTGTTTGCCCGCCTAAAACAGTATGTAGACGGCTTTCAGACAGCAGGGGACGAGAACGAGGAAGTGGATGATTTTACCGGAAAGCATGTGCTTTTGGCAGAAGATATTGATATCAACTGGGAAATCGCAAACGAGATCTTCTCGGCAGTCGGCCTGCAGCTGGAGTGGGCGGTGAACGGGCAGGAATGTGTAGATAAGTTTGTAAGCTCCAAGGTCGGGTTCTACGATGCGATTCTGATGGATGTGCGGATGCCGGTTATGAACGGGTATGACGCGACCAGGGCTATCCGCGCGCTGGACCGGCCGGATAAGGATCTGCCGATTATTGCCATGACGGCGGATGCGTTTGCGGACGACGCGCAGAGGTGCTTTGAGAGCGGGATGAACGATCATTTGACGAAGCCGTTGGATATCCGGGAGTGTATGCGGACGTTTCAGAAATATTTTGCGGGCGGGCAGCGTTAAGGTTAGCCAGGGGATGTGGCTAACCGGACGACTCTGCGGGCTGTGGCCCGGGGATGTGGCTAACCGGACGACTCGGCGGGCTTTACAACAATTAAACCGTCGTTTATTGTAAAGCCAGGCAAAACCCCCCGGGGGCGGGGGGGGGGAAGGGCCAGGCCCTTTCCCCCTCACCCGGCGTCCGCATAGCCACTAAAAAGCGCAACACAATGTCAAAAGTGTTTCTTTTCTGTCTCATCCAGGTTAGCATCTGGAATTTTTCCCTGTAATTATCATTGCTTTTTTTTCAGTTTTTAGGTATAATGGCAAAGATATTGAAGCGGCCAGTCCGCAAAAGGAGGATAAAATGAAAAAAATAATAGCAGCATTACTAACATGTACATTAACCGCCGCCATGCTGGTCGGATGCGGGAAAGCGGCGGATGATGCCAATTCATCCAATGCAGATGTGAATGCAGAAATAACGCCTGCAGACGATGGAGCAGATGCACAGGCAGGCGGTGCCGATGATGCAGCAGGTACAGGAACGGATGACGCCGCAGGGGCGCCTGCGGACGACGGTGCGGCAGCTGCGGGGGAAGTTAAGACGGTGAAGAAGGGCGTGCTGACGATGGCTACGAATGCGACGTTCCCGCCGTATGAGTACTATGAAAGCGATGCGATTGTCGGCATTGATGCGGAGATCGCCGGAGCGGTTGCAAATAAGCTTGGCCTGGAGTTAAAGATTGAGGATATGGAGTTTGATTCTATTATTCTTGCCGTGACGCAGGGCAAGGCGGATCTGGGGCTGGCAGGGATGACAGTGACGGAGGAGCGTCTGGAAGCGGTTGATTTTTCGGATTCTTATGCGACGGGTATCCAGGCTGTTATTGTAACTGAGGATTCTGAGATTGCAGGTATCAGTGATCTGGATGGGAAGAAAATCGGAGTGCAGCTGGCGACTACCGGGGATCTTTATGCGAAGGAGGATTTCGGCGAAGATAGTGTCGAGGCTTATAATAAGGGTGCGGATGCTGTGATGGCATTGAAACAGGGCAAGGTGGATGCTGTGATTATTGATAACCAGCCTGCGCTTGCGTTTATTCAGAATACGGACGGGCTCAAAATCCTGGAAACTGAGTATGCAGTGGAGGATTATGCGGCTGCGATTGCGAAAGGCAATGAACAGCTGCTGAGTGCGGTTAACGAAGCGCTGGCGGAGCTTAAGGACGACGGCACGCTGCAGTCGATTATTGATAAATATATTGTATCGGAATAAAGGATCAGAGACAGAGGGCCGCCGGGCGCCCTCTTTTTCTGCTTCCTGACAGATTAGGGAGGGGTTGGAAAGCGGGATGGAAAACCTGAGAGAAATCATTGATAAATTTTTTATTGCGGACAACCGTTGGCATTATTATTTGGATGGCCTGGGTACTACGCTGCGCGTAACGGCAGGGGCGCTGCTGATCGGGCTTGTGATCGGCGTGGTTGTTTCGATTATCCGGTCTTCGCATGACCAGGTAAACCAGGAGGAGCTGAGCCCGCCTGCCAGGTTTTTGTTCTGGCTGCTGGATGCTGTGGCGAGATTGTATCTGACGGTGATCCGCGGGACGCCTACGGTTGTGCAGCTGCTGTTGTTCTTTTTTTTCTTTCTGCAAAATGTGGACAATAAGGCGTCGGTGGCGACGATTGCGTTTGGCATTAATTCCGGGGCTTATCTGGCGGAGGTCTTCCGTTCCGGTATTATGTCCATTGACAAAGGGCAGATGGAGGCCGGACGTTCCCTGGGGCTTAGCTATACGATAACGATGCGCAAAATTATTTTGCCGCAGGCGTTTAAAAATGCGCTGCCTGCGTTGATCAACGAGGTGATTACCCTTTTAAAGGAAACCTCGATCTGCGGCTATATCGGGCTGAATGACCTGACGAGGGGCGCGCAGATTATCGGCGGCGCGACCTATGAATATCTGATTCCGCTGCTGGCGGCAGCTGTGATTTACCTGGCGGTTGTTATGTTCTTTACCTGGGTGATGGGCATTGTGGAAAGGAGGCTGAGGGAAAATGATCGACGTTAAAAACCTTACGAAAAGATTCGGAAAGCATCTGGTTCTGGATGATATTTCCGAGCATATTAAACCGGGAGAAAAAATCGCTATTATCGGGCCCTCCGGTTCCGGCAAATCCACGTTTCTGCGCTGCCTGAACCTGCTGGAGCAGCCGACCAGCGGGCATATTATTTTTGAAGGGACGGATCTGATGCAAAAGGGCGTGGATATCAATAAGATCCGCCAGCAGATGGGGATGGTGTTCCAGCATTTTAACCTGTTTCCGCATCTGTCGATTATGGACAATATTACGCTGGCGCCGCTGCAGCTAAAGCTGATGGGCAAAGAGGAGGCGCGGGAGGAAGCGCTGCGTCTTCTGCGGATTGTCAACCTGGAGGAAAAGGCGGATGCATATCCCGGGCAGCTTTCCGGCGGGCAGAAGCAGCGGATTGCAATTGTGCGTTCTTTGGCGTTAAAGCCGAAAATGATGCTGTTTGACGAGCCGACGTCTGCGCTGGACCCGGAGATGGTCGGGGAAGTGCTGGAGGTTATGAAGGGGCTTGCGGATGACGGGATGACGATGGCGGTAGTGACGCATGAGATGGGCTTTGCCAGGGAGGTTGCCACAAGGGTGTTCTTTGTAGACGAAGGGCACATACTGGAGCAGGGGACGCCGGAGCAGGTATTTGACCATCCGAAGCATGCGCGGACGCAGGAATTTTTATCCAAAGTGCTGTAACGTGTGTGGGTTTTCATCTGATTCTAATGTAAAATTGTTAGAATGCCCTTATGAAAATGTAACAAATGGACGAAATATACTTTAATAGGAAAATAGGCGCATTTGATACATGATCAAAGCGGTAAAAACGATACAAATAAGAACAGGAGGATATGTATATGAGCCTGGCAGTTTCTGGTTATATCAGACAATTTTATAAAGGGAACCTTTTCGGGGCGACTGCAAGCGGCAGGAACGGGCAGCCCTCCCGCAGCCTGCTTACGGCGGATTTAAAAGCGGTGCGGCGGGCGGTTGCGGGGCTTTCCGATTATGATTATAACGATAAGGAGAGCGACGGCGAGGAGCTGGTCAATAAAGTGGAGGCTTTTGTCAGCACGTATAACAATCTCGTGGACTCCGCGAAGGAAACGGGCGATGAAGACCTGGACCGTTATATGAAACAGCTGAAAAAGCTGTCCAAGAACCATGCGGATGAGCTTGCGGATATCGGAATTACCGTACAAAGCAGCGGAAAATTAAAGATCAATGATAACACGCTTAAAAGTACAGGCAGATATCAGGTCAGCAAGCTGTTTGGCACGGATGCGGAATACGGCGGGCAGGTTGAAAAACAGATGAAACTAACAAACAGCATGGTACTTCGGAATCAGCTGAATATTCCGAAAAGAAGCGCTTCTGTAAGCGCCGCGCCGTCTGCTGGCGCACAGCCGCCGCAGACGGACGATGGCACCGGGGGCTCAAAGGGAAGCAACCCGCCTGCCGCGGAGGACCAGAAGCTGGCACAGCAGCTGGTGCAGGCGTTGGCTGGCAGCGCTGTAAATTATTCCGTATAATCCGGTGTTGCAAATTTTTCCAGTATTTTTTCTGCTGTTTGCATTGAAGAATATGGGTAAATAGTATATAATTGTAACAGAAAAACGCGAAAGCAGAGCACAGGGGGACTAAAATGAACAAAAAGATATGGGCAGCTGCGCTTGCAGCAGCGGTAACGGTTAGTTCGGCTGCGATGCTGCCATATGAAGATATGCGCTTCGCCATGGCTGCCGCGCAGAGTTCGTCCAGCGGTTCTGAGGTAGAGGATACTTCTACGGACGGCCGGACGACGGCAGGCGGCTTTTCTTTTTCGGTTTCGGGGAAGGAGGCCACGATTACCGGGTATACCGGCACGGTCAAGGATCTTGCGATTCCGACCAAGATCAAATTCACACAGGAAAATACATCCGGCGGGAACACCGGGGGCAATACCGGAGGCTCCACGCAAAAGCCGGAGACAACCGAGATTGAATATTCCGTCGTAGCGATTGCGGACAATGCGTTCAGCGGGAACCTCGGCATCCAGAAGGTAACGATGTCCGGCGGGACGGATAAAGACGGAAAGGTCTTCGGGCTGCGCACCATTGGAGAACGCGCATTTTTTGCCTGCCATGACCTGGCAACGGTGGAGATCGCCTCGACAACGACGTCGATCGGCAAGAACGCGTTTACGGACTGTGTGGCCTTAAACAGTATGAAGGTTGCCGATGGGAATACGCGCTACAAGACGCTTGACAATGCGCTGTATTATTACACATCGACGCCGGGTACCGGCGAATATACGCTGATCCAGTATCCGCTTGCAAATTCGGCGAAAGAATATAAGGTGCCGGATGCGGTCAGCTTTACACTGACCGAGGTGCAGGACGGCGCGTTCTGGGGATCTCCGTTCCTGGAAAACATCGTGCTTCCGGCAACCGTAAAAAAAGTGGGGAACAATGCATTTACCGAATGTAAAAATTTAAAAACAGTTTCCCTTCCGGCCGGGCTGACGGCGCTGGGCGAAGAAGCCTTTAAAGGCGATTCCGCGCTGGCGGAAATTACGCTTCCGGATGGGATTACGACGGTGCAGCCCGGTACTTTCCAGGGATGTGAAGCCTTGAAAAAAGTCAATCTGTCCAATGAGCTAAAGATTATCGGCAACCGCGCCTTCCAGGGATGCAAGTCCTTGGAAACGTTTGATGTGCCTGGTGACGTTACGACACTTGGCGACCAGGCGTTTGCACAATGCGAAGCGCTGCGCCAGATTACCATTCCGATGCGCACGACGTCCATCGGAGGCGGCGTGTTTACCGATACCAAGGTGACCGTGCTGTGCCATAACGGTTCACAGGCATCCGTCTATGCGGCTGCAAACGGCCTGACGACAGAGCGTACGTATACGGTAAGCTTTTATACAAATTCCAATTACACGAACCTGATCGATTCGCAGGAAGTCGTGGAAGGCAAAGACGCGGTCCCTCCTAAGGTGGCGGAAAGGGACGGCTACCGGATGAGCTGGAGCGGCAGCTATGCGGCAGTGAAAGGGGATATCCGGGTATACCAGGTCTGGGTGAAGCAGTTTGACGTCACTTTTACAGACAGCTTCAATGAGAAGACCGAGGTTGTAAAGGTAGATGAAGGAAAAACGGTTGTGCCTCCGGCATGGACGATGCCCGGCTATACGCTGACGTGGGACAAGGATCTGACGGATCTGGTCACAGAGAATTTCACGGTGCGCGCAATCTGGCGCAATAATAATACAGGCGTAACACTCGGCGCGAATGCGGTGAAGCCGGCGGAAAAAGGGACGGAGATTACAAAGGGCAACAATAAGTACAAAGTCAGCTCATCCAATCCCGGAAACCCGACGGTAAAGTTTGTCGGCCTTGAAAATGCAGACGTCAGCAATGTGACGATCCCGGAGACCGTCTCTTACGGCGGGGTAAGCTACCGGGTAACCTTAATCTCGGCAAACGCGCTGAAAGACAATACAAGCGTGGCAAACGTAATTGTCAACAAAAATGTTAAAAGCATTTGCGCAAAGGCATTTAACAACTGCAAAAGGCTGAAAAAAGTCAAGCTGAAAAGCAAAGTGATTTCCAAGATGAATAATAAGGCATTTGCGGATATTCATCCGAAGGCAGTTTTTTATACGTACAATTCACAGATTTCCAAATATACAGGAATGCTGAAAAACGCGGGCGTGAAAAAACCGGACGTAAAGCGTCTGTAAAAAGGAAAACGGCAGAAACCAAGGGGCCGCGGGCAGAAAGGCAGTTCTGCCTGCGGATCCCCGCAATCAGGAGCAGTGGAGGTTAGTTTGATGGAAAAAAACAGAAAAAGAAAGGCCTGGCTTGCGGGCATGCTGTTTTTGGCGGCATTTACCGTATGCCTGCTTATGCAGCGGGGGAACGCGAGAGCGGTTGCCATACCGGAAGGGTCCTATACACCGACCGGGAGTGCGCTTACCTATACGTTTACAGGGGCCTCGGACGATCTGAATAATGGTTTTGTAGCGAATGTGGAACGATACAGTTCCGCAGCGATTGTA
>ERZ779624.647-NODE-647-length-10096-cov-4.757494_pt1 | contig 10096 bp, 13 predicted proteins | sample MGYA00514190_ERZ779624 | MGnify/ENA primary metagenome ERZ779624 (study PRJEB29562, sample SAMEA4376706) | mouse gut metagenome | isolation source: Cecum | study: EMG produced TPA metagenomics assembly of the A DSS colitis mouse model was used to assess the... | reverse complement strand
TATCGGGCCATAATGCCGCGGCGGGCCTGTCCGGGGATAAGCCGGTGAAGCCTGCGGCAGGTTGGAATATGACAGATCTTCTTCTGCTTGTCTGGAGATTGGGTATGGGGCTGATGGCCGCTTTCTTTTTCCTGACAAATATGGCTTTTTGGAAAAAGGTAAAAAAATACAGAGAACCGTACCGAAAGGAACTGCCTTTTTCAGCCAAAAGAAACGTATACACGCTGCCGGACGGGGTTTTGCCGTCTCCTTGTCTGTTTGGCGGCGCGGTCTATCTGCCGGAGAAAACACTGCTCTCGAACAGATCTTTGCGCCATGTCCTTTGTCATGAGGAAATGCACGCGCGGCATTTCGACACTCTTTGGGCGCTGCTGCGTGCCTTGTGCCTTACGGTCTACTGGTTCGATCCGCTGGTCTGGATTGCCGCCGTTTGTTCCAAAAATGACTGTGAACTGGCCTGTGATGAATCGGCGCTGGCTTACCTGGGCGAACAGGAACGCATTCCGTATGGAGAAACGCTGCTTTCACTGATACCGGTAAAAACGCTTGGCAACCCGCTTCTCTCAGTCGCTGCTGTGACAGCCGGGAAACGGCAGCTGAAAGAACGCATCCGGCGCATTGTACAGGGCCGCAGGCAAATGATCGCGGCGGTTTTTGCCGTACTGCTTTTTACCGGAATCGTATCGGCCTGTACATTTGCCGAAGGACGCACAGCCGCTACCGCAGACAAGACACAAAACAGTTCCGTCAGTCCCAAGCCGGATGCACAGACCTTATTCGGCCGTCCGGAAGCAGAAGGAAGCGTTCCGCTCTCAGGGAAAGAACTCCAATGGTTTAACGAGAATTTTTTTAATGGAAGAAACGGGGGCTTCCATTTCCGCAACCAGTGTGCCAATCCATCTATTCTCTACGCAAGGCCGGAGGAAATCGACCTGTTTGAATTGTTCTATATAGGAATTGATTCTGCGGAAGAAACCGTAGGTGGGGATGTTCCATCTGATGAAGAACTGTCCGATCAGGAAATCCGGGATATTTTAAAGAGTGATCCCGAAAACATGGCCTGTCCCGCCTATAAGCTGACCACCTCCGCCATAAACGGCTGTCTGCGGAAATATTTCGGCCTGTCCATAGAGGAAACAGAACAAAAAGGCATGGATAACTTTACGTATGCTTCTGAATATGACGAGTATTTCTGGATGGCCGGAGATACGAATTACTGCGGAGATTTGTATTTCCAGTGCGGCATAAGGGAAAACGCAGACAATGGCAGTATCGTAAAGCTTTATCAGCGGAATGCGGCTGACTGGTACTGTGTTACGCTTGCAGCGGACGGTGACACCTCTGAATACCGTTTCCTCTCCAATCAGCAATGCGAAAGGCCGGCCATTCCTACGCCAATGCCGGAAAATGCCGCCGTCATGATTCCGCTGGCAGATCTTACGCCTTACACTGCGCCCGGGGTTATGACGGAGAACCGGCCTGCCTCTGACTATGATAACAGCAATTATGAAAACCGGCTGGCCTTTTGGGATTTTGACGGCCGCCTGATTCTGGCTTATCGGGCGAAGGATGGGCTTACCCGTGTGGCAGAAGTAATGGAAGATGATAGTTATCAGGTATTTCTTACTATGGAAGAAGGGCAGTTTGAGAGCCTGTTTTTCTATGACGATCTCTTAGGGCAAAGCGGATTCTATGTAGAGTATACGGCTCCTTTGAAACATGGTGAAACGGATGGGTTCTGGCCTTGCCGGGACTACTTTTACTTTGATGAAACAGGCAGGATTACCTGTCTCTGCCGTGCCTTCATGCCTTGCTTCGGCGGGGCTTTCGAACTGGATTTAGCCGGGGACGGCACCGACGAGCTGATCTGCAGCAAAGGCCGCGCCGAGGGTTCGGATGGAAACGATGTTATTTTCTTTGAGAAAGACGGGCAGATTTATGAGGCTGATATCAGGGAACTGGTGAAAGACGCTTGTCCGGAACTTACGGACTGGACGTCTGCAGTGTGGGATGCTTACAGCAAATCCTGCCAGATTGCCGGACTTTCCCGGGAAACAGACGGTACGTGGGAACGTGTCCTGTATTTTGACGGGGAAAATCTGCGGGTCTATCCGGCAGATGGGGCATGATAAACGATTTGCCTGCTTTGAAAAATAAAAAGTGTAAAGCATATTTGTGATGGAATAGGATTTACACTTATGTATTACCAGCCACTGGCCAGGCAGGCTGGGTATTATAAAAACGATGAAAAAGGGGTGGAAGCTATGAGCCAGGGAATGGAAGAACTGATTGATATGGAAAAAAGGGAGATTGCGTTAAAAATGCTGGAGGATGGAAAGCTGCAGAAAGAAGATGTGGCCAGATATGTTGGATTTACAATAGAACAGGTGGAGGAACTGGCAGAGCCACTGGCGGTGCAGGCATGAGAAATACAGGGGGCAGGAAAGAAAACTTCTGGGAAGAAATATAATTAACGAGCAGGAAAGCGATGTCCGGACGTTTCTGCAGGAAGTCCGCAAATATGCCACAATTCAGGAATTGGATGAAGCTGTTTTAAATAGGCTTATTTAGTAAGATTTTAGTGGGTGAGGTTAGGAAGGTGGATGGTCAGAGGTTCCAGGAAGTTAAGATTGTTTATAATTTTGTTGGGGAAAAAGATGGCATAGATGCTGATATGTTATTTATTGTAAAACCAGCTACTTTAGATATGTAGTCACTATATAAAATTAGAGAGGATACTTTTCTCTTTGTTGGGAAAAGGTATCCTCTAATTTTGATTTTATAAATATTCCAATAGAAAAGGTAATAGCTCCTTTTTATTCGGAAAAGTATTTCTCACAAAAGTCTTTTGCAGTCACGATTTGAATGTTTTCAAACTGCTCTATTACAAGGAGGTCTTTATCTCCACTGACAATATATAAAGCATGAGAATCTTTTGCGCATTCCAGGAATTTGTTATCGTCAGGATCACGGCATATTTCGACATGAGTAACAGGTTCGATAATTTCCATAGTTTTAATTAGCGGGCTTAAAATTGTTCTATTAATATGCCCTTGTTTTCTGTCAATCATTTCCTGCACAATTTCTTCATATTCGTTAATAATTTCTGTCGTAGCGCAGGCTGTTATCTTCTGATAAACAACAGCACGAAGAATTTCTCTCGAAAATCCTCCAAAAAACACACCAGAAATCAAAACATTTGTATCTATCACAATTCTCATACTCGTTTCTTCTTTCTAACTGATTTGATTATATCATTAACATCATTTTCATTATACTCAACAGACTTTGCCCATTTTTGTGCCTCGTCGAGTGAGGCTTCAAATTCTTCAGCAGAAGGAAGCTTTAAAGTTTTGAGCATGATAACATCCCCTGAAGTATATGCAACCAGTTTATCACCAGTATCAATCGACAAGAGTTTTCGGATGCTGACTGGCAATGAAATCTGTCCTTTGGAAGAAACTGTCAATATTTGTGTGTTCATTTGCTTACGCCCCTTTCTGGTAAGAATTTCTTAGTTATATTATGCCATAATGTAAAAATATATGCAAGAAAAATTGAATTCACCACTTGACCCCTACCGGGGGACGTACCGCCTAACCCCTTACAACTGAATACCGCCGCGCCGCAGAACTTACGCGGCGTGGGGACACCGCCTTTCATACAGGGCGGTTTTTTTATGCGGCGGCGACCAATCGCTGACCGCCTTTTGTCCGCTTGCCGGACAGCCGCAGACGCGGCAGAAAGGATTTTACATGGCATTTTTTAATTCAGCAGTAGGCGTTTTGCAGACACTTGTTGTAGCTCTTGGAGCCGGGCTTGGCATTTGGGGCGTTATCAATCTTATGGAGGGCTACGGCAACGACAACCCCGGCGCGAATGCCCATGTGCGGTAAAGTAACACAACAATAAAGATAAGTACAGTCAACTATTCCGTAAGAAGCATAAAAATATCGGAGCAAATTTTTAGTGGATTTGCCCCGATATTTTTTGTGGTGCTATTATTCATAACCTTTTAAAAAAATATGTATTGACAGCGATGCTATACAACGGTATAATGAATTATACAATCGTATAACATGAGGTAATGTAGTATGAAAAAATTAGGTGAGGCAGAATTGGAAATTATGCAGGTGATTTGGGAAGCCGGATCCCCTGTAACGTCTAACTATATTTTAAAAGCATTACAGGGGAGCAGAAAATGGCAGCTTTCCACTTTAATGACTTCATTGTCACGTTTGTCCACAAAAGGTTTTGTGAGTTGCGACCGTTCCACAGGTAATAACCTATATACGTCAACTGTTTCCGAAGATGAATATAAAACGAAAGAAAGCAAATATTTTCTGGAAAAGTTGTACCATAATTCCATACAGAACATGGTAACAACTTTGTATAGCAATAAAGCAATCAAAGACAGTGATATTGAAGAATTGAGAAAATTTTTAGATACATTCGAGGATGAGCAAAAATGAGAAACCTATTTTTAACATTTATTGAAATATCCGTGTCGGCAAGTATCGTAATCCTTCTTTTGTTGATACTTGCACCGTTGCTAAACAGGCAATATGCGGCAAAATGGAATTACTATATCTGGATTATGCTTGCATTGCGTTTGATTATTCCTTTTCGTCTTGACCTGTCATTTCCCAAAGTAGAAATAGCGATACCAGAACAAGTGACAACACCTGTCGCGGTCAATACAGAAATGGTGGATCTGCGCCCGGGCGAAAAAATCGCTTGACAGATGCACTGCGATCAAGTATAATATAGCTGCTTTGGGCTTCCTTAGCAACCTAATGCAAGCATAAGAACAGGGAAACAAAAAATTTTATCAGAAAAACAGAGTGCAGAAGCCGCACGAAGGGGTACACCACCACGGGTGTATTCTTTCATGCGGCTTTTTTGATAAAGAAAGGAGTAAAAAATGGTCCGTATCAATGGAAACGAAGAAGCTGCAGCCGGTATGGCACTGAAGGACTATCTGGAGCAAAAGCAGTATCCCGCTGACGGGATTGCGGTGGAGTGCAATGAAGAAATTCTGCCAAAAAATGAGTACGGCAGCTATATCCTCCAGGACGGTGATGTGATCGAGATTGTCAGCTTTGTAGGCGGGGGTTGAGCAGCGGCTTACACGCAGCAGTTTATACAAGGCGGGGGCTGAGCAGCGGCTTACACGCAGCAGTTCATACAACAGGTTTAGAAAAGGAGCATCTAACATGACAGAAAAAGCAGATACCTTCCGGTTAGGCGGCCGGGAATTTACCTCACGTTTTATTTTAGGGTCTGGAAAATATTCGATGGAGCTGATCCGGGCGGCTGTAGAAAATGCCGGCGCGCAGATGATTACGCTTGCTGTGCGCCGCACAAATACAAAGAAAAATGAAAATATCCTAGACTTTATTCCCAAGGGCGTAACCCTGCTGCCGAATACCTCCGGCGCCAGAGACGCGAAAGAAGCGGTCCGTATTGCCCGGATGTCGCGGGAATTAGGGTGCGGGGATTTTGTTAAGATTGAAATTATGAAAGACAGTAAATACCTGCTGCCGGATAATGCCGAGACGGTGAAAGCTACGCAGCAGCTGGCAAAAGAAGGCTTTGTCGTGCTTGCCTATATGTATCCGGACTTGTACACGGCGAGGGACCTGGTCAGCGCCGGGGCGGCCGCGGTAATGCCGCTTGCTTCTCCGATTGGATCGAATAAGGGGCTGGCAACCAGGGAATTTATCCAGATCCTGATCGATGAGATTGATGTGCCGATTATTGTAGATGCGGGGATCGGCAGGCCGTCGCAGGCATGCGAGGCGATGGAGATGGGCGCGGCTGCGATTATGGCGAATACGGCGATTGCAACAGCCGGGGATATCCCGCTTATGGCAGGCGCGTTCAAACATGCGGTTGAGGCAGGGCGCAGCGCGTATCTGGCAGGGCTTGGGCGAGTTTTGGAGCGGGGTGCTTGTGCGTCCGATCCTCTGACTGGTTTTTTGAGGGATGAATAAATCGGGCGGGGAACGAGGCAGAGGTTCTTTTAGGAAAAGGAGGATTGGATGACTGGAAATCAGTTTTTTGTGGATTCGGATCAATTAACAAAAGAAGCGCTGGATCAAAAGCACCGGATCGAAACGGACCCGGCTGCAAGGACAGACCCGATGCGGTATATGGAAGGGATGTAGCGTATTTCTTCGGATATTATGGAGAAAGTACTCGGACAGATGGCAGGCTATGACTATGAAGCTTATACAGACGCGGATGTGCGCCGGGCGCTGATGCATGAGACATGCAGTGTGGACGATTTTAAGGCGCTGCTGTCCCCGGCGGCGCAGCCGCATTTGGAAGAGATGGCGGCAAAGGCTAAGTATGAGACGAGCAGGCACTTTGGGAATACGGTGTATCTGTTCACACCGCTTTATTTGGCAAATTACTGTGAAAATTATTGTGTGTACTGCGGCTTTAACTGTTATAACAATATCGTGCGTAAGAAGCTGACGATGGAGGAAGCGGAGCATGAGATGAAGGTGATTGCGGATTCCGGTATAGAAGAAATCCTGCTGCTGACCGGCGAGAGCCATAAGAAGAGCGACCTTACGTATATCGGGGAAGCCTGTAAGCTGGCGGCGCGGTATTTTCGGAATGTGGGGCTGGAAATTTATCCGGTAAACAGTGAGGATTACCGTTATCTGCACGCATGCGGCGCGGATTATATTACAGTCTTTCAGGAGACCTATGACGCTGCCGCCTATGAAAAACTGCATTTGATGGGGCATAAGCGGGTATTTCCGTACCGTTTTGAGGCACAGGAGCGGGCAATTTTGGGCGGTATGCGGGGGGTTGCAGGTTCTGCGCTTCTTGGACTTTCGGATTTTCGGAAAGACGCGCTTGCATCGGCGCTGCATATTTATTATCTGCAGCGGAAATATCCGTATGTGGAATATTCCCTGTCGTGCCCAAGGCTGCGCCCGATTATTAATAATGATAAAATCAATCCGCAGGATGTACATGAAACGCAGCTTTGCCAGATACTTTGCGCCTACCGGATATTTCTGCCGTATGTCGGTATCACAGTTTCGAGCAGGGAGCAAAAGCATTTCCGCGACGGCATTGTAAAAATCGCCGCAACGAAGGTATCTGCCGGCGTATCGACAGGCATCGGCGACCATGAAAGCAAATACCACGGCGTCCGGGAAGCGGAAACCGGGGATGAACAGTTTGAAATATCAGATGACAGGAGTTTTGATCAGATGTACCGGGATATTGCGGCAGAAGGGCTGCAGCCGGTGCTGAATGATTATATTTATGTAGCAGAATGAAAGAAAACAGCCAAAACCATAAATATTTCCATACAAGCGGCCATGCAGGCGCAAGCATACCGGTCCTTTGTATTACGAACAGGCATCTGGCTGTCCAGGATTATATGGAACAGATCCGACAGATTGCAAAAGCAGGCCCGCAGGCAGTCATTGTCCGGGAAAAAGACCTGCCGCAGGCCGCATATGAACAGCTTGCGGCACAGGTGTTTGCAATTTGTACACAGTATCATGTGCCGTGTATCCTGCATACATACACGCAGGCCGCGATCCGGCTTGGCGTAAAGGCTCTGCATCTGCCTCTGCGGGAGCTGTTGTCACTGCCAAAAGACTATAAACAGCAGTTTACGGTGATTGGATCGAGTGTACATTCCGTGGAAGAAGCGATGCAGGCGCAAGCTGCAGGAGCGGCGTATCTGCTGGCCGGACATATTTTTGCAACCGACTGTAAACCAGGCGTGCCGCCCAGAGGGCTTGCTTTCTTACAGGAAGTATGCCAGGCATCCTCCCTGCCGGTCTATGCACTGGGCGGGATCCATGCAGGGAATGCCATGGCATGTATCCGGGCAGGGGCGGCCGGTGTTTGTGTCATGTCAGAATGTATGCGTAATCAGGATCTTTCACAAAGATTCCGTGCTTATGTCTGATTTCATGTATCTGCCGCGCTGCCCAAATCGGACCGCGCTACTCCAGATTCAGGTGTTTTTGCACAATGATCCGGCTGATCATATAATAAACGACAGCCCATCCGGCCAGCATCAGGCAGGAACCGCCCATCGCCCACGGCGCTGCCTGGGTATCCCGCGCATCTGCAAACAGTGCAAATGCACCGATCATAAGCAGGATTACGGAAACGATCTGGCTGAAATAATAAAGGCCGATACCCGCCGCAATGCCGCAAGCCCCTTTGGAGCGGTGGGCCAGCTGGCCGATGGAGCTGCCTGCAAAAAACAGCAGCAGTGCGTCCAGACATCCCAGCATCATGACTGCAAGCACAAAGAGAAGGAATACAGCAGCCGGCATGTCAAATTCAACCGAAACCTGCTGCAAAAACATTTCAAGCGAATCCGATATAACGCTGACAGAAGCGCCGGCAGACAAACCGAGCGTAACTCCGTCCGCAACAAATCCGATCAGGAAAAAAGAAAGGACGGCAAAAACCCCTGTCAAAAACAGATACACAAATGAAACAAAAATTTTTACATGCAGGATCTGCGTTGTTTTCACAGGCAGCGTATGGGTCAGATAGCCTTGCTGCGAATACATAGACTGGTAAAAATGAAAACACAGATAAACAAAATTTACAATAAAGACTACAATTACAGTCATTGCATAAACACCGCACCCAAACATAAAGATCGTTTCCATAGGGCCTCCGGCTGCCTTGCTGATCCAAAACAGGACAATGACCAGCAGCGATGCGCCGGCAAGCGCCCCGTACATGCCAAGAATCGTCTTTCCCTGTGATTTTGCTTCCTGTTTTAATAACTTCCCTAACATTTAAATACCTCCCTGAAATATGCATCGATCGATTTCCCCTCCGTGCTGCGGATCTCATCCGCCGGGGAATGCCGGATCAGACGGCCGTCCCGGATGAAAACCACCTCGTCTAAAATAGATTCAATATCCGCAATCAGATGGGTCGAGATCAGCACCGAAGCCTCCGGCTCATAATTTGACAAAATCGTATCGAGAATATAATCCCGCACAGCCGGATCAACGCCGGCAATCGGCTCATCCAATACATACAGCTTAGCCCTGCGGCTCATAACGAGCACAAGCTGGACTTTTTCCTTCGTTCCCTTGGACATGGACTTTAGGCGGTCCAGCGCGCTGATCTGCAGCTTTTGCAGCATATCATACGCACGGCCTTTGTCAAAATCTTCATAAAATTCCTGAAAAAAATCCACAACATCCTGTACCCGCTGGTTCATATTCAGATAAGTCTGGTCCGGCAGATAAGAAATATGCTTCTTGCTCTGTACGCCGATTGGTTCCCCGCAGAAAAAAAGCTGCCCTCCGGTCGGCGTCAAAAGCCCGTTCATCAGCTTGATCAGCGTTGTCTTGCCGCTGCCGTTCGGCCCCAGCAATCCGATAATATGGCCGCTTTCCAGCGTCAGGTCGATTTGCTTTAATACTTCTTTGTTTTTGTAGCATTTAGTAAGTTTCCTGCATTCCAATAAAGCGCTCATAGCTTTGTATCCTCCCCTTCCATAGCCTGCCGCATCAGCGACAGTGTCTGCTCTTTTTCATAACCAAGCTGGTGCATGCTTTCTAAAAACTGCATGATTTTTTCTTTTGCAAGGTCTGTTCTTATGGTATCAATCATTTTCTGATCCTCCGTTATAAATCGTCCGCTTGTGCGTTTGGAATAGACAAGCCCGGTCCGTTCGAGTTCGGTGAAGGCGCGCTGCATCGTATTCGGATTGACAGCTGCCTGCGCCGCCAGTTCCCGGACGGACGGGAGTTTTTCTCCCGGTGCGTATTTACCGCTGATAATATCCAGGCGGATACGCTCCAGGATCTGCAGAAAGATCGGACGGTCTGCATCGAGATTCCATGGCATAGGATCACCTCATTTCTTTGTGTGTATCTTTGTGTTAGTCAAATAAAACAATAATACAGATGGGATGTCAATACTTTTTCTAAATAATTTTAGGATCTTACAAAAGATTTCTTGCGCAAAATGGCAAAATTCTGACTCCGGGCGACAGAATTGACATTGTGATGCGTTTTTTAGTGGCTGCCCGGACGCCGGATGAGGGGGCGGGGCCTGGATTTCGGCTCCTATTCCA
>ERZ779624.646-NODE-646-length-10139-cov-5.003669_pt1 | contig 10139 bp, 8 predicted proteins | sample MGYA00514190_ERZ779624 | MGnify/ENA primary metagenome ERZ779624 (study PRJEB29562, sample SAMEA4376706) | mouse gut metagenome | isolation source: Cecum | study: EMG produced TPA metagenomics assembly of the A DSS colitis mouse model was used to assess the... | reverse complement strand
AAGTATGCTATGATACTGGTGTTTGACTATAGGAGGTGTAAACTGGTATGCTGAAAACGATCTTAACCGTTGTGTTTGTTCTTATATGCGTCGCCCTTACCGTTATTGTACTGCTTCAGGAGGGGAAGTCCTCAGGGCTCGGTTCCATCAGCGGCATGGCGGACAGCTATTGGGGCAAGAACAAGGGACGTTCCATGGAAGGCACTCTGGAGAAATTTACCAAGTTCGCGGCGGCGGCGGTTCTGGTGCTGGCCCTGGTGCTGAACATCATCTGGTAACGATACAGCAAAGCAGACACTCTTGGCAACAAGGGTGTTTTTGTCATTGTGGGAGAAATAGAAGGAGGTAACATGGCGCAGGATTTATTAGAGGAGCAGAAGGAGCTGCTGGTCCGGCTGTTTGACGACAAGTCATATGTTCCCATGAAGTTAAAGGAGCTGGCCGTCTTTCTGGATATCCCCAAATCCAGGAGGGAGGAGCTGAAAAAGGTTCTGGAGCTCCTTATGGAGGAGGGGAAGATCGGCATATCAAAGAAAGGGAAGTACGGAAGGGCCCAGGAGTTTGCCCGGGTGGGGATTTTTACGGGCCACGCCCGGGGGTTTGGGTTTGTGACCGTGGAGGGGCAGGAGGAGGACATCTTCATCCCGGCGGAGAAGACCGGCGGGGCCATGAACGGGGACCGGGTTCAGGTGGCCAGGGAGGAGACAGGGCCAAAGGGAAAACGGCCGGAGGGCGTCATCCTCAAGATCCTTGAGAGGGCCAATGAGACGGTTATCGGGTATTATCAGAAGAACAAAAATTATGGGTTTGTGCTTCCGGACAACCAGAAGCTGAGCCAGGATATTTTTATCCCCCAGGGAAAGGACATGGGGGCTGTGACAGGCCACAAGGTGGTGGTGAAGATCACGGACTTTGGAGGGGAGAGGAGAAAGCCGGAGGGCATAGTTACAGAGATCATCGGCCATGTCAATGACCCTGGGACGGATATTGCGTCCATCATAAAAGCTTACGGCCTGCCGGAGGAATTTCCCCAGGAGGTCATGAGGGAAGCGGGGCTGATGCCAGGCAGGGTGGATGAGCGGGAGACGGAGGGCCGCCTTGACCTGCGCCGTCTTCAGACAGTGACCATAGACGGGGAGGACGCCAAGGATTTAGACGACGCCATCACCATCTCAAAGGAGGGGGACGGCCGCTACACCCTGGGGGTCCACATTGCGGATGTGACCCACTATGTAAGGGAGGGAAAACCTCTGGATGAGGAGGCCCTTAAGCGGGGGACCAGCGTGTACCTGGTGGACCGGGTCATCCCTATGCTGCCTCACAAGCTGTCCAACGGCATATGCTCTTTGAATGCGGGGGAGGACAGACTGGCTCTAAGCTGTATCATGGATATTGACGATCGGGGCAATGTGCTGGGACACCGGGTTGCGGAGACTTTTATTCTGGTGGACAGACGGATGACCTACACAGCGGTTAATGCCATTGTGACGGACCGGGATCAGGCTGTCATGGAGGAATACCAGGATTTTGTGGCTATGTTTGACACCATGAAGGAACTGGCGGACATTTTGCGGGCGAAAAGGCGGCAGAGAGGATCTATCGACTTTGATTTTCCGGAGAGCAAGATCGTGCTGGATGACAAGGGCAGGCCTGTTGACATAAGGCCCTATGAGCGGAACGCGGCTACCAGGATCATTGAGGATTTTATGCTCATGGCCAATGAGACGGTGGCGGAGGATTATTTCTGGCAGGAGCTGCCTTTTGTGTACAGGACCCACGAGTACCCGGACCCGGAGAAGATGAAGCGGCTGGGAACATTTATCAACAATTTCGGCTACGCCATCCGGACCCAGAACGGGGAGGTGCATCCAAAGGAGATTCAGAAGCTTTTGGACAGGATCCAGGGTACAGACGAGGAGGCCCTGATCAGCCGCCTTACCTTAAGGTCCATGCGGCAGGCCAGGTACGGCACTGTGTGTACCGGGCATTACGGGCTGGCAGCCAACTATTACACCCATTTTACTTCCCCCATCCGAAGGTATCCGGATCTGCAGATCCACCGGATCATCAAGGAGAATCTGCGGACAGGTCTCAGTCAGAAGCGGATCTCACACTATGACCGGATCCTGCCGCAGGTGGCTAAGCAGTGTTCGGCCATGGAGCGGCGGGCCGACGAGGCGGAGCGGGAGACGGATAAATTTAAAAAATGTCAGTACATGTCCGGCCATATCGGGGAGGCGTTTGAGGGCGTCATATCTGGTGTTACGGGATGGGGGCTGTATGTGGAGCTGCCAAACACGGTGGAGGGATTGATCCACATCAGCGAGCTGAAAGGGGACTATTTTATCTTTGACGAGGAGCGGATGGAACTTATGGGGGAGCGGACAAACGTTCGCTACAAGCTGGGGCAGAAGGTACGGGTGCTGGTGAAAGGGTGCGACAAGCTTACCAGAACGATTGATTTTACCTTGGATGAGGATATGTGATTTAGGAGAAGGGGAGGGAGCGATTTGGCAAAGCAGGCGGTAAAGCTGGTGGCCAACAATAAGAAGGCGTACCACGATTATTTTATAGAGGATAAATATGAGGCGGGGATCGAGCTGTTCGGCACGGAGGTGAAGTCCATCCGCATGGGCAAATGCAGCATCAAGGAGTCTTTTATCCGCATTGAGCGGGGGGAGATGTTCCTCTACGGGATGCATGTGAACCCTTATGAGAAGGGCAATATTTTTAATAAGGATCCTCTGCGGGTCCGCAAACTTTTGCTTCACAAATCGGAGATTGTGAAGCTGGGGGCGAAGATTGCGGAGAAAGGGTTTACTCTGGTGCCGCTGCAGGTGTATTTTAAGGGAAGCTTAGTGAAGGTGGAGGTCGGCCTGGCAAAGGGCAAGAAGCTGTATGACAAGCGGGAGGATATCGCGAAGAAGGATCAGCGGCGGGAGATGGAGCGGGAGATGAAGATGGGCGGGAGATACTGATCTCTTGACCGTTCTTGTGTAGTTCCATGCCAAATACAGTGCTGACTGGCATAGAGGATATATGTAATGGCAGTCTGGGTTGCAGTTCAGGAACAGATAAAATGAAAAATATTTCTTGACGGCAGCATGAGGATTGCATATAATAATATGCAGGAGAGCGGACGTCATTTTGCTTGTGTGGCTGACACATAAAATCCGAAAGGCTATGCTGGACATTGGGCCAGACGGTTGGCGGGCAACGGAAAAACCCGAAAGTTAAGCACGACATTGGGCGTGACGGTTGGCGGACAACGGAAAAATCAGTCATTAAGGGAGGTGGTTCGGCACTTCGGTGCCGATGAACCTCCCTTTAAATTTGGATGACAGGGAAAAGGTTGGTTTATGGCAAGATTTTCGAAAGAAGAGGCGATAAAAATAGTTGTTCAATGCGCGCGATAGTATGAAAGAAATCTGTTGGAAAGAACATTACTATTTCTATTAATGGATAAGCAAAAGAGAGTTACATGGACTGAAGCATCTTTCTATAAAAGGCAGATAAATCCAGAATTTCAGCAGAACAGTTTTTTGAGAATTGTTTAGATGGCCGATTGAGTATGGATGATTTTTGGTTTTCAGAGGATGGTACTACAACTTTAAAATTACAAGTGTTGCCTTTTGTATTGGCTAAAAACTTAAATGCCAATAGTTTTGGTAATTTCGGCGGAAATAGTATTCGGCTGTATACAGAAAAATTGGCGGGAGGAGTAAAAGGGTGTATTGGGTTTGTGAAAGATGCTCTGCCCGACCTTGGGTACCGAATCCATTGCTGAATGAGGATATTAGAAAGATTTCGAAAAATCAGATGAGGATTATTGCTATATACCGAAAAAATATATCCGAAGAAGAGTCCAGAGAGATTGTATATAAGGCAAAGAAAATAGAATGGTATAAGATAGTATATCCAGCCTTTTTAGAACAAGGGTTTGTTCATAAAGAGGGGTTAACAGATGGTTTAGAGAAATGAGGTTACCGTTGTGAAATGGTGGAGCAGACTTGTAGCGGGCGCCTCCATGGTGGCGGCAGTCAGCGTCATTGTGAGGGTTTGCGGCCTGGAAGATACGGTGTTTTTTAATAAATCCGCAGCTTCTCTGGGAGTATTTTTTCTTGGACTTATTCTTGTGCCGAAAGCTTTCGGCCACTGGCATGAGGACAGGAGAAGCTTTTTGGCAGGTTTCGGACTGGCTTTTGTGCTGGTCTTTACAGAGATCCTGGGCTGGGCCATGAGGCTTTGGGATGCCGGAGGCAGCGTCATATTGACCGGTATTGGAGTTTTTTGTATGGCGGGGGCCGCGGCTTTGCTGGCTTTTGCCCTGGAGCCCTGGTTTTACGTGATCCTTAATCCGGGCCGGAAAGGGAAGACAGAAGAGGGCGGCGCGGCGGCTTTATGGATGGAGAGATGTTCTGCGGGCCGGATATTCTTTGGGGCCTGGGGGATTATTTTCCTTAGCTGGATTCCCTGCGCCCTGGCTTTTTACCCGGGGCTTTACAGCTATGACATGTCGTGGCAGTGGGCCCAGTTTGCCTCGGGAGATTTTACCACCCACCATCCCCTTGTCCACACGCTTTTGTGCGGGGGGATTATAGAGCTGGGAAAGGTCCTTGGAGGCTCCTATGAGCGGGGACTTTTCTTTCACTCTTTGGCACAGATGGCGTTTCTTTCCGGGTGCATGGCCTTTGGGATCCGGTTTCTGGCAAAGAGAAGGGTGAGAACCTGGGCGATGGTCGGGGTTCTGGCTTTTTTTGCGCTGTTTCCGTTTTTTCCGGTGCTGGGGGTGAGCACTACAAAGGACACAATGTTTGCCGGCTTTTTCTTTGTGGTCTTTGTGTGTATATGCGACATGGTGTGGGACAAGGCTTTCTACAGAGGGCGAAAGCTGGTTTGGTTTGAGGCGTGTGCTGTGTCCATGTGCCTGCTGCGCAACAATGCGGTCCACGGTCTGGCGGTGATGGTCTGCTGTCTTATGACTGTGTGGGGTGTGGGGGCTTTGCGGAAAATGGGAAACAGGGAGAAAAAACGGAACTTGTTTTTCGGAAGATCCATCTGGCTTACTGGGCTGTGTATCCTTTTAAGCCAGGCGGGCTTTTGGGCCCTGGAGCAGGGACTGGAAGCCGGGAAGGGGAGCCGGGCGGAGATGTTAAGCCTTCCCATGCAGCAGATGGCAAGGGCCTATGTATACCACAGGGAGGAATTTTCTAAGGGGGATACGGAGGAGCTTCTGCGGTTTTTTGACGAGGACAGCCTTCTGCGGTACAAGTACTATGTGTCGGACCCGGTGAAGGCCGGGATGAACATGGAAGAGTTTCGGATGGGGGATTTTTTCAGGCTGTGGTTTCGGCTGGGGAGACAATTTCCCGGGGAGTACATGCTGTCGCCTCTGTACAACATGATGGGGCTGTGGTATCTGGGCGGGGACTCCAGCTGTTTTGTGTCATATGAAATGCTGCCGCCTTTTGACGAGGTCCACAAGGTGGAGGCGAAGAGTAAGCTTCCCTGGCTGAAAGCGTATTAATGCTGGTTTACAGACGAAAATCTTCAGAGGTGTCTGCCAGGGCTTTGTCTGATTTTTTATACATCCTTTTACAGCTGGTGCGTTCTTTTCGCGGCGGTCATGCTGGCGGCAAAGAGGAGATATAAGGAGCTTATCCCCCCTTTGTTTCTGGGCAGTTATCTGTTTACCCTGGTGTTTGGGCCATGTATCATCGTCAGGTATGTTCTGGGGGTTATGATGTGCGTGCCTGTTTTGGGGGTGATGGTGTTTAGTGAGCAAGGGCGGATTTAGTCGTGAAGCCAGGCTCTCGACAATCCTCGCCCCTTGCTCACCACCTCACCACCAACAGCATTTTTCCTTACTGCTTCTCAGGGCTGTAGTTCAGCTGAAAGCAGGGGGAGGCCTGAAGCTGGTTATCCTGGCTCTTGTAGTCGATCTCGATCTTGAACCGGTCCGCCCGGATATAGTTCTCCACAAATTCCGCAGGAGTGCCATCGGACAGCCAGGCAATGCGCTCCGAATAGATGACCTGACTGGCTTCGGCCTGGTCTAAAAGCCTTGCGGTCTTTGGGGAGATCTCGGCCACACAGTAGGTGTCCCTGGCCTGAACCGGGGAAAAGCCGAACTTTTTCTCAAGGGAGTCGTAGAGGGAATTGCCGATGTCGCTCATCTGCAGTCCGGGAAAGAGACGGCCGTTGAGAAAGCTGGTGACAACGGCCACAGGGCTTCCGTTCCCCAGCACGAGACGTTTGTACTTTAACACCGTATCTGTGTCAGCTAACCCGAAAAAGGCCCTGGCTCTGGGAGCGGGGGCTGAGACGGAAAACTTCAGGGGCTGAGACACGGCCGTGTGTCCCGCCTTGATGATGTCAGCGGTGAAAGAGGGCAGGTGGTTGTACTGTCTGGGGATCACATCCGCGGTGAAGGTCCCCTTGCCCTGTCTCCGGTAGAGGGCGCCCTCGTAGACCAGATCCATGATGGCCTGCTTGGCTGTGCCGCGGCTGACGCCGAACAAATCCGCCAACTCTGTCTCGCTGGGGATCAAGGCGTTGGGCCCCAGCTCCTTGATCAGGTGGCGCAGATAATATTTGATCTGAACGTAATACGGCAAGTGGGAATTCTTATTCAGGTGTTCAAAGCGAAATTCTTCCATACTTCTCCTTCGTACAGAGTATTCCAAAATTTAACATTGTATTAAGTCTAGCATAGGAACATGGAAATGTCAACATGAGTAAGTTGACTAAAAATATACTTGACTAATCAAGTGATCAATGGTAACATATAGACAAATCCAAGAGTGATTTGAACCAAAAACTATTATTTTTACACGAAACGGAGGAACGGACATGAGAAAAAGAAACATGATCTCAAAGGCAGCGGCAATGGGTCTGGCAGTACTGACGGCAGCTTCTCTTACATTGACAGGGTGTTCACAGCCGGCTGGGGACAAAGAGACCGCTCAGGAGACGCAGCAGACCGCCCAGGCGGCAGAATCGGAGACACAGGCGCCGGAAGCAGCCCAGACCCAGGCGGAGGCGGACGCGGGCCAGACCACAGCAGCCCAGGCGGCAGGGGAAGCGGCAAAGGTGGAGAATAAGACAGGGAAGAAGATAAAAGTAGGGTATGACATCTATTTCCTGGGCAATTCCTGGTCCGTTCAGCTTTACCAGGAGTTTAAGTGGAACGCGGAGAATCTTTACAAGGATGACCTGGAAGTTACATATGTGCAGTCGGACAATGACGTGAGCAAGCAGATCGCCAACTTAGAGGATCTGATCGCCCAGGGCGTGGATGTGATCATCACCACCCCCTGCGATACCACAGCTATCAACAGCACCCTTGAGGAGGCCATGGACGCCGGGATCAAAGTAGTGCTTCTGTGCGCTACTATTGACGGGGACAGCTATGATACGGTGGTTACGGTGGACGAGAAGGATTTTGGGGCCACGGGAGCCCAGTGGCTGGCAGACCAGCTGGATGGAAAGGGCAATATTGTGGTGCTCAACGGGATCTCCGGATTTTCCAGCAACACCCTGCGCTATGAAGGGGCCAAGTCTGTGTTTGACAAGTATCCTGACATCAAGGTTCTGGCGGCGGAGGATGCCAACTGGGATTACGCGGCGGCCAAGACCGTTACCTCGGATCTGTTGGCCACGTACCCGGAGATCGACGGCGTGTGGTCCCAGGGCGGGGCTATGACCTTGGGGGCTATTGACTCTTTCAAGGCGGCTAACAGGGACATGGTGCCGATGACCGGCGAGGATAATAACGGATACTTAAAGGCCTGCCTGGACAATAATATGGAAGGCATCGCCGTATCCAAGCCAACCTGGCTGGCCAGAGTGGCCATTGAAAGCTCCATCAAGCTGATGAATGGGGAGGAAGTGAAAAAGGACGACATCTATCCCGTTATGACCATCAAGACGGAGGAGATGAAAGACTATGTACATGCGGATCTGTCCGATGATGTGTGGTGCGGCACAGAGCTTCCCGAGGAGATCTTAAAAGAGGTATTCAGCAACTAAGAGCGGGGCCGGGGAGAGGTGGAAAAAGACCTGGGTTCCGGGCTTGGTTGGAGAAAGCGCAGACAGGCCGGGCGGCCGCAGGGTGTGGGAAACTGCCTCCGCGGCTGTCCGGCCCTTAAAAGAGATTTGGATGTGAGGTGAACGGATGGAAAGAGGAAAGGTGATGGTGGAAGGGCGCAATCTTTCCAAAGAGTTTAACGGAAATGTGGTTCTTAAAGACGTGTCCATACAGTGCGTCCAGGGGGAGGGCCTTGCCCTGGCCGGGGAGAACGGAGCCGGCAAGTCAACCCTGATGAACATCATAAGCGGAGGCCTGTCCCCGTCCGCGGGGACGATTTTGGCAGACGGAAAGGAGTGTCATTTTTCCTGCTCCAAAGACGGGAGAAAGGCTGGGATCGCCTTTGTCCATCAGGAGTTAAGCCTGATGAGGGAGATGACAGCAGGGGAAAACATCATGCTGGGCATGGAACCAAGGCGGGGCGGCTGGATTGACCAGAAAAAACTCCATGAACAGGCTTCTGCGGTGCTGGAAGAGATCGGGTATGACATTGATGCCTATGAGTTGGTGAGAAATCTGTCCCCGGCCCAGAGGCAGATCGTGGAGATCGCCAAAGCATGGGCGGCGTCCCCCAGGGTGCTGATCTTTGACGAGCCCACGTCAAGCCTTAATAAGGCGGAGTCGGACATCCTGTTTCGGTTTATCGGGGCCATCAAAAAGAAGGGAGTGTCCGTCATTGTCATCAGTCACCGCATGGACGATATCTTCGCCACCTGCGACAGGGTTATGGTGCTCAAGGACGGGATGTTTGTGTTTGAGTCCCCGGTAAAGGACACAGACAGCGATGAGATCATCAGCAAGATGGTGGGGCGGGAGTTTAAAAACGTGTATCCCCCCAGAAATGAGGTCCTGTCTTCTGATATTAAGCTGGAACTAAAAAACGTGTCCATAGGAGATCTGGTCAAATCGGTCAGTTTACAGGTCCCCAGGGGCGCTGTCATAGGCATCGGCGGGCTGGAAGGCCAGGGGCAGAGGCATTTGAGCAGAGGATTGTTCGGGATCGAGCCCTTTACCTCCGGGGAGTATGTGATAAACGGGCAGGCAAAGAAGATCGCCAGCCCCGGGGACGCTGTGAGAAACAAGATCGCCTTTGTGTCCGATGACCGGAAGGCAGAGGGGCTGTTTCTGGATCTGTCCTGCGGTGAGAACATCTTGTCTCTGTCCTACAGGAGAAATTCCAGGTGGGGATTTGTAAAGAAAAAGCAGGCGGACAGGGAGATTTTGGAGGGGATCCGGCAGATGAACATCAAGCTTGATGATCAGAGGCAGGCAGTAAAAAGTTTATCAGGAGGAAACCAGCAAAAGATCGTGTTTTCCAAATGGATCAAGACAAATCCCCAGATCCTGATCCTCCATGAGCCTACCAGAGGCATTGACGTTCAGTCCAAGCTGGAGATCTATGAGCTTATCCGGAGATTGACAGGAGAGGGAGTCAGCGTCCTTGTGTTTACCAGCGATATGCTGGAGCTGATAGGGATCTCGGACGAGATCTACGTCATGTACGAGGGGCGGATCTCTGGCCGCGTCGCGGGGAAAGACGCCACGGAGGAGGCGATCATGCAGCTGAGCGCAAACACAGGAAAGGAGGAGAGACCATGAAAGGTTCCGTAAAGTCCCATATAAAGCAGGCCATTCCCTCCCTTGTCATCATGGTTTTCATGGTTGGGGCAGCGTCCGCCATGTCGTCCCGGTTTTTTACAGCAGCCAACTTAAGGAACGTGCTGACCCAGACAGCGGTGCTGGCCATTGTGTCGGCAGCCCAGTGTTTTGCCCTTCTCATCGGTGGGATCGACATGTCCGTCAGCTCAGTGATCTCTGTCAGCACCATCTTTGTGGCCATGTTCAGCCACAGCGGGCCGGCAGGGCTGGCCTTTGCCATTGCCCTGGCTCTGGCGGTTGGGGCGTTTACCGGCTTTGTCAACGGCATGGGCATCGTCCGCTTTCAGATCCCGGCCATGATCATCACCATCTCCACCCAGGCGTTTTTAAAGGGCATTGCCCTGATCCTTATGCCCAGCTCCGGGGGAAAGGTGAATCAGGTCTTTGTGAA
>ERZ779624.645-NODE-645-length-10141-cov-5.473627_pt1 | contig 10141 bp, 10 predicted proteins | sample MGYA00514190_ERZ779624 | MGnify/ENA primary metagenome ERZ779624 (study PRJEB29562, sample SAMEA4376706) | mouse gut metagenome | isolation source: Cecum | study: EMG produced TPA metagenomics assembly of the A DSS colitis mouse model was used to assess the... | reverse complement strand
TTCTTGATAAAATACAAAAGTTCCTGAGTGCGCCCCACGGCAAAAGCCGGGATCCCCACATTGCCGCCCCGGTCCAGGGTAGTCTGGATAATGCGGGCCAGCTCGTCAATATGGCCCATGACCGCGTCATGCTCCCGGTTCCCGTAAGTACACTCCATGACCACATAATCCGCCTCCTCGATGTAGTCAGGATCCCTGGTCAGAGGCTTACCCGTGTTGCCGATATCCCCGGAGAACACGATCTTCTTCACCACGTCCCCCTCATGGCACCACACCTCGATAGAAGCCGACCCCAGAAGATGGCCCGCGTCCGTAAACCGGATGGTAATGTCGTCGTTCAGCTTTACCATCTCCCCGTAGTCAAAGGTCGTCAGATGGCTTAAAGCCCCCTGGGCATCCTCCATGGTGTACATAGGAGTCACCTCCGGTTTTCCGGCCCGCCTGGCCTTCCGGTTTTTCCACTCCGCCTCCATCTCCTGAATGTGGGCCGAATCCCGCAGCATGATCTGACACAGATCCCCGGTGGCGTGGGTGGTCACGATCTCTCCCCGAAACCCTCTGGCATACAGAAGAGGGATAAGCCCCGCATGGTCAATATGGGCGTGAGTCAAAAGAACATAGTCAAGATCCCCGCAGTCCACAGGCAGGTCCGCGTTCTCATACCGGTTGATCCCCTGCTCCATGCCATAATCCACTACCAGCTTCGTATCCCCGCACTCCACATAATGGCAGCTTCCCGTCACCTCATGGTCCGCGCCGATGAACATTAATTTCATGCCGTACCTCCTTCGTCATTTGTCATAATATTAAAAAAGTTTCCAGATTTTAATACCATCATTTTACCATATGTCTGTCAATATTTCAACCGTTCTCACTCGAATCTGACGATCTCTTTTTTCAATCTCTTCATGATCTTCTTCTCCAGCCTGGAGATATAGGACTGGGAGATCCCCAGAAGATCCGCCACCTCCTTCTGGGTCATCTCCTCCCCGTCCTCGCTGTTCAGCCCGTAGCGAAGCTCCACGATCTTTTTCTCCCTGGGACTTAGGCGGCTGATGGCCAGGTTTAAAAGGTCCTTCTCCGTCTCATACTCCAGATCCCGGTAGATCACATCCTCCTCCGTCCCCAAAATATCAGACAACAGCAGCTCATTCCCGTCCCAGTCCACATTCAGAGGCTCGTCGATAGATACCTCCATCTTGGTCTTGTTGTTTCTCCTTAAATACATAAGGATCTCATTTTCAATACACCTGGACGCGTAAGTGGCCAGCTTAATATTCTTACCCGGGTTAAATGTATTGATAGCCTTAATAAGCCCGATGGTGCCAATGGAGATCAGATCCTCCACTCCCACGCTGGTATTGTCAAATTTCTTGGCAATGTACACCACCAGGCGGAGATTATGTTCGATCAGCGCCGATCTGGCTTCCCCTTCCTCCTCCGTTCCCAGCTTTTCGATCAGCCTGGCCTCCTCCTCATTGTCCAGAGGCGCCGGCAGGATGTCCGCCCCGCCGATGTAGTGTACCTCGCCCTCCCGCTGAAACAGCATGGTGCGAAAGCTGGGTACGGTTTTAAACTGAAAACGATTTGGTATGGATACTTTAATGACCACTTGCAATTCCTCCTTTTTTGTCCTCCCTGACAGCAGTTTCTCCGTAAAGCAGCACCTGGTACGTCTCCTTTTTCGAAAGCCCGTAAGGCGCCCCGGCGATCCATGGACCCTTGATCCTCGCTTTTCCCCGAAGACCCGCGATCTCCATCATCTCGATCCTGACCCCCTCCATCACGCCGCCGGGATTGCCGATGGTGTGAAAGGGGATCAGGGCCCTCTCCCCCTTTGAATCCTGAAACATCTCAAAAATCTGTTTTGTCACAATATGTACCCCTTCCCCGCTTCCGGGTTCTTGCAGACAGTTTCCCGTATCCAGGTATCCCGTCACATCAACCGCCACATCCCCGTCCCTTAGGGTCAGGGCATAGAGATTCTTTCTCTCCCTGCGTATCTCATCCCCCAGCTGCCACAATCCCTGAACCAGAAAAAAGACCCCGGCAGCCAGAAAAATCCACCCCAGCAGCGGCAAAACATATCCTTCATTCCCCCCAAGGACATTCATGGCATAAAACCCCGCCCTGGTATAGCCAAGGATCATCTCCATAACCCCGCCTGCCATGACTGCAAGGATAAAAAGGGTTATGGTCTCCTTCACAAGTTCCCGAATCCCCCTCCAGCCAAAGACCACAAGTACTAAAAGACAAGCCTCTATAAGGGAAATAAGGGCAAAAAGAAATCCCGGGACGGTCAAACCCCAAACCTCCAGACAGCCCAAAAAGCCGCCCAGAACCGCCCCGGCCCCAAGACGGCCCCATGAAACCTTTTTTCTCAGGACCCTCTTTAACAGGATAAGCAAAAGCAGATCCATAAAAAAATTCACAAAGAAAATAACATCTATGTACAGGTCAAGATCCACGCACCTGTTCTCACCTCCTGCCCGGCGGCAGTAACAGTTCAGATAACCCTTGAACTGTTACGCATCCCGCCAATCAGAATTGTCTTTGGCGATGGGCCGGATGCCTGCTGCCATTACATTTTCCCACGGTCAGCGCGGTAAACGCGCAGACCTGTCTGAACTGTTACCGGCGGCAACCGCTTGCCGTAACCTTTATGCCGTAACCGCTTGCATGTCTATTATAGAAAATTATGACTGTGAAATTTGTCAGAAACAGGGAAATCCTAAAAAAAAATTATCGAGAAGATCTGTCAGAAAACGACAGAGGTTATTTAGATAAAGGTTATATTTAAGCACGGGAAAAGACCTTCCCGGGCTAAATCACATCTCAACGGACCTGTCCCCTTTTCGAGACATAATCCTTAATCGCTTTTTTCAGGCAGATCTCCGCCATCATGGCGCAGTGCATGCTCTCCTTTTGCAGCCCACCGAGCCCTTTGCTCAACCTGTCTGCGTCAATAAGATACGCCTCCATCACCGGCTTATTCAGTGCCGTCTCCGCACCCCGGCTCCTGAACTCTGGACATGCCCTGAAAATCCTCCAGAGTTCCCCTAAGCTCCTGCTTTTCGCTGTACTTAAGCACCAGCTTCTGATCCATGTTTCCCCTCCATCCTCTAGACCGAATGAGGGCCAAATATACCGCAAAGTGGATTCTCTATTTAAAATTCAAAAAATCTCCGCACCATAACTTTGGCCATATCAATCTTATAATCGTTTATGGCCAGAGGGATGGCGTTCTTAAGGGCGATCTCCGCAGCCTCTATCGCTGTCTCCTCGGTCAGCTTCTTACCTGTAAGGCAGATTTCAACCCCCTCATCTTCATATGGACTCCTTTTCTCCATGTTATACCAGCAGCAGTGGATGAACCACAAGATCGACACAGTGTCCCGGATCTATGAGCAGGTGTCCCAGGATTTCCACAAATCCTACGACGTAAAGGACCTGCAGATCAAAGTCCCCATAGACATGGGGCCAGGGTCCAGCTCTACGCCTGTTTTCACGAGAACCCCGGCGCTATGACCATAGATGAGTATTGCTACTACCATCTCTACCACATGGGGATCCTGTGCAGGTTAGATGAGCTGACCATCCAGGAGAACATCCGGCAGGCTTTTGACTTTGCCGACAGCCATCAGCCTCCCACACACTTTGTCTTCGGATAAGTCGGAGAACACAAAAAGGACATCATAAAACACCCGGACTGTCCCGGTGCTCTATGATATCCTTTTTTCTCAGAAATTCTGATCCTCTCTTATCTTCTGTTATTATTATTTCTCAAAAAGTCAGGGATGCTGATGTCTTTCACATTCACATTAGGCCTGTAGGGAGTTCCCTGCTGAGGCGGTATGGGGTTCTGAGTCTGCTGCTGCTGTCCTCCCATGCCCACAACTCCACCCTGAGGCGGCATCTGTCTCTTATTCCCCCCCGGCACGGCGCGGAGAGGCGGCTGTCCCTGTCCCTGGGGAACCACGGGACGCCCTGTGTTATATCCCTGGGCCGGCCCCTGGGCTGTGGCCGCTGCCTCGGACTGGGCTTTCTGACGGTTAAAGGTATTAAACCCTGACATGGCTCCGGACACCCCTGTCCCCGCAGAGGGCACATGGCCGTCCAAACCTGTGGCGATGACCGTGATCACCGCCTCGTCCTGGGCGCTCTCGTCGTACATGGCACCAAAGATGATGTTGGCCTCTTCCCCCGCCATATCCTGGACAAAGCTGGCTGCCTCGTTGGCCTCGATCAGGCTGATATCCCCCGAGATATTGATGATCACATGGGAAGCTCCCTCGATGGTGGTCTCCAAAAGGGGGCTGGACACAGCCTGCTTTACAGCCTCCAGGGCCTTCTCGTCCCCCTTTGCCCTGCCGATGCCGATGTGTGCGATCCCCTTGTCGATCATAACCGTCTGCACATCCGCGAAATCCAGGTTGATCAGGCCCGGCACATTGATCAGGTCCGTGATCCCCTGGACTGCCTGCTGCAGCACCTCGTCCGCCTTCTTTAAGGCGTCGGGCATGGTGGTCCTGCGGTCCACGATCTCTAAAAGCTTGTCGTTGGGGATGACGATCAGGGTGTCAACGCTCTCTTTCAGCCGCTCGATCCCCTGAAGGGCGTTGGTCATACGGGTTCTGGCCTCGAACTTAAAGGGCTTGGTCACCACGCCCACAGTGAGAATGCCCATATCCTTGGCAAGGCGGGCCACCACAGGCGCGGCCCCGGTTCCGGTACCGCCTCCCATGCCGCAGGTGACGAACACCATGTCCGCCCCTTTCAGCGCCTGGGCCAACTCCTCAGAGCTCTCCTCCGCCGCCTTCTCGCCGATATCCGGCCTTGCCCCGGCTCCAAGTCCCTTGGTAAGCTTCTCGCCGATCTGCATGGCTGTGGGAGCTTTGCAGAAGCCCAGGGCCTGCTTGTCCGTGTTGACCCCGATAAACTCAACTCCCGCGATATTCTCGTCAATCATGCGGTTCACCGCGTTATTCCCAGCGCCGCCTACGCCGACTACTATGATCCGTGCCGTATTCTCGGCCTCGTTTATCTTAATCTCTAACAAGATATTTCCTCCTTCAACCTATGGATAATCTCTGCTTTTCCCTATGTAGACCCAATCCCTCATGTGGCCGGGGCATAAACAAACCTATCTAATACTATATTTTATTTCCACTAAAATATCAACTGTTTTTTTCAACTTTTCATGACTTCTTTTTAAAGGTGTACGCCATCTGATTATTGGACGGGTCATAGGTGTCAAGATACAGGGTTCCCTTAAGTCCCTGAAGCTCTGGCAGCATGTTGGACAGCCGAAGGATCTTCCCGTCGATGTTGGACTTGTCCCCCAGCACCACCTCAAGATCATCCATGTAAAGCGTCGCGTCCCCCTTTCTGTCATACTGTATGCGGCTTACCTTCAGGTCATAGGTAGACAGCACCTGGGTCAGGATCAGGATCTGGCCGAAGATAGCCTCGTCAGCCACAGGGAGGGGCTTATGCAGCACGATCTGGCCAAAGTCCAGCCCCTCCACCCGGGGAATACCCTCCACCTCCCTGTTTGCGCTCTCCACGATGATACCGTCCTTGTCAAAGTACATGCAGCTGCTCATGTAAGTCACATATCCCACCACGCTCTTCTCATGGACAATGATCTCCACCTCAAAAGGCCCCCGAAACACCAGCTGATAATCCTCCACAAAGGGAATCTGCTGGTGCTGTGTCAGCTTATCCTTCCCGTAACAGTACAAGGTATTTCTGTCCGCCTTGGTCTTAAAGATCATATCCACCAGCTCCTCACCGGTATAGCGGTTGTTGCCGCTGACCCTGATCTGCTTGATATTCATGGACATGGCGCCGATTCCAAGAGCCACCACGGCCCCAAGGATCAGGAGCGCGGCCCTTGGCCTTTTTATCTTAAATTTCTTCATGATTCTCTCCGTATCCTGCCCCCAAGATTTCGTAAATCCCCGCAGATGTCCTCATACCCCCGAAAGATATGGCAGCAATCCGTGATCATAGTGTCACCTTCTGCCCGAAGCCCCGCCACCGCCAGGGCCGCCCCGCTGCGCAGATCGCAGGCCCTGACCCTGGCCCCTTTCAGGAACCCCTTTCCGGTGACCCGGGCCTCGCTTCCTTCTATTATAATCTCTGCGCCCATTTTATGCAATTGTTTTGCGGTGGCAAATCTTCCCTCAAATACCGTTTCCTTCAAATACCCCTGGCCCTCCCCCACAGCCATAACCGCCATGGCCACGGACTGCAGATCCGTGGGGAAGCCGGGGTGGGGGCTTGTGGTGATGGACACCGCCTTGGGCCGCCCTGTCATGGCAATGGAGACCGTATCTCCCTCCACCCTGACATTGGCCCCCATGGCTCTCATGATGTCCAGAACGCAGCCTAAGCTCTCCGGGCTCCCTTTTTTTAGGACCGCCTCTCCCCCGGCAGCCATGACCGCGAAGAGATAAGTCCCGGTGACGATCCGGTCTCCCGGCACCTGATACGACGCGTCCCGAAGTTCTTCTACCCCGTCTATGACCAGGCAGTCGCTGCCCACGCCCCGGATCTTTGCCCCCATGGCCTTTAGCATCCCACACAGGGCGTCGATCTCCGGTTCCCTTGCGGCACCCTTTAAGACCGTGCGCCCTTCTGCCTTCACCGCCGCCAGGATCACGTTCTCCGTGGCGCCTACGCTTGGGTAGGAAAGAGTGATGTCCGCCCCCTTAAGGGTTCCGGCCTCGGCCCGTATCATGTCGTTCTCTTCCCGGATCTCCACTCCCATCCTCTGAAAAGCCGCCAGGTGCAGATCAATAGGTCTGCTGCCGATGGAACATCCCCCCGGGTAGTAGGCCTCCCCTTCCCCGCGCCGCCCCAGCAAAGCGCCCAGGACCACGATGGAGGATCGCATGGCTCTGCCCCGGTCTCTGGGGATTTGCATCGATGAACCCTCACTGGCGTCAACGGTCAGCCTGTGGTCTTTTAGGCATAAGACACATCCCAGAGACTCCAATATCCCCATCATACAGAAAACGTCCTGTATCATGGGGACATGGTCCAAAACCGTGGTGCCTTTATGGAGGAGCGCCGCCGCCATCATGGGAAGCGCCGCATTTTTTGACCCCTGGATCTCAATCTCACCTTTTAGCGGATAGTAACCCTGGACTATAATCACAGACAACCTGCTCCCTTCTTGAGCATCCTATATACCATCCTATGTAAGCCCTACCTGTCTGTTGTATGTTTCCGCGGCCCAAAACCCTCTTTTCCCGGCTCCGGCTACCGCTCCAGCTTGATCTGGTTGGACACGCTTAACACCATCCCCATCTCGATCATCAAAAACAAAACCGAAGTTCCCCCGTAGCTGATAAACGGCAGAGTGATGCCTGTGTTGGGAATAGTGTTGGTGACCACCGCGATATTTAAGATCACCTGGATGGCAATGTGGGCCATAACCCCCACCACCAGCATGGCTCCGAACAGATCCGGAGCGTTGCCCGCGATCAGCAGAAAGCGGTAGATCATAAACACAAAGAGTAAGATCACCAGCACGGCCCCAAACAGCCCCAGCTCCTCGCAGATAATGGCAAAAATCATGTCGTTCTGGGACTCAGGCACAAACCCAAGCTTCTGAATGCTTTCCCCCAGCCCTTTGCCGAACAGCCCGCCGGAACCGATGGCGTAAAGTCCCTGGAGCACCTGATACCCGCCCGTGGTGGGGTAGGCCTCCGGGTTCAGCCACACATTGATCCTGGTCAGCTGGTAGGGCTGCAAGATCTTGATGGCTGTCAGGGCGTGGCCGATAGGTCCCGCAAAGATCAGCACCACTGCCGCCGCCACTACACACAGAATGTAGGGCGCCTGCTTTTTGCTGGCAACGAACATCATCACAAAGCCGATGCCCACGATGATGATCCCGGAACTTAAGTTGTTGGCCGCCACGATGACCGCAAGAGGCACAGTGATCAGGACGGCCCTGGCCACCCCTGCCATCCGGTCCACGTCCCTGCCGATCCTGGTGATCAGGGCGGCCATGGCCACGATGACCGTGATCTTCACCAACTCCGTAGGCTGAAAACTGGCGCTGCCAACGCCCAGCCACCGCCTCTTTCCATTTACTTCCCTTCCAAACAGGCTCACGGCGATCATCAGCCCCCAGGACACCAGGATCGCCAGGTTGGAAAACCGGGCGTACCAGTGATAATCCATCCTGGATATCATGATCATAAGGAAAAATCCCGCCAGGGCGATCCCCGCCTGTCTGGTCATAAAATATCCCGCGTTGCCCTTATAATTAATCTGGGCCATGTAGGAACTGCTGCTGTAGATCATCACCAAACCGAAGATCGTAAGGAATACAATGGTAAACAGAAGGCTGTAATCATAAAAACGCCTTAGTTTCTTTTTCTTTTTTTTCGGCAAAACAGCCTCCTCCCTCTACGCCCGTCATACCCCTAGTGCAACCGTATACTAGAGATTTCTCACGCACTCTTTAAAGATCCTGCCCCGCTCCTCATAATCCTTAAACATGCCCCAGCTGGCACAGGCCGGGGAAAGCAGCACGTTGTCGCCCATGTTGGCATAGGAGGCGCAGACGCTGACAGCCTCGGACATGTCCTCCGCGTACATGATGTCCGTAAACCCATGGGCCTTGGCGCACTCCGAGATCTTATCCCTGGTCTGACCGATGAGCACCAGGTACTTGACCCTGCCCTCAAACTCATTTACCCACTCATCATATCGGGCTTCCTTGTCATACCCGCCGGCGATCAGCAGGGTGGGCCCCTTCATGGCCCGGATGGCCTGGATGGCAGCATCCGGGTTAGTGCCCTTGGAGTCATTGTAGTATCTCACCCCTGACCGCTCAAGGACAAACTCGATCCTGTGCTCCACCGCCTGAAAGTCCTTCACCGCCCGCCTTATCCGGTCCATGGACACGCCCATGGCGGAACTGACGGCAATGGCCGCCATCACATTTTCATAATTATGCCGGCCCAGAAGATTTAATTCCTTCACATTCAAAAGCTCCGTAACCCGCCCGTTGTGGGCAAAGCAGATCACATCCCCGTCCAGGTAATACCCCTCGGACAGGGCCTGGCGGCTGCTAAAGAACATAACCCGGCACCTTCGCCCCTCATTTTCCGGCGATCCGAAGGCCCGCAGCACCGGGTCGTCGTAATTCAGGACGCACAGGTCGCTTTCTGTCTGGTTCATGGTGATGCTCTCCTTAACCGCGATATAGTTCTCCATGGTGTGGTGGCGGTTTAAATGGTCCGGAGTGATGTTTAAGATAGCGCTGACATCAGGCCGAAAATCCATGATGGTCTCCAGCTGGAAGCTGGAAACCTCGGCCACGGTCACGCTGTCGCTCTTTGTGTCAAGGGCGATCTGAGTGTAGGGGATGCCAATATTGCCCACCACATACACGTCCTCAAACTTGGACTTCATGATCTCCCCCACCAGGGCTGTGGTGGTGGTCTTCCCGTTGGTGCCTGTTATGGCTGCCAGACGGCCTCTGGAGCACTGGTACGCCAGCTGGATCTCCCCCCATATGGGAATCCGGGCAGCGTCCAGCACCGCCACAAAGGGAGCTTCCAGGGAGATCCCCGGGCTGATGATGCACAGCTCCACCCCCGCCAGATCCTGCCGCTCCAGCTTCCCCAGCAGAATAGTTATCTTTGCGTCTTCCTCAAATTTCTTACGTATCTCCTGGGCATCCAGGCCGGCGTTCCCGTCATAAAGGATCACCTCGCCGCCCTTATCCAGAAGAAGCCTTGCGGACGAGATCCCACTGATTCCCGTCCCCGCCACCAGCACTTTCTGACTCCGGCTCATCTCTCTTCCTCCTACAATCCTAAGTACGCAATCAAACAAAGCATGGCTGTGATGATGGAAAATACTGCCACCACCCGGGTCTCGGACCATCCACACAGTTCAAAATGGTGATGGATGGGAGCCATCTTAAAGACCCTTTTTCCCCCTGTCTTCTTAAAATAAGTCACCTGGATCATCACAGATAACACCTCCACCAGGTAGATCAGGCCGATGATGGGGATAAACAGAGGGATCTGCATCATGCACGCGCTGGAAGCCACAAATCCCCCCAGGGACAGGGACCCTGGATCCCCCATAAACACCTTGCCCGGGTATA
>ERZ779624.644-NODE-644-length-10149-cov-6.040816_pt1 | contig 10149 bp, 10 predicted proteins | sample MGYA00514190_ERZ779624 | MGnify/ENA primary metagenome ERZ779624 (study PRJEB29562, sample SAMEA4376706) | mouse gut metagenome | isolation source: Cecum | study: EMG produced TPA metagenomics assembly of the A DSS colitis mouse model was used to assess the... | reverse complement strand
CGCAGCGTTGCCCCAGTCCGCCCAAGGTGTGTCTCCCGGCGCATCCCCTGCCCACCGCCCGCAGAGTCGTCCGGTTAGCATTATCCCCACATTTTCACATATTTTGCAAAATAGCCGTAACCAGCTGCTTAAACTGCCCTGCTACGCGGTCAGCTGTCTCCTGCACTTCCTTGTGAACCAGCTGCTTCGCAGACATCCCGGCTGCCAGGTTCGTAATGCAGGATATCCCGCATACCTCCATCCCCATATGGCGTGCCGCCATCGCTTCGCATGCCGTACTCATGCCAACAGCATCCCCGCCCCAATTCCTGCACATCCGTATCTCTGCCGGTGTCTCGTAGGCAGGACCTGTCAGCTGTACGTATACGCCTTCCTGCAGGCGGATTCCGAGCCTGCCCGCTTCTTTTTTTATTAATTCCCGAAGCGTACTGCTGTATACTTCACTCATATCCGGAAAACGCACGCCTAATTCATCAATGTTTTCACCGATTAACGGGCTCGGGATGCCAGTTGTGATATGGTCGGTGATCAGCATAAAGTCGCCTGGCTGGTAGTCTGGGTTCATGCCGCCTGCCGCATTCGTCAGGATTAGTTTTTTCGCACCCATCATTCCCATCAGCCGTGTCGGAAGCACGACGTCAGACATTGGGTAGCCTTCGTAATAATGAACCCGTCCCTGCATAATGACAACTGGAACCTCACTGACATAGCCGAATACAAATCTGCCTTTGTGCCCGGCAACTGTGGATACCGGAAAGCCTTTGATATCTGTATAGTCAATGGTCTGTTCGATCTGAATCTCATCCGCATAATCGCCCAAGCCGGATCCGAGAATGAGCGCTGCTCTTGGCTCGAATTTTGTCTTTGCCCTTACACTTTCCAGGCATATTGCCAGTTTTTTATAGATTTCATTCATCGTTCTTCCTTCCTTTCTTTCTTTTTGTTTTGACTTCTAATCCAGCTCTATTTTTAAAGATACAATCTTCTTTAGCTGGCGGTACTGCTCTTCGTTGATCACGATCTTGTTGCCTTCTTTGGTTATCAGCTGGTCATCTAAAAATTTTTTGACCCCCCTGCTAATGCTTTTGACACAAAGCCCGGTCTCGTCGGCCAGGTTCTGGCGGTTGCTTTTGATGTATAACACCCCGTTTTTGCCGTACCGTTCAAACCGGTCAACGAACAACATCGCCAGCCGGTCGGAACCCTGAAGAAATAAGAAAACCCTGCTGTTGCGCCCTTCGCGCAGCAGATATTCCCCGACCAGCTTAGCTTCGTACTTCATTGCATGGATATCGGAATACATCCATTTTTCAAATTTTGCCCGGGAAAGCTTGACGGCTGTGCATTCTGTGATCGTACGCAGTGTTGTCTTGTATACGTCCAGGTCCATGAGAAATTCCATTCCGCCGAAAGCGTATAGCTTATCAAACTGCATATAGTCATACGGGGTTCCATATACGCGGTAATCAATCGCCTTGATAATGCCTCTTCCAATAAAAAATATCGTATCAGCAGGCTCCCCTTCCCTGACAAACACTTCCCCTTGCTGCAGTTCGTCGATCTGGAGCGCGTCTAACAGCCACAACGGAGCGTTTTCAAAATATTCCTCGAATTGCTCCTGCCTGTCTCTGTCCACGTTTTTCAGAAATGGTAACGCATCATACAAAGGTTTATGCTTCATCCCATTTTCTCCTTCCTTACGTCACTTTTTGCAGCTGTTTTGCAAGAAACTGAATCATAGGCCCTGCTGTCAATGCCGTGATAATTGTGATGACTCCCAGTTTTCCGCCAAGCAGTGTGCCAAGCACAATGCATCCGGCGTCGAAACAGATCTTTATGGTCCGGTATTCCCTTCCGGCTTTGTCCCGGATCACCATAACCAGCCCTGTAAATGGGTCCAGCCCGATATCTGCCGTGATAAACATCGCTACACCGGTATAAAGCAGCAGGCATCCGGTGGACGCCCCGATGATCTGGCCTGTCAGCGACTGCCCGAACGGCAGCCTGCTATACAGCCGGCTGCCCAGATCAACCACTGCCCCATATGGCAGGATGTAAATAAATGTCCCGATATTTACATAGCGCCTTCCCAAAAAGAAGATTACACAGACAAGCACAAGATTGACCAGGTTGGATGCCATTCCAAGCTGCTGTGCGGATAAATGTGCAGCGTTGCGGATCCCGTCGTATACAATGCCGACGGGGTCGTTCCCTAATGCGGCTGCCGCGTTAAATGCCACGCCTGTCCCGACCAGGATAATGCCTGCCAGCGCCAGGATCAGTTTTCCGATTTTCCTGTTATTCAAATCTCAGATTCTCCGGTCCGAAGCCGCGCGGCAGCAGCTCTTCTAATGTAAAAATCTCGTACTGTTCCGTGCTTGTTGCCAGAATAATCTGAAACTGCTTCGGATTGCAAAACTCCATCATGACCTGCCGGCAGACGCCGCAAGGCGCCGCGTAGCCTGTCAGTACGCCGTCCTGCCCGCCGACGACGCAGATTGCCTCGAAGGAGCGCTCGCCCTCGCTGACTGCCTTAAAAAAGGCTGTCCGCTCTGCACAGTTGGTCGGCGTATAGGCTGCGTTTTCGATATTGCAGCCGGTATAGATTTTTCCGCCTGTTGTCAAAAGCGCCGCGCCTACCTTGAATCCGGAATACGGCGTATAGGCGGCCTGCAGCTGTCCGATTGCCAGCTGGATTAATTCTTTGATCTGTTCATTCCCCATGATAAAAACCTCCTGCTTCGGCTTAATAGCCGGACGCATGCTCTTTTTTTACAATTTTAATAATTCTGCTCGTTCCCAGACGGTCTGCGCCAAGCGAAAGGAACTTTTCTGCGTCGTCCATGGATGCAATCCCGCCTGCCGCTTTCATTTTTACACCGTCCCCGATGTGTTCTGCAAACAGCGCGATATCCGCGAATGTAGCGCCTGCGGTGGAAAAGCCTGTCGATGTTTTGATATAGTCAGCGCCGGACTTTGTGACGATTTCGCACATCTTTATTTTTTCCTCCTCCGTCAGAAGGCAGGTCTCAATAATGACTTTTAAGATCCTGTCCCCGCACGCCGCCTTTAAGACACGGGTTTCCTCTTCGATCAGGTCGTATTTTTTGTCCTTGAGCCATCCGATATTGATGACCATATCGATTTCGGATGCACCGTTTGCAATGGCATCCTTTGTTTCAAATTCTTTTGTCCTGGTCGTCATATATCCGTTCGGGAAACCGATCACTGTGCAGACCGCCATTTTTCCCTGGACATAGTCGCTGGCCTGTTTGACATAGCTTGGCGGGATACATACGGATGCGGTCTGATATTGGATGGCATCGTCGCAGATCTGGCGGATCTCCTCCCATGTCGCTGTCTGCAGAAGCAGTGTATGGTCTACATGTTTTAATATTTCACTTTCTTTCATAAATAACAAACCCCCTGTCTGTTTTACTATTTTTTTGTATATTTTTTAGTTGTTTTTTAGGCGTGTTTCAAATAAATACAGCATTGCAGGACATATCTGGTTCTTGGATTTGACAACTGAATAGAATTTGAAACTTGCCGTTTTTATATTTGTTTATTCTTGTAAGTGTTTCTAAATAAATACGGCTTCTGTAATCACCCCGGGTCTACTGCTATCCTTTATGATAAGGAGGCTCCAGGTTTACCGCTGTCCCTTATCATAAGGGATCCCTTCTGCCTTCGGCGCCCTGGATTTGCCGGAGACAAAGATCAGCACGATCAGGGAGATGATATACGGCAGCATATTATATAAAGTACTCGGCAGCTTTAACGCCACCAGCGCGTCGAATCCGGTATAGACATTCGACAATGCCCGGAACAGGCCGAACAGCAGCGCCGCCAGCCCGATATTGACCGGCCTCCACTGGCCGAAGATCATAACCGCCAGCGCCAGGAATCCAAATCCAGCCACGCCGTTTTCAAATTTCCATTCGCTGACGCCTGCAGTAATATAGACCAGCCCGCCCAGCCCGCCGAGCGCACCGGAGATCAGGACGCCTGCGTAGCGCATTTTGTACACGTTGATGCCGACGGAATCGGCAGCCTGCGGATGCTCGCCGCACGCACAGAGCCGCAGCCCGAACCTGGTCTTATACAGCACAACGTAAGACGCGATCAGCACACAAAGCGCAATCAGCATAAACCAATTAAATTCAAAGCTTCCGATATTCATAATAAATGATTTTTTGGCCTGCCCGTAAGCGACCGTAGATGAGACATTATCTACGCTTTCTGCTGTATTAATGGCACGTACAAGCACCACCGCCGCTGCAGGCGCAAGCAAATTCAGCGCCGTCCCGACCAGTGTCTGGTCTGCGTTAAATTTAATCGCCGCCACGCCAAGCAGCAGGGAAAAGACCATGCCGCACAGCACGCTTGCCAGTACGACAAGCAAGATCACCAGAACCGCAGGCATGCCGGCGGGAAGATATTTCATCGTCAGTGCGCCGCCGAGTGCGCCGATAACCATAATGCCTTCCAATCCGATGTTAATGACACCGCCGTGTTCGGAAAAACATCCGCCCAGTGCGACCAGCACCAGCACAGACGCAAATATCAATGTATACTGTATTAATAATACCATTAAGCCGCGCCCCCTTTCTGGCTGCGTTTTTCCTCTTTTTTATCCAGGTACCGGTTCAGCCATACTTTAAAGAACAGCACAAATCCGCACAGATAGATAATAAATGCGGAAATCAGATCAGAGATCTGGGAACAGTACATTGTCTTGTCCACATACGTTCCGCCGCTTGTAATATGCTGGATAAAATACGACGAGAACACAACGCCGATCGGATTCGACCCGCCTAAGAACGCCGCTGCAATCCCGTTAAATCCCATTGCCGGAACGGCTGTCTGCTGTACCATCCACTGCTCAATCCCTGTTAAGTAGAAAATCCCCGCCCCGAATCCGGCCAGCCCGCCGGCGATCATCATTGTCAGGATAATATTTCTTTTTTCACGCATACCGCAGTATTTCGCCGCATTTTTATTCATACCGGTTGCTTTCAGCTCATAGCCGAATTTGGTTTTCTCAAGAACGACCCAGACAACCAGCGCCATCACGACCGCCAGCGGAAGCCCGATCGTTACAAATTGGTTATCAGTAAACAGCGCATCCAGCCCCGCATTTGGGAGCAGCGCACTTTTATTGACACTGGAAAGCGGCCTGGTATAAGGCGTGGACTGCTCTTTGACCTGGGTCAGCAGCATATTGACACTGTAAAGGCCGATCCAGTTTAACATAATACAGGAAATGACTTCGTTCACATTAAAATATGCCTTTAACGCGCCGGATACCGCGCCGACTGCCGCTGCCGCGACCACTGCAGCCACAAGGCAGATATACCAAGGCATATGCAGTTTTAACCCGAAGTACAGGCACGCGCCCACGCCGATTACATACTGACCGGCCGCGCCGATATTAAACAGGCCGACCTTCCACGCGAACAGCACGGAGAGGGAACACATCAGCAGTGCGGATGCTTTTACCAGCGTTGTTCCGAAATACATTTTGGCCGCTGCCGCGCTTGGATAATACATGAAATTCTTTAAAATCGCGATAACCGCTTTTCCGGCCCCGCCCGGGTTAATAATTAACAGCACCAGATAACCGGTCAGCAGCCCGATCAGAATACACAGCAGCGATCCGAGAATCGTCTGGAAACCGCTGTTGCGGATCAGGGATGGTTTGCTTTGCTTATTCATCTGCTTACCCCCTTCCTCTTCGAACCTGCCATATAAAGGCCGAGTTCTTCCACCGTAACCTTCTTTGGATCAAATTCCCCCACAATCTCACCCTCGTACATGACTAAAATCCGGTCAGATACGTTCATAACCTCATCCAGCTCCAGGCTGACGAGCAGCACCCCTTTCCCGGCATCGCGCTGTGCGACCAGCTGTTTATGGATGTATTCGATCGCGCCTACATCCAGCCCGCGCGTCGGCTGCACAGCTACCAGCAGCTCCGGATTTTTGTCAATCTCTCTTGCAACAATGGCTTTTTGCTGGTTCCCGCCGGACATTGCTCTGGCCTTTGTAATCGGGCCTTGACCGGAGCGTACGTCGTACTGCTCAATCAGGCGGTTGGCGTATTCGCGGATTTCCTTCCGTTTTAAAAATCCTGCCTTGCTCGTAAACTGCGGCTCAAAATAGCGCTGTAGCACAATATTATCCTCAAGCGAATAATCCAGCACCATGCCGTGTTTATGCCGGTCTTCCGGAATATGGCTCATGCCGGACGTCAGACGCGCACGGATAGGCATATTTGTAATATCCTTGCCGTTCATCACGACCTTGCCGCTTACAAGCGGCTCTAATCCCGTCAGCCCATAGACAAATTCCGTCTGGCCGTTGCCGTCGATGCCTGCAATACAGACAATTTCCCCTCTGCGCACCTGCATGGATACGTTATTGACCGCATTATTTTTATGATGCCTGGAGGCAACGGTCATTCCCTGAATATCCAGCACGACATCCGCCGGATGCGCCGGCTTTTTTTCTACGATAAAATTTACATCCCGTCCGACCATCATGGCAGACAGCTTCTCCGGCGTGGTATCTTTTACCTGTACCGTGCCGACATATTTCCCTTTGCGGATGACGCTGCACGTATCCGCAGCCTGCATAATCTCCGCCAGCTTATGGGTAATAAAAAGGATGCTTTTGCCCTCGGCTGCCAGATTTTTCATAATGGTCAAAAGCTCCTGAATCTCCTGCGGCGTTAAGACAGCCGTCGGTTCGTCAAAAATCAGTATCTCATTGTCACGGTAGAGCATCTTTAAAATCTCTGTACGCTGCTGCATCCCCACCGTAATGTCCTCAATCAGCGCATCCGGGTCAACCGCAAGCCCGTATTTTTCAGAAAGCGCCACCACTTTTCTGCGCGCTTCGTCTTTTTGCAGAAATCCCCCTTTGGTCGTCTCCACCCCAAGAATAATATTGTCCAGAACACTGAAGCATTCGACCAGCTTAAAATGCTGATGGACCATCCCAATGCCGAGTGCATTGGCATCATTTGGGTCATGGATCGTGACCTTCTTTCCGTTTTTGCGGATTTCCCCTTCCTCCGGCTGGTAAAGTCCGAACAGGACACTCATAAGCGTCGATTTTCCCGCGCCGTTTTCCCCCAGCAGCGCGTGGATCTCTCCCTTCTTTAACTGCAGTGTAATATTGTCATTCGCGACAATGCCCGGGAATCTTTTTGTGATATTCAACATCTCGATTGCATACTCTGCCATCCGTAGCATACCTCCTCTCGTTTTGGTTCCTTATCATGATTGTGAATAAAAAAGGGAGCGGGATGCCCGCTCCCTTTACCACCGTAACCCGCTGCTTTATTTAATGCTGCCGTAATCCGTTACTTTAATTGCTGTTTCTGGTAAAGCTGTAATATCATTTGATACAGTTATTTCTCCGCTGAACATGGATTTTACAAGCGCGCGGTAATCGTCTTCCTTGAACCCGTCGCCCCACTGGGTTGTTTCGATCGGAAGCTGTACAAAGTTCTCTTCAGGATTTTCAGATACCATACCAAGGTTATCGATTTTGCCTGCGTAATCGCTCCATTTTCCAGCCTGGATATCGGTCAGTACCGTATCCACAGTTGTTGCAAGGCCCTTCATTGCCGATGTAACGGTCAGCCCTTCCTTGGATGCGTCAATAATTCCGGACTGGTCAGAGTCTACGCCGATCACCTTGCCGTCCGCCTTCACTGCCGCTTCCACTGCAGATGTAAAGATACCGCCGCCGCATGCGAATACGACTTCCACACCCTTTGTGCCGTACCAGGTATCCATAGCCGCTGTAATATCCGCGTCGCCATAGAACTGCCCGCCGCAGACATATTCTACCTCTACATCGCCTTCAATGCCAAGCTCCTTCGCAGCCGCATCCGCGCCCTGCAGATAACCGTATCCGAAACGGGTCACTGCCGGAACAGACATGCCGCCCAGGAATCCGAGATGCTTATAGCCGAGCTTTACAGCCGCATAGCCTGCCATATAGCCGGAAAGCTCTTCCTGATACGTACAGCAGTATACGTTATCAGAATTATAATACTCTTTTACATCATAATTATCCGGATTGTAATCATAGCCTTCGCCGACGCCCTTTTCCAAAAGGTCGCCCGCGCCTACGTCCAGTGCCACAAACTTCACGTCCGGATACAGCTTAGCCTTTTCCACAACCGCCGCCGCAAACATATAGCCCGGCATCATCAGTACATTAGCGCCTCCGGCAACTGCCTGATCCACGCTGGCGCTTCTGGCTTCATCCGAATCGCTGTCTGGTTTGTAATACGTAAACGGAACATTATTTGCCTCCGCCCATGCTTTGCTTGTCTCATATGTCGTCTGGTTAAAACTCTGGTCCGTGATATCGCCGGAATCTGTAATCATGGCAATATTCATATCCGTAGCCGGGGCCGTATCATCGCTGCCGCCAGCATCCGCGCCGTCATCCGCCGCGTTGCCGTCTGCATCCGCATCGCCGTCCGCCGCGCCGCCGTCTGCATTCGCATCGTCTGCCGAACCGCTGTCCTGTGCCGTGCTGCCTTTGTCATCTCCGCCGCCGGAACCGCAGGCCGCCATGGAAAATGCCATCATCCCTGCAAGCACCATTGCCAAAATCCTTTTTTTCATGAATCAAGTTCCTCCCTTGCTCTTATTTTCCGCTAGTTTCCGGGTCGGGGCCGCAGTCTTTTTTAAACCGGGCCGTTTTCTTTTTCATAATCTTTTGTATCATTCCTATACTTTCTCATTCCGTATTCCCCTGTAACTTTGATCGAAACCAGCTTATGGTCATATCATGACATATGTCCCGAAATCCAGATAGGACTCATGTCCCTTTTTTGCAATTTATTTGTTTTTTGTTGAAAATTTACAGTTTTCCGGATAAAAATTTGTAAACTTGTAACAGTTTGAATCTTTTCCTTGCAACGATAGGTAAGCTTTTACGGCAGACAAATTTCAGAAAGTGATTGATGTCCTTTTTACAGCACTGCAGCTGGCATGTATATTTTTTCCGGAATAACAGAAGACTATGCATATGAATAAAAAACGACTGACTGCTTATCTTTTGCTGTACAACTTTATCGGATATACCGTTGCAGTAGGCGGATGGCTGTGGGAAGTACTGATCTTCCTCGTTACAGAGCAGCGCTTTGTAAACCGGGGTTTTTTCCATGGCCCGTATCTGCCGGTCTATGGGGCGGGCGCGGTGCTGCTGTCTGTACTTTTTTATCAGAAGAGAATTGCTGTAATTGTTACTTACGCACATCTGAACCAGACAGATTATCCGCAGGATTTTTACCATAGCCGGCTGTATGCCAGGCTGCGCGGCCTGATGTATCTTATCCGACGTAAACGCTTTGCCAGGCTGCGTCATACGTCAGATTTTTCCGGCAGGATAAATAATACATCAGATTTTTTAGACAGAGTAAATCATCTGTCAGATTTTTTTGGCGGAGTAAATGATTGGGCAGACACTTCCAGCAGGCTGCATCATGTAAGGCTGTCTTTGTCTGGCCCGTCACATCAGCCTCGGCGGCATGCCGCAAACAGGCGGCAGCATAATCCGGGACAGCTGGCACGATATATCCGCATTTTTTTCCTAAGCCTGTGCGGTGGCAGCCTGACAGAGCTTGGCGTTGGATGGCTGCTCTGGCATGTATTCCGCCGCAAGTATTGGGATTACAGCGGTTATCCACTGAATCTGGCCGGATATGTGTGTTTGTTCTCAGCGGTTGGGTTTGGTGTTATTGGGGTGGTCTGGATGAAATGGGTGGGGCCTTTTTTGATCTGTATGTGGGAAAGGGTGCCGTTTTCTGTGCAGATTCTGATGATTGGGCTGGCTGATTTGGTATTGGTGACGGATGCGGTGTTTTCGCTGATGGAGCCGAATGGCGGGGAATATGTTACTTTTTCTTACTTTCTGTCTCAGAATTTGCTTGGTATGTGAATATATTTCTAAATTGTCAGGCATTCATAGCCTGGTTGAATTAGGCATTTAAAAACGATTTTTTGCGCAAAATGGCAAAATTCTGATTCCAGGTGACAGAATTGACATTGTGTTGCGTTTTTTAGTGGCTATGCGGACGCCGGATGAGGGGGAAAGGGCCTGGCTTCCTGCTCCTATTCC
>ERZ779624.641-NODE-641-length-10171-cov-11.787861_pt1 | contig 10171 bp, 7 predicted proteins | sample MGYA00514190_ERZ779624 | MGnify/ENA primary metagenome ERZ779624 (study PRJEB29562, sample SAMEA4376706) | mouse gut metagenome | isolation source: Cecum | study: EMG produced TPA metagenomics assembly of the A DSS colitis mouse model was used to assess the... | reverse complement strand
CCCACGATGTCCGGCTGGTGGCCGTCTCCGACGGAGTGGACAGCGACGAGGGCGAGAATGAGTTTACCCCGTTCAAAAATATCATGAACGAATACTACGCCCGCGATATTTCCAAGAAGCGCCGGATCGTGAACAAGATGAAAGGCAATTCCGGCGTGCCTCTGTCCCCGCCCCCCTATGGCTACATCAAAAACCAGGAGGACCCCCGCTTTTGGGTGATTGACCCGGAGGCCGCCACCGTTGTCCGTCGTATCTATCAAATGGCCCTGGACGGCTACGGGCTGGCGGAAACCGCCGCCGCGCTGGAGCGGGATGGGGTGTTCAATCCCACCTACTACTGGCGAAGCAAAGGGACCAGCCGGGGCGGTTCCAAAAGCACCGTGGAGCCCACCAAATGGGGGCATACTACCATCAAGAAAATCCTCACCTTGCAGGAGTATTGCGGTGACGTGATTAACTTCAAGTCCTACTCCAAGTCCTACAAGATGAAAAAGCGGATTGAGAACCCGGAGGAGAACCGGGCAATCTTCCTCAACGTCCACGAGGCCATTATAGACCGGCCCACCTGGGAAAAGGTGCAGAGCATGAAAAAGGGGACCCGCCGGAGGCGGCCCACCGTCACCCAGGAGCCCAGCGTATTTTCCGGCGTTCTGAAATGCCCGGAGTGCGGCGGCAACCTCAATTTCCACTTCAACCAGGGCAACCACGATATTAAATTCTTTAGCTGCCAGAACCACAATTCCGGCCTGCGCAAGTGCTCCAAGACCCACTATATCCGGCTGGAATTTCTGGAGCGGGTGGTGCTGTATGAGGTAAACCGGCTGGCCTGTTTCGCCAATGAATATGAGGACGACTTTATCAAGGCCATGATGGGCCGTTCCGCGAAAGTGACGGAGGACGAGCGGGCCAGGAAGCAGCGGGAGCTGGACGGGCTTCTGGCGAGGGACAAAGAGCTTGACGGACTTTTCGAGAGGCTTTACGAGGACAATGTGAGCCAAAAGATCAGCGACGCCCGGTTTGCGAAAATGTCCCAGCGGTACGAGCAGGAGCAGGGGGAGAACGCCAAGCGGATCAAGGCGCTGCGGCTGGATCTGAAAAAGAGCGAGGGCCAGCGGATGGACATTGACACGTTTCTTGAAACGGTCCGGCGGTACACCAACGCCACCGAGATTACCCAGCGCATGGTGGCGGAGCTGATTGACCATATCGACGTGTACCATGCGGAAAAGCAGGACGGCGTTACCACCCAGCACATCACCATCTATTATAACTGTATCGGCACTTTCTCTGTCCCGGACCGCCGGAAAATCCCGGCTGAGGAGATCACCATGGGGACGAGAAAGGGAGTAGCCGTCAGTTACTCCCCGGAGCGGATTGCCGTATAGGATTTTGAGCAAACATAATGCGGAGTGTCCCACAAGGATACTCAAATCCTATAAGGACACTCCGCATGGTCGGAGTGCCGGGATTCGAACCCGGGGCCTCTTGGACCCGAAGATTCGGCTGAAAAGTCAGGGGATGCTTTCCGCCCCGTTTGGTTCAGTTTGTTCCAGCAGAAAGTGCTTTCCAGACCTCTCCGCTCCAATGCCTCCACCCGCTTCCCTCCACAATCTGGGTCACCATTTGGGTCTTGGCCTGTGTACGGCCATCCGCCTCATTTTTCCACTATACTTTCAGGACTACATCTACAAAAAATTCTGTATCACTATTGGAAAACCGGGCCGATCCGTTATATTTTTCCGCCACCACGGCGATGGACGCCAGCCCGATCCCCCGCCCGTCGTGCCTCGTGGAGCAATACCCGTTTTCTCCCTTGCGCACATGGCCGTCAAAGCTGTTGGTGGACACGATATACAGGCTGTTTCCCTGCCGCAGCTCCGTGGTCAGGCTGAACCTGCGCTTTCCCGACCGCAGCGTCTGGCAGCCCTTGATCCCATTTTCCAGCAGGTTTCCAAACAGGCTGGCCAAATCAAGCTCCGATACGGTCATCGGATCGGGAAGCTCGATCTTCCAGTCTGTTTCGATCTGGGCGGAAGCCGCCATCTCCTCGTAATACCCGAACAGGGCGTTCAACGTGGCGTTGGCACAGTAGCTGACGGGAACCCTTTTCGCCAAACCGCGCTCATATTCCGTCAAATGGGATCGGATGCCCTCCATATCCCCCCTGCTCCGCCAGGGCCGACAGCAGGCACAGCGAATGGCGGAAGTCATGCCGCAGCCGCGCCGTCTGGCGCATATGCTCCCGCAGGGCCTGATAATGGTGGGACTGCATTTCCAGCAGCTGGGTGCGCTGATCAAGCTGGGCCCGCTCCAGCATCAGCCGGGCGCCCTGGTAGAACAGCACGTACACACACACCAGCAGAGCCAGGGCGCACATCTCCAGCAGTGGGAACAGATGGAAGGGCTTGCCTGCGTAGTACATATCCAGGGCGTTGGGCACCGCCGCCATGTTCAACGTCAAAAAAACCATGGACAGTGCCGCGGTGGAGTACCAGATCTTCGCGAAATCCAGGTTGTCGATGATCCACCTGATCTGGCGGCGGACCAGAAAGGCCGCCGCAACCATCAGGCCGCCCAGGGAAGACTGGAGCAGGGCGGCCTCGACGGAAAACTGCTCCGCCCAGGTCAGCGGGTGGAGCTGGGCGTCCAGGGCGTTGGCCATCTGGGCGGGGAAGGTCTGCATCGCGCACACCCCCACGTACACCGCCAGGATCCGGGGCAGATCCGTGGTCACCGTCCGGCGGTACAGCAGGAAAAACACCGGCAGCGCGGGCAGGAACACCGCGTTCGCTCGAAGCCGGAAGGCCGCCTGCGCCCAGGCCCCGGCCAGCGTGAAGGGGATCAGAACCCCCAGACACAGCCCGGCGGTCCTTGCCGGGGAGAACCGCATCTGATTGCGCATGGGCAGGTAACAGGACAGCACCGCCGGAAACAGCATCAAATACTGGGGCAGAATCTCCAGCCACTCCCGAATCCTCAAAACGGTGCCCCCCTTACTGTCCGCGCCGCTGGCGGCTGCGGATGTTGATGAAATGATAGTCCCGCACCGCCTGCTCTACCTGAACCCGGTCCCGCACCCGCACCGGAAGCCGCGCCCCGTTCTCCAGGACGCAACAGCTCCCCTCGAACCGGGCCACGGCGTCGGCGTTGACGGCGATCCCCTTGTTGATGGTGATGAAGCGGGGATCGTCCCCCGTCCGGCGCAGGAACTCCTGGATGGTCATGCGGCTGCGCACCGTCACGCCGTCCATCAGCCCGATGTCCACATAATGGGCGTCCGTCACCACGCAGGCGATGCTCTGAAGCAGGAGCACCACGGTCTTCCGCCCGCTGACCACCTTGATGTACTTCGCCTCCTGGGGCAGCACCGCCAGGGCGTCCTCCAGGACGGCGGCCACCCGCTCCGGCGTCACAGGCTTGGTGAGATATTGAAAGGCGTGGACATCAAAGGCGTCCTGCCGGAACTCCTCGCTGGAGGTCAGAAACACCAGCAGGCACTGCTTGTCCGTGGACCACAGCCGGGCCGCGGCGGCCACCCCGTCCATCCCGGCCATGAAGATGTCCATAAATACCAGGTCGAACCGCTCCCGCCGGAGGGCCTCCAGAAATTCCTCGGCACTGGGGAACGCAGCCAGGCTGATCCGGCAGCCCTGCGACCCGCCGTATGCCTGAAGCAGCGCGGCCAGCTCCTCCCGGCAGCACTCCTCGTCGTCCACAATGGCGATCCTCATCGGCGTCCCTCCTTTTGCACATTGTACCACGAACTCCACCCGCTTTTCCATAGGGCCGGCTGACGTTCCTGCCAGAAAATTGACGTTCCTGCCAGATGGCTTGTTTTCCGGCGGGGATTCCCGTATCATGCAGGATAGAAAGTTGCGGCAAAAATGGATTGCGGAAGGGGGATATCCCCCTTCCGTCCTGCCCATGGGCAGGACGAGGTGCTTTGCCCGCGGCCGGACGAGGAGGTTTTCATGATGAAACAACGAACGACGCCTATCATCGCCGCCCTGGCCCTGTGCCTGGGCCTGGGCCTGTGCCTGACCCTGCTGCCGGGGACGGCCCGGGCGGAGGAGGGGCCCACGATGCTGACGGAGGAAAGCGTGACCCTGTCCAAGGCATCGGTCACGTACAACGGCTTGGAGCAGAAGCCCACCGTCACCGTCAAGGACTCCGGCACCCCGCTGACCGAGGGAACGGATTACACCGTGGCCTACCAGGAGGGGGAGGGGGCCTTCCGGAACGCCGGGGCCTACACCGTCACCGTCACCGGCCAGGGAGACTATACCGGGAGCGTGGAAAAAACCTTCACGATCGAAAAAGCCGAGCCTATTGTGAGATTTTCGGCATATAACTTTGAGAAAACATACGACGGCCTGCCCATCCAGGTGGAGTTTACGGTGAAGCTGAAAAACAACGAGGTATATGATGGGCCGATCATTTATTGGTTCGATAATAAAGAGTGCCCTGAGCCGCCCGTCGAGGCAAGTCTTGGTCCGTATGCGACCTACATCATCCCGGAGCAGGACAACTACGAGCGCGTCCGGAAGGGGCCGCTGAGCTTGAGAATCAATAAGGCGGAACAGGCCGCTCCCGCCGCGCCGGTGGTGAAGGAGGTCACGGCCTTCAGCGTCACGCTGGAAGCCATCGAAAACGCAGAGTACAGCAATACCGACGGCGCGTCGTGGCAGCCCAGTCCCACGTTTACCGGGCTTGAGAATACACCTTCTATGTCCGGCTGAAAGAGAGTACCAACTACAACCCCTCCCCCAGCAGTGCGGGCACGACGGTCACTACCAAGAGAATCGCCCTGGAAAACGCCAAAGTGTATCACGCAATGGAGTATACCTACACCGGCGCGGCGATTGTCCCCGAGGCGAAGGATGTGACGGTGTGGCTGGACGGAAACGAAATCAATTCCAACCAGTACACCATCAGCGCGAGCAATGCCACGCTGACCGTCACCGCCAGAGAGGATGGCGGCTGCACCGGCTCCGCCAGCACTACGTTCTACATTAACCTTCGCGTGGTGGGGATAACAGCCGAACCCCAGAGGATCACCTACGGCGAAAGCATCGCCCAGGGGGTGGATCAGGTAAAGATAACGGGGGGAGAGCTCGTCCAGGGCCATACCGTGTCCGGCGTCACGCTGACGGCCAAAAGCGATCAGGTGAGCGAGCGTGAGAATCGCGTCACCCCCACCACCGCGCGGATCGAGGACTCCGGAGGCAGGGACGTGACAGGCAATTACCGGATCTTAATAACCGATGGGCCGCTGACGATCGATCCCGCCCCCCTGACCATCACCGAGGCGGACGCCGTTTCCAGGGAGTACCAGCCCTTCAATCCTTATGTCTTTCTGTCCCGCGTGACCCTGGAGGGGTTTGTGAACGGCGAGACGCTGACGTTCGGCAAGGACTACAACCTCTGGGGCGTCTCGGAGGACGAGGAGAAGGGGTGGACTGCCGGGGAGGATCAGACAGTCTCGAAGTGGAAGTACGTCCCCGGCAGCGACAAAGCCCGCAACTATTCTATCAGCGAAAATCACGGGTTCACGACCACCGTCACCATCACCAAGGCCACCCCCACAGGCGCGCCCAAGCATACCGCCATCTCTGCCAGCGGCAAGACCCTGGCGGACGCCGGGCTGACCACCGAGGGCGGCACCTTCGACACCAAAGGCACCGTGGCCTGGGTGCTGCCCGGGGACACGGAGGTGACGGCCAACACCGAGTACGAGTGGACCTTCACCCCCGATGACACGGACAACTACAACACCCTGACGGGCGAGCTCACGCCGTGGAAACGGAGCACGGGCGGAGGAGGAGGCGGGGGCGGGAGCTCCGGCGGCTCCAGCCTGCCCGTGACCACCACCGGACAGGGCGGCGGCACCACCACGACCACCGCCGCCCCCTCCGCCAGCACCCAGGGGGGCACGGTGTCCGCCACGGTTGATACAGCCATGGGCCAGGAGATCGTGAAGCAGGCCGTGGATAACAAGAGTGAGAACGTGGTGATCGCCCCCAGCGTCACCGGGAGCGTGACCAAGACGGAGGTGTCCATCCCGGCCTCCACCGTGGGCCAGCTCGGGAGCCAGACCGGGGCCAGCCTCACGGTATCCACCCCCGTGGCGGAGGTGACCATCCCCAACGGCGGGCTGGGCAGCCTGGGAAGCGCGGGGGGCACCGTCACCGTCACCGCCGGGCAGACGGGGAACCGCGTGGAGCTGACCGTGACGGCGGGGGGCAAGACCGTGGAGCGCGTCCCCGGCGGCGTGACCCTCACCGTGCCTGCGGCCAACACCACCCCCGGCACCGTGGCGGTGCTGGTCCATCCGGACGGCACGCAGGAGGTGGTGCGTAAGTCCGTGGCGGATGGGGACAGCGTGACCATCCCCCTGGACGGCTCCGCCAAACTGGAGTTGGTTGACAACAGTAAGCCATTTGCAGATGTGCCCGACACGGGTTGGCAGGCGGAGGCTTTCGCCAGCAGCCACGAGCTGTTCAGCGGCACCGCCCCCGGCCAGTTCAGCCCGAATGCCCCCATGATCCGGGGGATGCTGGCGGTGGTGCTCCACAACCTGGAACGCAATCCCGCGCAGACCCTCACGGGCGCGTTCGCGGACGTGGACGGGGGCCTGTGGTACGCCGAGGGCATAGCCTGGGCGGAGGCCCAGGGGATCATCGGGGGCTATGGAAACGGCAGGTTCGGCTCCAATGACAACGTCACCCGGGAGTAGCTGGCGGTGATGCTGTGGCGGTACGCCGGGAGCCCTGCCGCAACAGTTCAGGGGCTGAACTTCGCCGATGCGGACAAGGCCAGCGGGTGGGCGGTGGATGCCTTGCAATGGGCCGCGGAGAAGGGCATTCTCAGCGGAAGGGGAGACGGTATTTGGGATCCCGCCGGGCAGGCTACCCGTGCGGAAACGGCACGGATGCTGATGAGTTTTATGGAGAGGCGGTAAACAATGGCGGCAGGACGGCGCGGGGGAAACTTCCGCCGTCCTGCTGTTATTTGGGGTTGGAGCATTCCGATGAGGTTTTCCCCGCTCATCACTTGGCGGAGGGGCTCTTCGGGATTTGGGGAGGAAATAAATTAACAGGACGAATCGCAATAAGGGAGGGGGACCCCCAGAAAAATAGGGACGCTTTGGAAAAGTTCAGATCCCGAAAGGGGTGGTGGGAAAATTTTACTACGCCGTAATCATAAAGTGTCCTCTCCGGACAAGATTGGTTGTCCTCAAAAGTTCAGAAAATTTGAGAGTAGACAGCAGACTTTCTTCCGGACGTCCTCCGCCAATGACCGCCCATCTGAGTTGAACTCTGCAACCCAAAAATGTAGAACCCCGTGTCAGCCCTTGTGAGGGCTTGTGTGCCCCTCCTGCGGACCGGGTGGCACCCGTACACCTCCAAAGGGATGAAACGCGGCGTTGGGGGCTTTGTGCGCGACTGTAACGGAAGGCAACTATGCCCTGGGGCATCAAGGGCAATACAGAAGAAGAACGCCGGGAGGTTGGGTAGGACACCCAGCCTTCCGGTGCTGTTTTGCCTCCTCCAGTAGGCTCAATTTCCGAGCATTTGCGTTCGGCAAAATGCCGAAACGAAGGGCAACGCAGAGGTTCGATTTTACAGCGGGATAAGCTGAGTCCACGTCTGCCCGCAGTGCGGACAGACACGATGTACGTGGAGAAGTGTGGTAGGAACAGTAAGTGAGGGCAGCGCAGAAACGCCCTATTGGGACGGAATCCCACCCATTTGGGTGGGGCAAGCATCGCGTCCGGCTATACGCCGCCCGCATTCGCCGGGGCGTTGTCCCGGCTCCCCCTGCCCCTAAAGGGGAGAAAAAGTGCAGTACAGAAAGAGGCGCGCCACGCAAAATCTGCGCCGCAGTAAACAAGAAAGGAACTCGCTGGGCCAAAACCATCCGCGTTAAAAATGCCATTGTGAGAAGTTGCGATGAGAGATTGCGAATTGCACCACTGTCTACAAAGAAAAGGGCCATCAGCCCAAGCGAAAAAATATATGTCTGAACTGATAATTCTCGCCATTTGAGATGGATATTCCCGCCGGAGTGTGGCATGGTGTGTCGCTACAAAGGAGGGATGCACCATGTACGACTACATGAGAGCACTGGAAGATCGATTCAACTCCAGGCCAAGCTACGAGCAGCGACAGCACCTCATAGCCATGCGCCAGGAAGTTTCCGCCCTGCTGGATAAGCAAGGGAAAAAGAAGCTCCTCCGATTAGTAGATGCCCACACTATGGCGCAGGAGCAAATGGCTCTGACCAGTTTCATCGCAGGCTTCCGTCTGGCCTGGGGAATCGTAACGGAACTCAGTACCGACAGCAGCTATTCCTATGAGCAGGAACAGGCCGCCCGTTTCCGGGAAGGAGTTGATCCAGACGGCTAAGAAGCGTGCCAACGGCGAGGGCAACATTCGTAAACGCAAGGACGGCCGCTGGGAGGGCCGATACACAGCGGGCCACGATCCAGAAACGGGAAAAGCCATCCACAAAAGCGTCCTTGCAAAAACACAGAAAGAGTGCAAGGAAAAGCTGGCGGCAGCTTTGGAGCAGGCGAGAAAAATCGATACCAGCAAAACGGGCCAATTCACGGTAGGCCAGTGGGCGGAAACTTGGTTCGAGAACTACGCCAAGCCCTCTATCCGTGAAACCACCGCCGCCTATTACAAGAACTATATCGATAAGCACATCGTGCCCAACATCGGAAAAATCAAACTCAGTAAGCTCACCACACTGGATCTCCAAAAGTTCTACAATAAGGCCAAGACCAAGGGCCGGGTCAAACGTTACGCAGATATGAAGGACCTGAGCCTCAGCAACAAGACCATCCGTGGCCTTCACGCCATGCTTCGCCAGTGCCTCGACCAAGCGGTGCAGGAGCGGTTGATCCCCTACAACCCCGCCGCTGGATGCAAACTCCCGCCCAAAGAAAAGAAGGAGATGCATACCCTTCCATCAGACAAGATCAGTGCCTACCTCGCCGCCGCTGATGAGCACGGCGTCCTCCCCATGTTCTACCTGGAGTTGACCACAGGCATCCGGCGGGGCGAGCTGGTGGCCCTCCTCTGGGATGACCTTGATCTGGAAAATCAAACACTGAGCATCTCCAAATCCGCCGGACGCATCAACGGAGAGGTGAAGGTAACCCAGCCCAAGACCGCCAACTCGGTGCGGACGATTTACCTGCCGCAGAAAACCATCGACCTGCTGATCCAGGAACACAGCAAGCACCCCACCAACCCCATTATGTTCCCCTCTCCAGTGACGGGCAAGCTCTATGGGCCAGACTGCATCGGACGGTTACACAAGAACCTGCTCAAGAAAGCAGGGATCACTGAAAACATCCCCTTCCACGGTTTGCGTCACACCTTCGCCACGCTGGCGATCCAACAGGGAGTAGACGCCAAAACCGTCTCCAGCATCCTGGGTCACTACAGTGCAGGCTTCACCTTGGACACCTACACCCACGTAACCAACGAGATGCAGAAAGAAGCCGCCCAGCGAATGGGTGCCTTCATAGCCCAGGCAGTTTAAATGCAGCACAGAAAAGCACCGAAATCAGCAGGGAGTACCGAGCCAAACGGCCCGGTACTCCCTGAAATTTTTCCCGTATGGGTCTTGTTTGGGTCAACCCAAATTCTCAAAAATTTAATTTTCCGAAAAAGTGACGAAATGCAAGAGAAAGCCCCCGGATTCCCAAAGAAACCCGAGGGCCAGTGGTCGGAGTGCCGGGATTCGAACCCGGGGCCTCTTGGACCCGAAGGTTCGGCTGAAAATTCAGCGGACACTTTCGCCCCCGTTTGGTGCTGTTTGTTCCAGCAGAAGGTGCTTTCCAGACCTCTCCACTCCAATGCCTCCATCTGCTCCCCACCCAATCTGGGTCACCGTTTGGGTCACCCACCCTGTACACAGGCCATCCACACCCAGCAAGAGCACAACACCGGAACAAATAGTTTTTGAACCCGAGAGTGTTGGCTCTTTGCTTTTCTTCAAATATGATGATTTCAAAGATCAGCGCATGATATTGATGAAAATGACGGGCAGTTCCCGCTGATTGTCACTTTTTTGGCCCAATTCTCGGGATCCAAAAATGATAGGATGGCCCATCCCCTCTTTTTCGCGTCAAAAAGTTCTCTCCTCAACGGCAAAA
>ERZ779624.640-NODE-640-length-10175-cov-5.137451_pt1 | contig 10175 bp, 10 predicted proteins | sample MGYA00514190_ERZ779624 | MGnify/ENA primary metagenome ERZ779624 (study PRJEB29562, sample SAMEA4376706) | mouse gut metagenome | isolation source: Cecum | study: EMG produced TPA metagenomics assembly of the A DSS colitis mouse model was used to assess the... | reverse complement strand
TAAGACTCTGAAACACAGACAAAATAAACGGATAGTAAAATGTGCTGATCACCGTAGTCAGCGCGAACTTCTTCCCCAGCACCGCAGCTCCCAGAACAAACATAGCCACATTAAATATTGTCACAAACCCCTGGATCGGCACCCCGAACTGGTGATAAAAGAACAGCGCCAGCCCTGTGGTCCCCCCTGTGATCAACCCGTTGGGCAAGATAAAGATCGTAATTGCCAGCGCGTACATGGTATTGCCCACCAAAATCCAAAAAATACTTTTTAACTGCCCAAAATCCTTCATCCTATCTCCTCTCATCCTTCTAATCTGTTTTTCCACCGCTTAACTACCTCACTACCACACTAAAGCGCATCAAAAAAGCCGCCTGCGTATCCCGCAGGCGGCTTTTTTGGCGTCCATAAACGGCCCATTATCCAATTTTCTCCAAAATCGATGTTCCGATGGTTCCCTCTGGCATATCCACAATAAAATTGTCGGCGATGGTCGCTCCGATCACCGCGAACGTATCCCCATCCGGCAGGGCTCCTCCCCCTTTCATGGAAGGCGACCAGGCCAAAAACGGCACCTTCTCCCTGGTGTGGTCCGTCCCCTTGTAAGTAGGGTCATTGCCGTGGTCAGCCGTGATGATCAGCAGGTCATCCTCCTTAAGCTTCCCAAGGAGCTCTCCCAATTTCTCGTCAAACCGCTCCAGCTCCTGTCCATACCCTGCAGGGTTTCTCCGATGGCCCCACAGCGCGTCAAAATCCACCAGATTCACAAAGCACAGCCCGGTAAACTCCTTATCCGCCAGCTCAATGGTCTGCTCCATACCGTGAACGCTGCTTTTAGACTTATAACTCTCAGTAATCCCCTGGCCGTCAAAAATATCCCGGATCTTTCCTACGCTGATAACGTCATACCCAGCCGCCTTCAAAGCGTCCATAGCCGTCCTGCCATAAGGCTTCAGGGCATAATCGTGACGGTTGCTGGTCCGCTTAAACTGGCCCTTTTTCTTTCCCACATAGGGCCTGGCGATCACCCGCCCTACCTTCCACTCATCCTTCAACGTCAGCTCCCTGGCGATCTCACAGCACCGGTACAGCTCCTCAAGGCCAAAGGTCTCCTCATTGCCGCAGATCTGCAGCACAGAATCCGCGGAAGTGTACACGATCATATCCCCTGTGGCAATCTCATGCTCTCCCAGCTCGTCCAGAATCTCCGTACCGCTGGCAGACTTATTACCCACGATCTTATGGCCTGTCCTGGCTGACAGCTCATGCAGAAGTTCCTTTGGAAATCCGGTCTCTGTAAACGTCTGAAACGGCTTTGTAATGTGAAGCCCCATCATCTCCCAGTGTCCGGTCATGGTATCCTTCCCTGTGCTGGCCTCCAAAAGCCGCCCGAAATACCCCAGAGGCTTATCCACAGCCTTCACATGCTTTAACGGATGAAGGTTGGCAAGCCCCATGCGGGCCAGATTAGGGATCACAAACGGATCCATACAGTCGTCAATATGTCCCAGGGTGTCTGTCCCCACATCGTCGTACTCCGCCGCGTCAGGCATAGCTCCCACCCCTAAGGAATCTATGACGATCGTAAAAATCCGCTTATATTTTTTCATGGCAATCACGCTCCTTATGTGGTTTTTCTCAAAAACTCATCAATCCCCCTGGCTCCCGCCCGTCCTGCCTCCATGGCAAGGATCACCGTGGCAGCTCCGGTCACCGCGTCGCCTCCGGCGTAAACTCCCTCTTTGCTGGTCTTGCCGCTGGTCTCCTCTGCCACGATACACTTCCTTTTGTTCACCTCCAGCCCTTTGGTGGTGCTGGAGATCAGAGGATTCGGTGAAGTCCCCAGGGACATAATAACCGTGTCCACGTCAATGACAAACTCCGACCCTTCCACAGGCACGGGCCTTCTTCTGCCGGAAGCGTCCGGCTCCCCAAGTTCCATGCGGATGCACCGCATCCCCTTGACCCAGCCATTGTCATCCACCAAAATCTCTGTAGGGTTGGTCAGAAGGTCAAAGATGATCCCCTCCTCTTTCGCGTGGTGAACTTCCTCCACCCGGGCCGGAAGCTCCGCCTCGCTTCTCCGGTACACGATATGAACGTCAGCCCCCAGCCGCAGGGCCGTCCTGGCGGCGTCCATGGCCACATTGCCTCCGCCTACCACCGCCACTTTCTTTCCCGCCGCGATCGGTGTGTCATGGTCGTCCCGAAAGGCCTTCATCAGATTGCTTCTGGTCAGATACTCATTGGCCGAAAACACACCGTTGGCATTCTCCCCGGGAATCCCCATAAACATGGGAAGTCCCGCGCCCGATCCGATAAACACCGCCTCAAATCCCTCTTCCTCCAAAAGCTCATCAATGGTCACTGACTTGCCGATGATCACATTGGTCTCGATCTTCACACCCAGTTTCTTCACATTCTCAATCTCCGGCATCACCACTCCCTCCTTTGTAAGACGAAACTCTGGAATCCCGTAGAGCAACACGCCGCCAGGCTCATGAAGCGCCTCGAAAATGGTCACCTCATACCCTAACTTGGCCAGATCCCCGGCGCAGGTAAGCCCGGCAGGGCCGGACCCAATAACAGCCACCCTCTTTCCGTTGGTGTGGTCCGGCTTTTCCGGCACAAAGCCATTCTCCCTGGACCAGTCGGCCACAAACCGTTCCAGCTTCCCGATGGACACCGGCTCCCCCTTGATTCCCCGGATACACTGGCCCTCGCACTGGCTTTCCTGAGGACACACCCTGCCGCACACAGCCGGAAGGGCGGAGGACTTGGCGATAACCTTTGCCGCCTCCTCAAACGCTCCCTCCTTCACCTGCTGCACAAATCCCGGAATATCAATGGCCACCGGGCAGCCCTTCACACACTTGGCATTCTTACAGTTCAAACACCTGGAGGCCTCCTCCATAGCCTCCTCCCTATTATATCCAAGACAAACTTCCTCAAAATTAGCGGCTCTCACTTTAGGGTCCTGCTCCCGGACCGGAACCTTTTTCAGCACATCCATAATTTCCTCCATTCCGCGTCAAAGCACTCCCAAACTTTCCCGCGCCCCTGTTTGGGCGGACAGCTTTCCGAAAGCGCTCACACATTCTGTCCTGTAAATGTTCAGATATCCTCTGTAACCACTGTAAATCCTGACACAACCGCTGCCACTCCCCTGGTGTTTACCGAAAATCCGGCTTACATCCCGGCTCTCAGCCCTGTCCATCCCCGAAAAATCCGAATCCGCCATGGTGGGTATCCCCCTCCTTCAGTTTCAGCATCGCCCGTACCTCCTGGGTCCGGTACATCTGCTGCCGCTTCATGGCCTCGTCAAAATTCACCAGATGCCCGTCAAACTCCGGCCCGTCTACACAGGCAAACTTCACCTCATCTCCGACTGTCAGACGGCAGGCCCCGCACATCCCCGTGCCGTCCACCATAATAGGATTCATGCTGACAATGGTAGGAATATTCAGCTCCTTTGTCAGAAGGCACACAAATTTCATCATGATCATGGGCCCAATGGCTACACACGCATCATACTTTTTGCCCTGGTTCTCCACCAGGTCTCTCACCACATCCGTCACCAGACCCTTTTGTCCGTAGGACCCGTCGTCCGTGGTTATGTAGAGATTCCCCGCCACGGCCCTCATAGGCTCCTCCAGGATCAGCATATCCTTGGTCTTGGCTCCAACCACCACGTCCGCGTCAATGCCGTGGGCTCTCAGCCACTTCACCTGGGGATACACCGGCGCCGTGCCAACACCCCCTGCCACAAACAGCATCTTCTTCCCTTTCAATACCTCCAGATCCTCCCGGATAAACTCCGAAGGTCTTCCCAAAGGACCCACAAAATCCCGAAAACTGTCCCCGGCCTGTAAAGCCGCCATCTTCTGGGTGGAAGCGCCCACGATCTGAAATACAATGGTCACAACGCCTCTCTCCCTGTCATAATCACAGACTGTCAGGGGAATCCGCTCCCCCGCCTCATCTACCTTTACGATCACAAATTCTCCCGGCTGGCAGGACCTGGCTACCCTGGGGGCTTCCACATCCATGAGATAAATCTTGTCCGCCAGCTGCTCTGCTTTCACTATTCTATACATCTGCTCCTCCTCAATGCGTATTCCCAAAGTCCTGTTAAAGGATTTAAGTTTAATTATTATCATACCATCATCTCCCGCCACTGACAATATTCTATAAATAAAAACTTCCCCTTTTATCCCACTTTTGTATGGTGAAAACGTGGATGCAGTAGTAAAATATAGGTAATTACCCGTTCATCTCGCGACGAAACGCCCGCCAATTCCCACAAAAAGGAGCCCTGCCCATGGAAGAAAAAACCTCCTCCCTGATACAGACCATAAAGCAAAACATTTCCCAGGTCATCATCGGCCACAGCCATACCGTAGACCTGCTTCTCACCGCCCTGCTGTCCCAGGGCCATGTCCTTCTGGAAGATGTACCCGGCACCGGAAAGACCATGCTGGCAAAATCCCTGGCCAAAAGCCTTGACCTGACATTCTCCAGAATCCAGTTCACCCCTGATCTGCTTCCCTCGGACGTGACTGGCCTTAACTACTTTAACCAGAAAGAAGGGGCCTTTGTCCTGCGCAAAGGCCCTGTGTTTACCCATGTTCTTCTGGCAGATGAGATCAACCGGGCCACGCCACGCACCCAGTCCAGCCTTTTAGAAGCCATGGAAGAAAGGCAGGTAACCATTGACGGGGATACCTGCCCGCTGAAACATCCCTTCTTTGTCATCGCCACCCAGAACCCGGTGGAAACCGCCGGCACCTACCCTCTGCCGGAAGCCCAGCTGGACCGGTTTCTTATGCAGCTGTCCATGGGATACCCGGACAAAGAAGAAGAACTGGCCATCCTGGACCGCTTTCAAACCGACAGTCCTCTGGAACAGGCTCAGGCCGTGTGTACCGCGAAAGATATAGCCGCCCTGTCCCAGGCCGCCGCCCAGGTCTTCGTCCACCCTCTGCTGAAAAACTACCTGGTAGACCTGGTCCAAGCCACCAGAAACCACCCTCAGATTCAAAACGGAGCGAGCCCCAGAGGAAGCTTAAGCCTTTACCGGGCAGTCCGCTCCTACGCCCTGATTCAGAGAAGAGACTACGCGGTGCCGGAGGACATCAAAACCCTGGCAACCCCTGTGCTGGCCCACCGCCTGACCACAGCCCGCGCCTTTGGCGCCCGCTTTCTTGGCCGGGAACTCATAAACCAGCTTCTAAACACAGTCCCTCTTCCCACAGAAGACTGGAGGAGACGCCTATGACCATATTCACCATGGCAGCCTGCGCTTTCCTTCTCTGGATGCTCCAGGCCGCCCTTTACCATACTCTCTGGAAGAAAAATCTTGGGGCAGCCCTGTCCTTTTCCTGCCCCGGAACCACAGAAGGAGGACAGGTTATCTTACAGGAAACCGTCACCAACGCCAAAACCCTGCCCCTTCCTGTGCTCCACGTAAAATTCCAGATGGGCAAATATCTGGTATTTACCTCTGCCGGCAACTCCAGCATAACAGACAACAACTACCGGAGCGATATCTTTTCCTGTATGCCATGGCAGGAGATCCGCCGCAGCCTGGAGATCTCCTGCAAAAAACGAGGGTACTACACCATTTCCCAGGTGCAGCTCGTAAGCTATGACCTGTTTTTCTCCGGCCGTCTGGTAACCTCCCTGCCTGTGGACGCGGCCCTGTATGTGTACCCCAGAGAACTCCCCCCGGAAAAGCTAAACCTGCCCTTTCGCAGCCTTATGGGGCAGATGCTGGCCCGCCGCTCCCTGCTGTCCGATCCCTTTGAAAACCAGTCCGTGCGCCCGTATCAGTCCTATGACTCCTACCGCTCCATCAACTGGAAAGCCACTGCCAAAACCGATCAGCTGAAAGTCAACGTGTGTACACCCACCGCGTCCTGGCAGGTCGCCTTTCTCCTGGACATGGATTCTGACAAGATCTGGAAAGACGAACCCCTTACCGAGGAAGCCATACGCCTCTGCGCCACCTACAGCCTTTGCCTCCTAAAAGAAGGAATCCCTGTATCCATCCAAACCAACGGGACCGGCTGCCTTAAAGCCGGCGCAGGACCCGGCCACAGCCAGGCTGTCATGGAATTTCTGGCCCGGCTCCAGCCCTTGGAAAAGGGACACGCTTCCATGGAACACCTTCTCCAGGACATGGCGCTCTCCCCTGATGTCGCCCATTCCATGGTCTATATCCTTATCTCTCCAAAACAGAGAGAATCCATGGCCCAGGCATTTGGCCATCTCTGCCGCCAAAGCCCTGGCTGCCAGTGGATTCTCCCCATGCGTCCCGGACAGGAGCTCTCTTTTAGAGCCCCTTCCCACATATCCATTTTCCCATGGGAGGTTCCTTATGACTATTCGCAAGCTTCTTAACTTTTGGTTTGGAAAAAATCGTTCCGGCTTCTACGTGTTTCTTGGCATTGCCGCCGCCTGTGCCTACCTGGCTGGGATTGCCCTGGAACGCTCTGAAAACCAGGCCCTGGCCCAGACGCTGAAACAGGCCGGGTACTTCAGTTTCCTGGCCATTGCCCCGGCCTATTTCATCCACTGGAATCTCCACGCCGCCCACTGGTTCCTGGACCATTTCAAGGACACGGATCATCTGCCAAAAAAACAGATAAGCCTGGTAAATTCCTTTTCCATGACCATCTTTCTGACCCTGACCCTTGGAGCCCTGCCCCTGTCCGCCTTCTGCCTTAACCCTCTTTGGCAGATCATCGCCCGGTGGTTCGCAGTCAAAACCAGCCTGGATAAAGCCGTATACCCTGCCCTTCATATGGAAGTGGAACCGGTCCAGGCCCCTGATCTGTCCGCCCTCTTTGGCGAGGCAAAGCCCACGCCCCCCTGGATCCTTCTGCTGGATAGGCTCTTTCGGGCTGTTGGAACCCTTGCTCTTGGACTTTTGATGATACTGGCTCTGATCTGCCTCCTTGGCCACCTCTGGGCCTGGATCACAAAGCCCAGACACTTTGACGGAGATGAAAAAATCTATCTGACCCCCACCTGGTCCCTGACCGGCTCCCCCAAAGCCGTCCCAAAAAAGCAAAAAAAGAAGAAAGGACTCCGGCAGTCCTATGACAGAAAGATCCGTCACCTGTACCGCCGGGAAATCCTTTCCCGCTATTCCAAAAAGAAACAAACTCCCGCTCTGTCCGCGTCCCCAAAAGAGCTGGAGCAGGCTGTAGGCCTAAGCCGTCCCGCCCTCCACACCCTCTACGAAAAAGCCCGGTACAGCCAAAACGGCTGCGCCAAAGCAGACTGGGAAGCCCTGTCCAGGGCCAAGGACACCGCTCCTACCTCCGAAGCCTGAACCTCTGGACAGACTCTGTCAGCTCTTCGGACTGGCTCCGCAGCTCCTGAGCCGATGTGGCAGACTTCTCCGCTGTGGACGCGTTGGTCTGGACTACTCCGGAAATCTGCTCCATGCCCATAGTCAGCTGGGCCAGAGACTCCGCCTGCTCCCCGGCAGACACGGCGATCCGCTCCACTAACTCCGTGGATTTCCTGGCGCCTGCAACTCCCACCGCAAGGGTCTGGGTGCTCTCCGCAGACAGCTCCGTGCCGTGCTCCACCAGATTCATGGAATTCTTAATGAGCCTGGTAATATCCTGGGCGGCAATGGAGCTTTTGTTGGCCAGACTCTGGACCTCGTCCGCCACCACCGCAAATCCCTTGCCCGCACTTCCGGCCCTTGCCGCCTCGATGGCCGCGTTTAGCGCCAGGATGTTGGTCTGGAAGGAAATATCCTCAATGGTCTTGATAATCCCGCTTATCCGCTGGGAAGCTTCCGAAATATCTTTCATCGCCGTAGTCAGTTCTGCCATCTTCTCATTGCACGCCTCCAGCTGAGCCGCCGCGTTCATGGACGCCTCCCTGGCATTGTCCGCGTCCACGGAAGTGCTGCTGACCTGGTCCGAAAGAGTCTGGATGCTGGCGGAAAGCTGCTGCACCGCCGAAGCCTGCTGCACCGCCCCGTTGGACAGGGTCTGGGAATCCATGGCCATCTTCTCCGACTCCTGGGAAACCTGGCCGGCTGTCTGGTTGATCTGATACAGCGCGTTGTTGAGAGAATCCAGTATCTGGCTCATGGCCCTCTGGATCGGCTGGAACTCGCCCCGGTAATCGCTGCCAATGGACAGATCCATCTTCCCCTGGGCCATCTGGGCCAGCTTGGAATCAATATCGGAAATATATTTCTTCAATTCTCTCTTGGTCTCATGGATGGACTCCACCAGCATCCCGATCTCAGAAGTATCCGGCTCCAGCGGGAAATCTGCGGAAAGATTCCCTCTGGAGATCTCCCCCATCTGGTCTCTGACCGCGATCACAGGTTTCAGGATGCGCTTCTTGGTAACCTGCATCACATAAACCTGCACAAGCCCCACCAGGATCAGCGCCACGAAGATGATCCCCCGGACGATGTCCCCCTGTATCCTCAAAGCCCTGACCTCCTGTCAGGTCCTTACATCCAGCTCATCCAGAAACTGCTCCTTGATCCCTGTAATGTGCTCAGTCACCGTGGTATAGTCAGACCCGTACACATAGTCAAGAGCCTCCGCCATCTGCCCGGACTGAACCTGCTCCATGGCCCCCTCCTCCAGAGGCACCAGGTTGTTGGACAGGGAAGACATCTCGTCGATCATGGCCTGCTCCTCAGAGGTGATCCCGATCTCCTGCATAGCCGCCACGCCCAGGTCCCGGTTCTTTAAATTATTGATCTCATTCCAGTAATTATCATAGTGTACCTGGTTGCCTGTGGAAGCGTAAGCCCGCACCTCATTGGTCAGGTAAGCGGAACCGTTCATAAACCGGTTGGCATTATAGGTCAGGTTAAACCTGTCCTCCGTGGCGTCCATAAGCCTTCCATTTATCTCACCGAACACAAACAAAAGCACCACCACCAGCAGCAGGGCTGTAATGGCGATCCCATTTAAGATCAAATTCAATTTGGATTGATTCATTGCTTTTTTCATAATTAACCGACTCCTTATTGTTCTAAACAGTAAACTCCCCAATCTATCCTATCAGCTTACAGAAATTCCGGTGAACCCGGCCCCTATCCGCCCCTGCGCCCTGCCGGATCTCAGGCCAGAATCCGTATGCCCAGGCAATAATCTTTCTTCCCGCCCGGCCCAAGGCGCTGCACATCATGCTTGTGGGCAAATGCATCGTCCTCGTCCGAACAGATGGCGGAACCGTTCCACGGCTCAACGCACAGAAACGGCGCTTCCTTTCCCCCAGGCGTCCAGAAAGCCACAGAGGCAAAATCCCCGTAAGAAACTTCCACCCCCTTCCCTGTATCTGTGTGGACCAGAGAAACCCTCTTTGACTTTAATCCTTCAAAATAAATGGCGTCGCTGTCAAACAGCTCATAAGCAAGGGGCAGGACGGAGGTGTGGTCCAGATGATACCCTCTGCTTGTTCTGTCAAATTCCAGGGCCTTTAGATCATAGACGATCCCATAGGAGTCTTCCTCCCGCTCAAACTGGAGCCGGTAATCCTCAAACCGCTCCCCTTCCTCCATAGGACATACAAACCCAGGATGAGCCCCCAGGCAATAGTACATGTCCTTAGAATCTCGGTTCTCCACCTGGTATCTGATCTCAATCCCGTCATCTGTCAATCTATAATCCATAGTAAAGCCAAATCTGTAAGGGTAATGACGTCTCGTTTCCTCCGTGTCCCCCACAGTCAGGGACACCTCCTCTTCCCCCCGTTTCTCTGCCTCAAACTCCATGTCCTTGGCAAACCCATGCTTGGGAAGCTCATACCACGCCCCGTCAAACATCGTCTTCCCGTCTCTGCTATTGCCGATAGCGGGAAATAAGACCGGGGAAGTCCTGGCCCAGAACTTTGGATCCCTCTGCCACATATATTCCTTTCCGTTTTTGTCCTTCAGCGAAAGCAGCTGAGCCCCTTTTGTATCTATAACTGCCGCCGCGCCATTCTTCTTTAATGAAATCAGCATCTTTTCTTCCTTTCTCCCCCTAATAGATTTATTCTACCATAAATTTCTGTCACTTACCAGAAAAACGATACAAAAAACTGGTGAAAATCACAGTAACCGTTCAAGGGTTATCCAAACTGCTGCAACCCATGAAAAAATGGCGGGAATCCCGGTTCCCCGGTTCTTGACAATGCGTACT
>ERZ779624.639-NODE-639-length-10192-cov-5.000592_pt1 | contig 10192 bp, 11 predicted proteins | sample MGYA00514190_ERZ779624 | MGnify/ENA primary metagenome ERZ779624 (study PRJEB29562, sample SAMEA4376706) | mouse gut metagenome | isolation source: Cecum | study: EMG produced TPA metagenomics assembly of the A DSS colitis mouse model was used to assess the... | reverse complement strand
GCGGCAACAGGAAACGCGGAGGTCAGCACAGATTCCATCTCTCTCATTTTCTCATAATTGTTAAACATCACCACGCCTCCTGCCAGCACCACGATAGACAGGGCGCTACACAGGCTGCCCAGAACGCGGATGGTTCCGCGTCTGGAAACGGCCTGGATCTTGTTGTCTTCCATTCTCTGACGGAAATCACGGATCACGGTGTCTCCGCTTCCTGACTCCACACGGCGGGCATCCTTGCGCAGTATCATGTAGTCCTGCATCATTTGGTTCCGCTCATAATAAATACTGTATCCCCGCAGTTTATAAAATCCATCCTCTGATGTTATGTAAACTGCTTCCTCCCCCTCCAGACCGGAGTTAAGGTACATCAGCTGATTTTTTCCGGCAAAATACTGTCCGTGTTCTTTCCAGTAATTCAAAGGACTCAGCGTGCTTCCCGGAACACCGCACAGAAACCACCCTAAGATCACCCGCTTGGGGAACATCTGCTCCATGCCCTGGTAGGCTTTTTTCCAGGCAGGTTCCGTAAAGGCCACCTTTTCCCCGTTTTCTGTTACCTCTTCCATCTCCATGGCGCCATCCACAAATAAATACGGTGTTCCGTCGTGTTCCTCCACATTGCCCAGCAGTATCCCTACCCGCAGGTCTTGTCCGCCCCGCGGATAAAGCCGTTTCAGATACGTATTCACATAGTCTTCCAGATATAACCGGACAGACTGATCTCTTTCTCCTATCTGCCTGATATTTTTCGGCAGCTTCGGAAATGGATTATATAATTCTCCCATAGGCTCACCCCGCTATCATTCTTCATTACACTAAGACGAATCATAGCACGATTACTATGCGAAAAATGTCAAACCAAGGCCATGGATTCCCATAATTTTTCGACAATGCACACGCTCTCGCTGATACACTCCGCCATCCTCATGACCACGCTCAGCCGAATGCTCTGGAGCATCACCGGATCATAATCCCCGCAGCTGCTGACCACCCCTGTAATAAACAGATCACCTACAGACCGCAGCTCCTTGCTGACCCCAAGCCCCGGCTTCAGAGACCCGCGGCCTACCGTAATACAGCCGATATGGTCATGCATGCCCACAGACGCGTCCACGGCGATCACCAGATGGTCCTGGTAATATTGCTCCACAATGCTAAGGGTATCCTCCAGATTCATGGCATGGACCGGTCGGTTCAGCGTCCCCAGAACCCGGATATGTTTCAGCTCCCTGTCTTTTAGCTGGTATCCGATCAGCGGCCCCAGACTGTCGCCGGTGGATCGGTCCGTGCCAATGCACAGAAGCAGCACCTTGTCCTTTCCGCTTTTGTCCAGCTCTTCCCGGATCATCATATACAGCCTGGCCGCCAGCTGGGCTGTCTCAAAATTTCGATTTGTATCATAATAATAAAGCTCCCTCTGACGAAAGGGAGCCATTCGTTTCCATACGCTCATCAATGTCTCACCTGGTCTTTATTCTTAATCCTATTATAGACCAGGTTTGTCCTGTTTATGCGTGCTGTTTTTTATATTGATCCATAGCCTCTGACAGATTGGCCGCCGTCCCATTTTCCACAATCTCCAATAACGCGTCCAAACGCTGAGGCTGTAAAAACTCTTTCTCCAGATAAGCCCCAAACTGGCTGGTGACAAACAGACTTTTATCTTTCAGTTCCCCCTCCAGATTATGCAGCTCCCCTGCCTGGAACTCGCAGGTCTCCTTTAACAGGTCCAGCTTCTCCTTATTATTGGCGCTTATCTCATCAGCAATAATATTCCTGGTAACCGTCTCAAAAGTATTAAGGGCCTCCTTTTTCTTTGCCGCTGTCTCGGCCATCATCTGTTCGATCTGGGCAATCTCGTCATCGTGCTTCTCCAGATTATAAATAGCCTCGTTCTTATCCCTCCTGATCTCCCGGGTGATCTTCCGTATCTTTTTTTCATTAGAGTACATCTGGTTCCGTATCTGACGTCCCTCTTTAATGGTGTCAGAATATCTGTCCCTACTTCGGTTACCCACCACAACATACAGCCCGCCAAACACAAGAACACATACAAAATAGATCAGCCCCAGATACAAAGGCTTCCTCTCTGGAATCAGGAGATAACTTCCATAAGGGATCAAAAGGAAACAGATCAGAAACACGGCCAGAAACACGGCGAACTCCGCCAGCCTTCTGGGTGCAAAAAGGCGGTAATACCAGCTGCTCCTGCAAAAAGCCGGCACATGGTTCTGTTGAAACACGGTCTTTAGCTGCAATTTCAGCTGCCGGTTCTGTTCCCGGATCGGCGCTGTCTCCTCCGAGATCCGCTCCTTTATCCCCTGACTCTTTGCTTTCTCCCTCCGGGATTTCGCCTTTCTAAGCCGCTCCTGGCCTCGGTTCAGTTCCTTATCGTAACCAGACGCAAGATCCGCTGCCCTCCGCTTTATGGTCTGGCTGATGTGGTCCGCCACTGCCTTCTCCTCCGCCTCCAGCTGCCGCCTGCTCTGGTTCAGCTGCTGGTTCAAAGCTCCCTCCCTCTGCTGCATCTCATTTAGCTCCGCCACCGCCTGTCTGGCTTCCCTCAAAAATGCTCCGTAATCAGTAATGGGCTGATCCATGTACGCTTCCTCCTTGGTTCTTTATACCTGTATTCTTCACGCCTGATCTTGGCAATAGATCACTGTCCTCTTACTACCCAATGACCATTCCTGTTAGAACCCTCTCTTTCAAGTGAGCCCTCCTCCTGCAATACCTTTATAACTTTTTGGACTTGTTTTCTGGTCAGATTAAGACATTCTGCAAGCTGAATCTGCATCATCACAGGATTCTGTTTCAAATTCTGGTTTCGGTGAACTATTGGCCTCCAGAGCGTCAAGTATCTTCTTAAATCCTGTATTTCTTCCCTCGGTCAAATGTAATTCCTTTAAAAAGTCACCGATTCTACGATTTCTGTAACGCCTATTTGACACACGATAACTTTTTAAGCCCTCTATCGTTACCGAACGATCCGGCCCCGGAAAGCTTACGATCTCAATCCTGTCATTCTCTACTCGTACTCCAATCAGCTCCCTTTCATCATACGCGCGGTGATATACAGCATTTGACAACGCCTCCTCCTCCACCACAAATGGATAATCAAAAAAGCGATCTGATTCCACTCTATCCGGAAATTGAACAACATCTATCTGGGAGTATGGAAAAAATCTATCTGGTTCCATACTAAAAAACATCAATCCAACATTCTTAGGCTTTGTATATTCAGGAAGATTGCTGATAATGTTCATGTCTCTTTAAATTCAATCCTCGCCCACTCAACAGTATCGCCTGAAAGTAATGTTTTTATATTTGTTGGTATTGCCGTATGATCCACGACCTTTCCATATTCCTACTTTTCACTCCTCAATCACCTGGATCTCCAAAAAATCAAACTCAATATGCTCAATAAAATTATCCTGCCGAAACCTTGTTTTGGCATGGATCTGAAAATCCCGCACATTGGCATCCAGCCATATAGGTTTCCCCAAGTCAAAGTAATAGCACAGTTCTTCCAGAGCCTGAAACACCATCTGGGTACGGCTCAAACTGTAATCCCCGATACAGACAGTGGTATCATCCACCAGACGGTTATCCTTCCACAATTTCCCCCACATCCGAAACATCCCTGTCCCTCCTCCCAGTCTCTCAATGGACCGCAGCGCTATATAAACCATAGTATACCGGATTTACAATCCCCTGTAAAGACAGGTCAACCAAAAAAATCCCCGGCTCCCTTCCAGGGAACCGGGAATCTCTACCATCTACAGTCTCTTAAGCAGCGCCTCTCTCTCCGCCTCGTAGCCTGGCTTTCCAAGAAGGGCAAACATATTCTTCTTATAGCTCTCCACGCCCGGCTGATTAAACGGATTCACACCCAGCAGATACCCGCTGATGCCGCAGGCAAACTCAAAGAAATAGAACAGCTGTCCCAGACAGTACGCGTCCTGGGCCGGAATATTCACCTTAAGGGTGGGAACCTCTCCGTCTGTGTGAGCCAGGATCGTCCCGTTCATGGCGCTCTTATTTACAAAATCAACCGTCTTCCCGGCCAGATAATTCATGCCGTCCGTGTCAACCTCTTCCTCCTTCAGCACAACCTCAGCAGAAGGATCCTCGATCTCCAGAACCGTCTCAAACATGATCCGGGCTCCGTCCTGAATAAACTGTCCCATAGAATGCAGGTCTGTTGTCAGATCCACCGCTGCCGGGAAGATCCCCTTCTGGTCCTTGCCCTCGCTCTCGCCGTACAGCTGTTTCCACCACTCGGATACATAGTGAAGGCTTGGCTCATAGTTCGCCACGATCTCCACGGATTTCCCTTTTCTCAGCAGAATATTGCGGATGGACGCGTAGAGCAGAGCCGGATTCTCCTCATAGGGCATATCCAGAGCTTTCTTTCTTCCATAAGCCGCGCCCTCCATCAGCTTGTCAATATCCACGCCGCTGACCGCAATCGGAAGCAGACCCACTGCCGTCAAAACAGAGAACCGTCCTCCCACGTCGTCGGGAACCACAAAGCTCTCATACCCTTCCTGATTCGCAAGATTCTTAAGGGCGCCCTTGGCCTTGTCCGTGGTGGCGTAGATCCTCTTATTGGCCTCCTCCTTGCCATACTTCTCGATCAACATCTCCTTAAACACGCGGAACGCAATAGCTGGCTCCGTCGTCGTGCCGGATTTGGAGATGATATTAATAGAAAAATCCTTGCCCTTCAAAACATCCTGAAGATCCCTGATATACTTGCTGCTGATGCTGTTTCCCACAAAATAAATCTCCGGAGTCTTGCGCTCCTCCTTGCCCAAAACATTATAAAAACTGTGAGTCAAAAATTCAATGGCAGCTCTGGCTCCCAGATAAGAACCACCAATACCGATCACCAGAAGGACGTCGGAGTCACCCTGGATTTTAGCGGCCGCTTTTTTGATCCTGTCAAACTCCTCTTTGTCATAGTCAACCGGAAGGTCAATCCACCCAAGAAAATCATTCCCCGCGCCGCTTTTTGCAAGCAGCACTTCCTTCGCGCACATCACGGGCGCTTTCATGTTCTTTACTTCTTCTGCTGAAATAAAGCCGGCTGCCTTAGAATAATCAAATGTCACTTCTCTTCCCATTGTGTTCCTCTCCTTTTCTGGTATTCATGTAATACGTACACCCCCGCTTATCCGGGCCTTCCTTATTATACCACAATCCCCCCGGATTAGCGATACAATTCCCGCAAATTCCCTATAATTTTTGACAAATACGCTAACCCATCAGCCCTTACACCAGATACTGTTTCAAGATCTGCCCCACCAGCTCCAGTTCATCCGGTGACAGATCCTTGATCCACTCCCCGTCCGCCTGACTCCTCTCCCTGCTGGCGGCAATCTGCTCCAGACTGTTTTTCAGATAATCCACATCCCGCCGGCTCTTTTCTTCTGGCTTATCATCCGCCATATCCACTCCCTTCTTTCCCACGCGTCCGGCCCGACGCTGGCTGCGCATGGCGCTCTCCTCCCCACGCTCGGCCCGGCCGCCGTTTTTCCCCGGGCGCTCCGCAGGCTGGGCCTGTCCGCCCTTCTTGGCATATTCCCCCTGGCTAAGGCTTGCCAGATCCTGTCCCTTAAAATCCTGGTCCTCCTGATCCTCCCCGTCCTGGCTCTGACGGGCAGATACTCGGACTGCGCCGTCCCGCCCCCTTCTGTCCAAAGCCCGGGCCGAATCCCGATTTCCAAAACCGCCTGTCCCTTTCCCTCCGTCCCGTCTCCCGTCATCCGAAGCCGCCGCCGTCTCCCTTACCAGACGGTTAAACAGAGAATTTTCCATATAATCCTGCAGGGCATTTAAAAGCTGCTGTTTCCGCTCGCCCAGATTCGCCCAGTAGTCCGCAACCATGGTCCCCAGCCCTGTCAGGATCCCCACAGAACTATATAGCACTATGTAATAGCTGTCGCACCGATACCAATAGGCCCCAAAAGACGCCGCGCCTCCCAGCAAAAAGCACAGGATAGTCATCTGTCCCCCCAGGCTCCCCCAGCCGCTCAAAGACACACCCAAAAAGCGGTAGTTGGTCAGCTGCTTCTCCAGGTACACTCTGCTGTTGTGGATACCCTGATTTAATCGGTACGTATTTTCCGTTTTCTGCTTCAGATCCCGCAGATAGCGGTTCTTGGTCAGCGTCATATTATCCGTTTCCTTCATCAATCTTTTGTACAGGTTCCGCGCCACCAGCCTGCTGAGCAGTCCCAGGCCGCACACAGCTGCCAGCACGTACAAAGCTTTTCCTGTTTCTAAAAATTCCAGCATCATAAAAAGCTCCCCTTTCTTCACAAAATGATTTTCAACGGTTTTAATTATAACCGCCCCTTTTCATTTTGGGAAGTTCAGGGAGCCAGGAATCGTTCGTCAAATTCTCCTATAAAACGATTATGAAGTTAATCTAATTTCTCAACCAAGGCCGTAACCAGCTTTACACTGTGTTCAATAGCCTTTGCCTCAAACTCCTCATAGCTCATGATGGCGCTGTCGTCCGCTTTATCGGAAATAGCTCTGATAATCAAAAATGGAATCCCGTTCAGATAAGCCGTCTGGGCAATAGCCGCCCCCTCCATCTCCGTGCAGTACCCGTCAAATGTCTCTGTCAGCCAGGCCTTCTTCCCTTTATCTGAGATAAACTGATCCCCGCTGACAACACGCCCAACAAAAACTTCGATCTCAGGGATCACCACTGCGCAGCATTCCCGGGCCGCCTCGATCATCCGGTCGTCCCCTTTAAAGACAGAGCTATCCATCTGGGGAATCTGTCCCACAGGATACCCAAAACCAGTGGCGTCCATATCATGCTGCAGCGTATCTTTAGACAGAACAATATCCCCGATATTGATCTCATTTCTCAGAGAACCCGCGATCCCTGTATTAATGATACCAGTCACATGATACTGATCCACCAGGAGCTGACTGCAGATAGCCGCATTGACCTTGCCGATCCCTGACCTGACTACCACCACCTCTTTGCCACGCAGCGTTCCCTGATAAAAATCCATCCCCGCTGCAGAACACACAAGCACATCCTCCATCTCAGCCTTCAGATTTGCCACTTCCTCACTCATGGCCCCAATAATTCCAAGCATCATTCATCCTCCTCACTTCTATTCCATTTATCTGCGTATTCTAACACGGCTCCCTGCCAGCGTCAAGCCTCCTGTCCCCCCTCCAGATCAATCAGGGGAATGGCCTTTTCCCTGCCTGCCCGCCCACAACCCCTGCGCCCGCCCTAATATGACCCACACTAGCGGCATACTTCATCTGCGCGGGCCAGTAACATAATAAAGGACGCCGCACTCCCTTCATGCAACGTCCTCCATTCCGGAAAATTCTGCTGTCCCCCTTACGGATTCGGGTTCACGATCTCCGACAGCTCAAACCTTCCGTTACTATACTTAAATTTTAATATACAGCAATTCCCCAGACGACCCTTGGGCACCACCGGACTGGTATGCTCCCAATGCCTCATAAACTGCCTGCATGAAGCCCCATGAGATACAGCCAGCACCACCTGATGCTCCTCGCGATCCATGATCTCAGTAAGCGTCCGGTTCATTCGTTCCCGTACTTCAATCTCCCCCTCACCGCCAAAGGCCTTGAAGTAATCGCCATATGGCAGTTTTGGATTCAGGTCTTCGCTCTCCCCTTCAAAAACCCCGAAATTCCACTCCTTTAATCCTTTCATACGCTTATACGGCATCCCCGTAACTATCTCTAACGTATCACAGGCTCTCTCTGATGTAGAAGAGTATGCATGGTCAAATGTAATCTGATGCTCCGCAAAATACTCCGCCGCCTTTCGCGCCTGTCCGATTCCAAGTTCTGTCAGCGGCGCGTCGCACACGCCCTGAATCTTGCGCCGCACATTGAACAAAGTCTGTCCGTGCCGCATCAAATACAATATTTTCTCCATATGATCCCGTACTCCTTTGATTAGTCTCCCCTCGAATGTCCTGCTGGCAGATTCTACCGGCATGTATATCCCTATGACAATCCCCTTTCCGGACACCCCTCAATATCCGGAAAGCCTCCCCCAAGGCCGGAGACTGTCATCTGTAACCCGTTTTTTAACCCTCTAACGATCAGTCGCCCAGAGCTTTCTTAACCTGAGCAATAACCTTCTTGCCGTTCATGGTGCCGTAAGCCTGCATATCGATATCCTGCACGATCTTGTCAGCGCCAACTTCGCCCTGAACTTTGCCCTTAGCGAAACGAACCTGGGGCCCTAACAGAATAATGTCAGCATCTGCATGGTCTCTTGCACTTGCAACCGGGAATGCCGCGATATCGCAGTCATATCCCTCGTCTGCTGCTGCTGCCTTCATCTTGTTTACCAGAAGACTGGTAGACATACCTGCTGCACATAACAAAACAATCTTTCTCATGATAGTAGTTCTCCTTTCAAACCTTGATATATAAATTTATATTGCTTATCTTACTTATTCTTCAGCATCTCAACCATTTCTTTTACAAGGTCGATTACAACCATCGCACACATCAGATGGTCCTGAGAGTGTACGACCAGAAGGCTGATGTCGATCCCCTTACCATTCAACTCATTCTGGATCAACTCGGTCTGAACCTCATGAGCCCCCAGCAAAACCTCATCCGCTTCCTTCAGCTTTGCTTCGGCATCCTCGAACTTACCTGCTCTCGCATCACGGAAAGCTTCCAGCGCCAGGCTTCTGGCATTGCCGCTGTTAACCACCAGGTTCATAATTGCTATCTCATCCATTGGTAACCCCTCCTTATTTATTTAGTCCAGAGATATGCTACTCTGAATATCATGTTTACGCAAACAGAATGCTCCATAAGAAGCGCAGCATAATGGCAATTATCATAAAAGTCCAAACCACTTTCTCTGGAGAGGTAAAGGTGGATTCCTCCGACCAGACCCGGTAAAGCCCGTAGGGAGGAAGAAATATGATCCACGCATAGGTGGCTACCCGCCACTTGGAAAGCTTATCCAGCACGTTCGGCTGCCTTGGCGCGGCCGCCAATTCCTCTTTCAGCTTCTGATTACGCTCTTTAAGCTCTGATCTCTGCTCCGATTTTTCCGCTGAGGACTTTTTCTTTCTGCCAACCTTTGAACTCATTCTGTTTCCTCCAAAACCTTATGTATTACTCCTCTGTCGGCACCTCCTGATTATTCAGCGCAATAACAAATGGCGTATAAATAACCGCAGCCACAAGGATAACGATAATCTGGGAAATACCCGCAGTGATACTTCCGCCGCCAGCCAGGAAACCACACAGGAACGGAGGCGTGGTCCATGGCGCGTTCACCACCAGCTTTGGACAGAATCCGATAGCCGTCAGGATATAACCGATACCTACGGATGCCAACGGAGAAAGCATGAACGGGATCATCAGCATCGGGTTCATAACGATCGGGATACCGAAGATCAACGGCTCATTAATGTTGAAAATACCGCAGGGAAGCGCCAGCTTAGCAATAGCCTTAAAATCTTCTCTCTTGGAGAACAGGAAGATCGCGATCAACAGCCCCCCCGTTATACCGCTTCCGGTAAGTGAGAAGAAAGTGCTCCAGAATGGTGAACATACGATGTTCGGAGCAGCCATCCCAGCCGCGTAAGCAGCTTCGTTTTCAGCATATGCTGCCAGGAAAATGGGCTCATAGATACCATTCAGCGTGTTGGGACCATGAATACCAAATACCCACAGCAGAGAACACATAAACGCAATAACGAGAATGCCAAGCGGATGAGTCATGATACCACTCAATGGTGTCTGAATAAACTTAATAATAGCATCCGGAATCATCATACCGGTAATCGCCGTAAACGCAAATCCAAAGGCGGATATGGCAAAGATCACTACCGCACAGGGAAGCAAGATACTGAACGACTTCGCAACATTGGACGGAACACTGTCCGGCATATGAATAGACAACTTGCCGCTGTTAACCAATTTGCAGTAAAGCTCAGTCGCAACCAGAGAAACGATCAAAGCCACAAACAACCCGGCTGCCGCTGTAACACTGCTGCTCAGACCATTGCTTGTATCAACTACAGAAATATAGCAGGCCAGAGCAGTAACCGGAATAGCCCAGTCATTCTGCCCCAGAGTCATTACCAGTTCCATGCACCTCAGCTCGAAGACAGCAATCGCGAACATATTCATTGTTAAA
>ERZ779624.638-NODE-638-length-10193-cov-6.506510_pt1 | contig 10193 bp, 11 predicted proteins | sample MGYA00514190_ERZ779624 | MGnify/ENA primary metagenome ERZ779624 (study PRJEB29562, sample SAMEA4376706) | mouse gut metagenome | isolation source: Cecum | study: EMG produced TPA metagenomics assembly of the A DSS colitis mouse model was used to assess the... | reverse complement strand
ATAAGTGGGCGTATCGGTAAGTGATTTTCTCCGCTTCATGCCCCATGCGCTCCCCTATCGCCAGTACCGAAAATCCCATGTTGATTAAGAGTGAAACCGCACTATGACGAATATCATGCACACGAATCTTCTTTACACCTGCCTGTTTTGCCCCACGCTCCATTTCGTGATTGAGATAGGATTTTGTGACGGTAAATAACCTTTCGTCCGGCTTAATGTCATAAAGCAGTTTGATATACTCCTGCATTTCCTCACAGAGAAACGGCGGCATTTTGATGGTGCGGTTACTTTTCTTCGTTTTGGGGCTTGTGATAATGTCACGCCCTTTGGAACGATGAAATGTCTTGCTGATTGTGACTGTCTGCTTCTCAAAATTAAAATCAGCCGGAGTGAGGGCAAGCAGTTCACCGGAGCGCATCCCGCACCAGTAGAGCATTTCAAACGCATAGTAGGAACGGGGCTTATCCATCATGGCTTCGGAGAATTTCAGATATTCTTCCTTCGTCCAGAAGTCCATTTCCTTTACGGCTTCGCTCCCAATCGTTCCCGCCCTCCTTGCCGGATTGTAGGGAAGATTGTAAAAGTTAACCGCGTGATTGAATATCGCCGTAAGCTGTGCGTGTATTGTCCTCAAATAATCTGCGGAATAGGGCTTACCCTTCTCGTCCTTGTACGCCATCAGTTCATTTTGCCACGCTATCACGTCTTTTGCTTCAATCTCTGCAATTTTGCGGTTTTCAAAGTACGGCAAAATCTTTGTCCGTATTACATGGCTTTTGGATTCCCAGGTGCTTTCCTTGACACGCTGTTTCTTATCCGCTTCGTACACTTCAAAAAAACTGCCGAAAGTCATATCCAGCTTTGCCCCCTGTTTAAGCATGGCTTCATGTTCCCACGCCTGCGCTTCCCTTTTCGTTGCAAAGCCCCTTTTTTGTGTCTGCTTTCTTTCCCCCTTCCAGTTGGTGAAACGATAGATAACCCTCCACGTTCCAGTTGCATTGTCCTTGTATACAGCCATTTTGTAATCACTCTCCTTCCTTATTCGCTGTAACAGACCTTTTTATGAAAAAATGTAGCGTTCACACGTCCTGTCACGGTCAGATAGCCCTGTTTCTGTAACTCTGTATTCAGTTCCCTTACAATCTGGTAGGCTTTTGACTTCGACACACGCAATTCCGCTGCCACTTCCTCCACTGTCATAAATGATTTTTCTGTCATGCAGTTGTTTTCTCCTTTCTAACTGTTTTTGTTTAAGTCCCACATATAGAATACTAAATAAATTCCGTTAAGTCAAGTGGTTTTCAAAAGAATCTTAACTTTTTTTATTTAAGTTATTCTTGCTATTTCTATTTCCTCATGCTATACTAAATTCAACAAATTTGTTTAAGTACAGCCATGCACGACTGGCAGAAAACAGGACGGCGGGTGCTTGCACACGCTGTACTGGTTTATGACAGACGTATATGGCGCACCGCCACAGCGAGATGAAGCACAGCGGAATCGAGCTGGCATGGCTGTGCTTAACACTATAACGGAGGTTTGATTATGGCAATCGGCAAACGTATCAAATTTTTTCGCAATAGAAAAGGCATGACGCAAAAGCAACTGGGCGAAATCCTCGGCTTCCTCGGAAAGACCTCTGATGTCCGTATGGCACAGTATGAATCCGAAGCAAGAGTGCCGAAGCATGACCTTGTAAAAGAAATGGCGAACCTTTTCGGTATCAGCACCCATGCCCTAACAGTGCCGGATATTGATACGAATATCGGGCTTATGCACACCCTTTTTGCGCTGGAAGATATGTATGGGCTGAAAATCGGTGAGATTGACGGGGAAATCTGCCTGCGTCTGGATAAGTCCGATTACTCCACCTATTCTTCCATGTTCAAAATGTTCCACGCATGGCAGTCAGAAGCCGCCAGACTGGAAAAGGGCGAAATCACCAAAGAAGAATATGACGAGTGGCGGTACAAATATCCAGAACTTGATACCCACCAAATCTGGGCAAAGGTTCCTCCGCAAGAATTGTTTGACTTCATCAATGAAGCGGCTAAAGAAGCCGAAAGCGCAGAAAAGAAAGAAACAAAACGCAAGAAGAAAAAATGAACGCAAAAAACCTTACCAATTTTCAGTTGTCATTTCCGAAAATCAGTAAGGTTTTTCTGTTATTGAAGTATTCTTTTATTCAGTGAGTGATACCTAAAATGTTGCCAAATCGTTGCCGGTTCCTAAACAAATTTGTTTGCAGCCCGCATAAATACTAGGTTCTTAAAGACCATTTCATCACTCAAATTCTATAGTTCCCGGAGGCTTGCTGGTCAGGTCATAGAACACCCTGTTGACGCCCCTGACCTCATTGATAATTCTGCTCATCACCTTCTGCAGCACCTCAAAGGGTATCTCCGCGGCTTCTGCCGTCATAAAGTCCACCGTATTTACCGCTCGCAATGCAACGGCATAGTCGTATGTCCGTTCGTCTCCCATGACGCCGACGGAACGCATATTGGTGAGGGCCGCAAAATACTGACCTGTGCTTTGGTCAAGGCCTGCATTGGCTAATTCCTCCCGATAGATGGCGTCTGCGTCCTGGACGATCCTGACCTTTTCGGCGGTGACTTCTCCGATGATCCGAACCCCCAGCCCGGGGCCGGGAAACGGCTGACGAAAGACAAGCTTTTCCGGAATGCCGAGTTCCAGTCCCGCCTGACGCACTTCATCCTTGAACAGAGCACTGAGGGGTTCAATAATTTCCTTGAAATCCACATATTCAGGAAGACCGCCTACATTGTGATGGGACTTAATCACTGCGGATTCCCCGCCCAGGCCGCTCTCCACCACATCCGGATAGATGGTTCCCTGGGCAAGAAAGTCCACGGCTCCAATCTTTTTTGCCTCTTCTTCAAAGATCCGGATATATTCCTCTCCGATGATTTTTCTCTTGCTTTCCGGGTCGGTTACTCCGGCAAGCTTTTGATAGTAACGCTCCTGTGCGTTGACGCGGATGAAATTCAGGTCAAACTGTCCCTCCGGTCCGAAGACGGTTTCCACCTCATCGCCTTCGTTCTTTCGCAGAAGGCCATGATCCACGAAGACGCAGGTCAGCTGCTTTCCGATTGCCCTGGATAAAAGTCCGGCCGCCACAGAGGAGTCTACGCCCCCGGAAAGTGCCAGAAGAACCTTGCCTTTGCCGATGCGTGTTCTGAGCTCTCTGACGGTATTTTCCACAAAGGAATCCATTCTCCAGGTTCCGGTACATCCGCAGATGCCCCGCACGAAATTGTACAGCATCTTGCTGCCTTCCTGTGTGTGCAGCACCTCCGGGTGGAACTGAATGGCATACAGATTCTTTTCGGAGCACTGGGCCGCGGCGACAGGACAATCCGCAGTGTGCGCAACGATTTCAAATCCCGGCGCGGTTTTGGAGATGTAGTCAAAATGGCTCATCCAGCAGGAGGTAACAGGCGAAACCTGGTCAAAAAGAGGAGATTCGGTGTTGACCGTCACCGCGGTTTTTCCGTATTCCCGCACTGGAGCCTTCTCCACGCGGCCTCCCAGCACATGTGTCATAAGCTGTGCGCCATAGCAGAGTCCCAGCACCGGAACACCCAGCTCGAACAGCTCCCTGCCGCAGGAGGGGGCTCCTTCCTCATAACAGCTGTTGGGGCCGCCGGTCAGTATGATTCCCATGGGACTCATTGCCCTGATCTGCTCCAGGTCTGTCCGGTAGGAATAAATTTCACAGTAAACATTGCATTCTCTGACACGTCTGGCAACCAGCTGATTGTACTGGCCGCCAAAGTCAATGACAATTATTTTTTCCCGGGAAAGTGTATTTTCCATTGGAACATTTCCTCCTGTTTTTTGTATTCCACTTATTATAAAATACCATAATGTGCATTACAAGAATTTTTTCTGCAGCTCTTGTCATTTGCTGTTTCGTGTGTTATAGTGTTATACATAATAGCATAACAGTATTAACAGGAAGGAGGCCCATTGTGAAACTCATTATTTCAAATATATCAGGAGTGCCAATATATGAGCAGATTAAGCAGCAGGTAAAATCTGCCATTATGGCCGGCGAGTTGCAGGAGGACGAAATGCTTCCCTCATTGCGGACGCTGGCCAAGGAATTGAGAATCAGTGTTTTGACCGTGACGAGGGCATATACAGAGCTGGAACAGGAGGGCTTTGTAAAGAATGTTCAAGGACGGGGCTGCTATGTTTTGGGGCAGGGCTCCGAGCTTTTGAGAGAGCAGCTGATCTGCAAAATAGAACATAACCTGTCAGAAGCGATAAGCACGGCGCGTGTGGCTGAGCTTTCCGAAGAAGAATTGCATCATCTTTTGACTGTTTTAATGGAGGAAAAAACGGATGAATGATTATTTAGAAGTCAGAAATCTGGCAAAGTCTTATGCGGATTTCCATTTGCATGACATCACCTTTACCCTGCCAAAGGGGTATATTATGGGGCTGATCGGCCCCAATGGATCCGGAAAAACAACTACAATCAAGCTGATCCTGAATATGTTAAAACGAACAGAGGGCGAAGTGAGGATTCTGGGATTTGACAATATTGTCAATGAACAGGAGGCAAAGAGAAATTTGGGAGTAGTTTTTGACTCTAATTATTTCAGTGACGAATGGAAAATTTCTCAGGTTGAAAAATCTGTATCCGCTTTCTATGAAAACTGGGACACCCGGAAATTTTCCGAGGCATTGAACAAATTTCAGATTCTGCCCTCAAAGAAAGTAAAAGAGCTTTCCAAAGGGATGCAAATGAAGCTTATGCTTGCCTGCGCTTTTTCGTATGACGCAAAATTATTGATATTGGATGAACCCACCAGCGGCCTTGACCCCGTTTCGAGGGAGGAGCTTCTCAATATTTTGTCGGAATATATTGAAGACGGAGAGCATAGCGTTTTGTTTTCTACTCACATTACCAGGGATTTGGAACGTGCCGCTGATTACATCACCTATCTTAATTATGGGGAAATGGTTTTCAGCGGCGGCAAAGATGAATTTGTAGACAGTTTCAGGATTGTCAAAGGCGGGCGTGAAGAATTGACGGCTGACCTGCGTAAAAAGACACTTGGCGTCAGGAATTTTTCGACCGGATTTGAAGCGCTTGTGAAAACAGGAGAATGGAAGCAGTTTGCACATTTGAATGTGGAACCGGCAACCATTGATGACATTGTGGTATTTACCGGCAGGAGAGGAGAGCAGCATGAGTAATATCTGGAAGTCAACAAAACTGGATTTTTCATTGGTAAAGCCTTATGTGAAAACGATATGTTTCACAATAGCGCTGCCTGTTGTATTTGCCGCCATCAATCGTTCTTTGCTGACAGGTATTTCATTTGCGATGAGTTTTATTGCCATGACAACGGGATATACCTTTTCTATTACAGAAAAGAACTCTATGGAACGGCTTTACGGCATTTTGCCAATCCGAAAAAGTGATATGGTCATTGGGCGATATCTTTTTATCATTATCATGGGATTGACCACGCTGATATTTTCTTTGGCGGCGCACCCTGTTATATTAACCATGTTGGGAGAAACCATTGACAAATTCGATTTCATAAACGCAGCTGCCGCAGGTATCTTCCTGTTTGCTCTTTATACCGTTTTTCAACTGCCGGGATATTATAAATTTGGCTCTATCAAAGGAAAGGTATTTATGTATATTCCGGCTGCGGGTTTTGTTATCCTGTTGCTGCTCCTTACAAAAATTCCTGTTGGTGAAAGTAAGCTGTTTTTTACTGTGATCAATTCCCCTGTTCTGCTCATGCTTTTAGCTATCATTCTTGTTGCCGCAATGTATGTTGTTTCCATATCGGTATCTGTAAAGATATTGAAAAACAAGGAAATGTGAGGTGAGGACATGGATTTTACCGTTTTGATTGTGGGGCTGTTGATTGGTATTGGAATACCGCTTAGAAACAAGGCTGCCAGGGAATACCGGAAAAAACGGGGACAAAGACGGCAATCATCAGAAGCAGACAAGGGAGAGTAAGCTTTCCCGCAGACCAAGAGCCGATCACGCAGGAGTTATTACTCATGGTGATCGGCTCTGCTTTTGCTGTTTAACTCATTGATAGAAGGAGAAAGGATATTGAAAGATTCGTCCCTCATGCCATTTTCCGCCGGTGAAGTCCGGCACATCCACCACGGCGCCGCCTCTGGCTACGGACATTTCCGAAAGGGCTGTCACCGCCATCCAGCTGGCGGCGTCATAGACATCCACCGGCATGGGAATGTCGTCCCGCAGACATTGGAAGAAGACTTCAAACTCCAGCCAGTCTATTCCTTCGTGGCCGCCCCGAACGCCCTCTGCAATGTATTTTTTCCAGAGGGGATGGTCATATTCTTCCTCATAATCCGCCGCATTGCCGGCACATGACTTGAGCCAGTCAAAGTCGTGGGCGGCGTCCTCCTTCCGGTCGAGGAATACGGAATCCGTAACCTCTTCGTACATTCCCCTGGTTCCTCTGACCGTAAAGTTACGGCTGTAATATCTGGGCAGAGTAGTGTCCAAAGTCAGGACGATGGTTTCTCCGTGGGCACATTTGATCACCGTGGTCACGATGTCTCCCTGAAGGACATTGTGGTTTTTGAATAATTCATCCTCCGCTTTATGCTCTCTGGCATAGGCCTGCAGCCCGGCAGCCCTGGAAGCCGTGGAGGAGAGGGTCAGCATGCGGTTTCCGTGGTTGATGCCCAGAATCTTGGCGATGGGCCCCAGGTCATGGGTGGGATAATTTTCACAGTTTCTGTTGAGATAGTTCCTGAGCCGGTAATGGCGGTTCTCGATTCCGTAGGCAATTTCATAGCGCAGGTCGTGCTGGTAGCCTCCCGCGCAGTGAACCACGTCTCCCAGCAGCCCTTTCTGAACCATGTTCAGCACCATCAGCTCCCGTCTGCCAAAGCAGCAGTTTTCAAGGAACATGAAGGGAGTTTTGGTGGCTTCATACACCTCCACCAGCCGGAAACATTGCTGCAGCTCGTATGCGCCGCCCACTTCCACAGCCACCGGTTTTCCCGCCTGCATGGATGCCAGAGCAATATCCACATGGCTTTCCCATGCGGTGGCGATAATCACCGTAGTCACGTTTTGGTCCTGAATCAAATTTCGATAATCCGTGTAAACGGCAGGCTCGACCTGCCCGGCGTTTTTGACAGCCTCCGCGCCCTCGCGCGCCCGATCCTCATAGGTGTCACAGACCGCAGTCACCTGTTCTCCCTGCCGGAGAACCACATCCCGCAGCAGGCTGATGCCTCTGCTGCCCAGTCCGATGAATCCTACTCTGATATCCTTCATTTTGTATTCCTCCATTTTCCTCTGCCGCCCGGTCTGCCCGGCGCTTATCTGGTTAACGATCTTTTTTCATCATAGCATGGAAGGAAAAAGGCCGCAATATGAACATATTTCATTTCCAAAAGAGATTGGAAACATATAGTTGAGGTGCTATAATAACGAATGATCCTGACATGCTCCCGGGCGTTTTCAGGTGAACGCACCGGATAAATCTGTTCTTTTTCAGGAGGAGAGGGCATTAAAATGAAGAAACCTCAAAAAGTCGTTTTTTTAGCAGTGCTGTTTTTATCTGTTTTTTCAGCGGGTTGCTCCAATCAGGGAAATAATTTCAACAATGAAATTTCGGACAGCCCAAATAGCGGAGAAACAGCAGTGGAATCGTCTGATCCGGCAGACGATGTAATTATTTTTACCGAAGAAGAAAACAATGCGTCACTGAGTTACCTTTCAAAGGCATACAATATCAGGATAAGTGAAGAAAAGCCGAAAGTTGTATTAGATACGGATATGACGTTTCTGGGGGATGATGCATTCTGCCTGTCTATCCTGGTTCAGGCGGATAACACAGGCTTGATTGATTTGGTTGGAGTAACGGTTACCGGTGGAAATTCCTTTGCATCTGTCGGCACAAATGCCGCCTTACGCCAGCTTGAACTTTGGGGACGGCCAGACATACCAGTATACATGGGCACTGACGAACCCTTAAATGGATTCCGGAATCTGGAAGAGCAGCGTCAGGTAGTAGGCTCTATTGATAACTGGGGAGCCATGGCAAATCTTGACGACTATGTGGAACCCCAAAACTTCCATGATCTTGGAAATTATTATGAGAGAAAGTGGGGATATTCCCAGACAACACCACAGGAAGCTTCTGCTGTCGAATTCCTGTTGGATATCGTGGCCAATAACAAAAATGAAATTACCATCATTTCGGTTGGCTCTCCAATCAGCATTGCTTTGGCATGTGAACAGGATGCTGATTTTGCTCAGAATGTAAATGAAATGATATATCTTGGCGGTATTCTGGGAGAGGAAGGAACTTACACACCGCATGCAGATTTTAATTGTTTTTATGACGCAGCCGCTTACAAGGTATGTTTGAATGCAGGTTTTCCAAAGCAAACCATGATTCCGCATGAAGCGGTGAATGATGTGCAGATTGATAAAGCGGTATATGATTTGCTTGAAAAAAAGGGAACTACTCAGATTTCGAGGTTTTGGGTTGATAATCAGGGGGGACTGTACCGCAGGAATACGAATCGAAAGGATAGTTGTGCCGATGCAATTGCTGCAACAATCTGTTTATTACCGTCTGTGGCTGCTCAATATCAAAATTCCTGTGTTGATATAAACGATGATATAACAAGTGCTGAATACGGGAAACTGATTTTGAATAATCCCGACAGCAATAATACGGTTTCGTTTATTACCGGATTGGATACCAATCAATATTGGGATTTCATTACAGATTTATTGTGTCATGTTTCCGAAACGCCAGATTGCACCTATGAAGAGCTTATTTCAGAAAGTGTGTCTCCTGATTAGCCGTTCATATCATTTGAAAGGTATGTGATTATGCCGGATTCCGCATAAAAGCAAGGGACTTTAGTGGTAAAAGCGCAATTAGTCGATTTGTTGAACCGAAAATTGGGTGGGGTTTACTGGAATGGTTGGTGAACCCCGCTTTTTCGTGTTTTTGGATGCCGCTGATAAAGGGGCGCGCTTCAAACTGCCAAGAACCGTCCTGTCCGTACTCCTGTGGCTGCAAGGCAGATCAAAGGGGAAGATGAACTGAGAAAATTCATGAAAGAATGGGAGAAAGCGAATGCAGATCAATGATAAGGTGTCTTGGGATGCTGGAAACAAAGAGTGGAATGATACTGATCTCCCAAAATGACCTGAAAGCCTATCTGGGAGGGGTGCATTGAGAACCTGGGGCCCCGTGAGAGGGAAAAGGCGCTTGTATGGAAGGGAGGGAAAGTCTGTGAGGATAAAGATAATCAAGGCGGGGGAGGCACATCCCGCGGATAAATTGAAGGTATGTGCCTATGCGCGGGTGTCCACGGACAGCGTGGAGCAGGAAGGCTCGCTGGAGAACCAGGAGCAGCACTACCGGGAGATGATAACCGCAAACCCCATGTATGAGTTCGCAGGCATCTATTCCGACCAAGGCATTTCCGGCTACAAGGAAGCCCGCCCCGGATTCCAGAAAATGATGGAGGACGCGAGGGCAGGCAGATAGAGGGGAAAGCCGTGGCGCTGGAAAGCACGGACGAGTTCGGGGTGAAATCCTATTCCTTTATGGAAAAGGCGGCTTATGAGCGCCGGAAAATCCGGGTGTGGTGTGGCAGTGCGGGCAACGCTACTGGCAGAAAGGGGTGGCTGGCTGTAAGGGCTGCAACCTTTTTGAAAAGGATTTGGAGCAGGCATTCCTGACGGCCTGGAACGGGATCGTGGAGAACAGGGAGGGCTTCCTGTCCGCATGGGAAAAGCAAATAAAAGAAGGGGACGCTATGGAGAAATGGCGGGCGGGGCAGATGGTGCAGCTCACCGCAGAGCCGCCGCTTGAAACAATATGCCCGGAGATCGTGAACATGGTCTTGGAGAGCGCGGAAGTCCACGATGGCGGACTCCTGCATTTCCATTTCCTTGACGGCATGGAGCTGGAAATCGACACGGAAGAAGAATAATGCAGAAATATGGCGGGGCGGTATTGTGCCGCCCCATGCTTTCTGTTAAAATACATTTATGGGGTACTGCCATAACGGGATAGGCGGTCAGTCTTTCGATGCAAACGCAGAGGGGACTGCCCCTCTGACTACGGGTAAAACCGGGAAAGGAGGGATTGCTTATGAGTGACTATGAACTGCTGACG
>ERZ779624.637-NODE-637-length-10215-cov-5.525787_pt1 | contig 10215 bp, 9 predicted proteins | sample MGYA00514190_ERZ779624 | MGnify/ENA primary metagenome ERZ779624 (study PRJEB29562, sample SAMEA4376706) | mouse gut metagenome | isolation source: Cecum | study: EMG produced TPA metagenomics assembly of the A DSS colitis mouse model was used to assess the... | reverse complement strand
CTATGCGGTACTGGTGGGCAGGGAACAGACGAAGCCCATTCAGGACGGCCTGCTGGAGGCCGGATTTGCGAGAAGCAGAATGATCGTGGTGGACAGTCTGCAGGAGGCGTTCCAGATGGTGAATGCGATCCCGGACGAGAGACAGAAGGTGGTATTGATCGAGAACGATCTGCCGGATAATTATGCGTGAGAAGGCGTACGGGCCCGGCGGGACGATTGTAATTGATTCGGCACAACTGGTTTACAATGGTTTTAAAATAGTAGAAAGGCATGGTTCGATAACATGAAGATTCGAGTAGGCGTATTTTTTGGCGGTAAGAGTGTGGAGCATGAGGTGTCGGTCATCTCCGGCCTGCAGGCGTATAATTCTTTTAACAGGGATAAGTATGAACCGATTCCGATTTATATCACGAAGGATAATGAACTCTATACGGGCGAGGCGATCGCTGATATTGCGAACTACAGGAATATTCCTGCACTGCTGCAGAAGAGCATCCGGATTTTTATGATGTGTGAGCAGGGACAAGTGCAGCTGATCCGCTATCCGGTGAAGAAGATGGGCAATTCCGTGGTGGGGCAGATCGACGTGGCCTTTCCGGTGGTGCACGGCGCCAATGTGGAGGACGGTTCACTGCAGGGATTCTTACGTCACTATAATATTCCTTTCGGGGGGTGCGATGTGGCGGCTTCCGCGGTGACGATGGACAAATATGTGATGAAGACTGTGCTGAAAGACAATGACGTTCCGGTGCTGGACTGTGTGACGCTGAACGTGAAAGAATATGAGCGGGGAGAAGAGGCATCCTGGCACAGAGTAGAAGAGCGGATCGGATATCCTGTTATTGTGAAACCGGTCAACCTGGGTTCCAGCGTGGGAATCAAGGTGGCGAGGGATCGGGAGGAACTGCAGGACGCACTGGAGTACGCCTTCACCTTCGGCCCGCGGGTGCTGATCGAGCGTGCCATTATGAATCTGCGGGAGATCAACTGTGCGGTATTGGGCGATTACGAGGAAGCGTGGGCATCCGAGTGTGAAGAGCCGATCTCCAGCGATGAAATTTTAAGTTATGAGGATAAATATGTGGCAGGCGGCAAGGGCGGCTCGGAGGGAATGCGGACCGCGAGACGGGAACTGCCGGCGGATCTGACACCGGAGAAGCGGGAAGAGATCCGGCAGATGGCGGTGAAGACCTTCCAGGTGTTAAACTGTAACGGGGTATCGAGAATTGATTTCATGATCGATCGGGATACGGATCAGGTGTATGTCAACGAGATCAATCCGATTCCGGGATCGCTGGCCTTCTATCTGTGGGAAGCGCTTGATAAGCCTTATGCCGAGCTGTTGGATGATATGGTCGGTCTGGCGCTTAAGAGAGAGCGGGAGGAGAAGAACATGCTCACTTCCTTTGACAGTAATATTCTGCAGAGTGCGAACCTGTCCGGGGCTAAGGGTGTTAAGAAATAAGAATTTATAAAGGACAAAAGCGTATTGTCATAGAAAAGTAAAATATAAAAGCGTTTTTGTGGTAGATTTATTTTCTATATGTAGCAAAAATCGACCAATTATATTTACGATTAAATAAATATAGAATAAAGTAAAGTATGTTTTGGAATTTCATAAAGGCGGATCTTTAGCATTGATATTAAGCGGGTGAAAGGGCAGCATATTTATAAAAAGGTATCGTTTAAATTTCCGAATTTGGATGCATATAATTTCCTTCTTTACAAATAATAGTAAAAACGTCGGCGGCTGTGAAGCGGCCGGCAGATTAAAATGCAGTGCAGCCATGAAATGTTATGGTGATTGAGAGGATTTTACCATCACAAAAAAGATTGCAGACCGTCGTACTGTATATCTTTGCTGTTATGAAAAAAACTATATTTTGTAAATTTGGAGGGATAAATAATGAAAGCAACAGGCATTGTAAGACGGATAGATGATCTGGGAAGAATCGTAATTCCGAAGGAAATCCGCAGGACACTGCGGATCAGGGAAGCGGATCCGTTAGAGATCTTTACGGACAGGGAAGGCGAGATCATCCTGAAAAAATATTCGCCGATCGGTGAGATGGGAACTTTTGCCAAGCAGTATGCGGAGAGTATGGCGCAGGTGTCCGGACATGTGGCGATGATCTCTGACAGAGACCAGTTTATCGCAGTGGCAGGCGGTATGAAGAACATGCTGGGCAAGTCGATAAGCAGGGAACTGGAGGAAAAGATCGACCATAGAGAAAGCGTGGTAGCGGCCAAAGGTGACCGGAATTTCATCGAGGTGGGCAACGATCTGGAAGATGTGCATCACGAGGCAATCAGCCCGATCATCTGCGAGGGAGACGTGATCGGTTCGGTGGTTCTGCTGGAAACCGACCATAAGTCCAAGATGGGCGAGGTGGAGCAGAAGCTGATCCAGTCGGCAGCAGGGTTTCTGGGGCGGCAGATGGAGCAGTAAGAGCAGTAAGAAGCGGGAAACAAGACGGTGCATGGAGCAGTAAAGTGCATCAGACAATAAAAAAGCATGTCTGAAGGTAAGCGGTAAAGGATTTTCAGACATGCTTTTTTATTGTTCTGCACAGGCAGGGTGTCCTGCGGATTTTTTTGTTACGGCAGATGTTTGTTTCAGGGCGCCGACAGTTTCGTTTCTTTGTTGAACACGATCACGGCTTCGCGCATCTCATAGGGGCCCATCTCATAATAGCCTTCTGTCAGACGGTTCAGGCGCTGCGCACAGACTACCCGGTTGGCGCGCTTGGGCTGATCCGTGATAAAGGCGATACCGTCTTCGAAATATTCCTGATCCAGTTCCGGATCGTCCAGTTCCTCATAATAAGGGTCGAAGAGATAGACATTATCTCCTTCGATCCCGGTCAAAAGCACATAATGGCTGACATCCAGAAAGAGCCGCAGCAGTACGGCCCCGCCCTGCCGCAGGGCTTTGCCGATCCTGCTGTCACAGGATATGCAGACTTCTTCACCGGACAGAAATTCACAGGCAACGGGAAAGTTCTTCACCTGTCCGAACTGGTTGAGCCAGTTGCTTAAAAAAAGCATGGCGGAAGCGGAGGTGCCGCGTTTGCCGATTTCACCGTTTTCATTGTATGAATCGAGACAATAGAGCATAATATATTTAATGATGTCCGGATAGATGACTTCCCGGTCGAACAGATACCGGATCGCGTTAGTCAGGGATACCGGGCCGCAGTCGTATTCACTGGATTGATAATTAAGCAGATTTTTCATCACGATTTCCTTATGTAAAATAATATATTCGTAGAAAATATACAGCGCATTGCTTTTTTTGTCAAGATTATGCTATACTAAGTCGATTGGGAAAAAATAGAAATGCAAAAATGACCAACGGAAATCTGTGTGGAAGCGTCACAGATACAAAGCACTTTGCAACAGAACGCTTCGAAAATGGAGGAGAGACTATGAAAAAAATCAAAGGAAGACTGTTAAGTCTGTTTCTGATCCTGGTCATGGCAGTATCTGTCGTGGCGTGCGGCGGTGCCGGCAGTGACGGAAACGGGGCGGATGCAGACAATCCGGCTGCAAATGACGCTGCTGCAGGGGACGCGGCAGGAGAGAATACGGCGGAGGGCGATGCCGCAGCAGACGGGGAAGGCGCCGGAGCGGGGCCGGCCGTGGCGGCAGAGGGTGAGAAGATCATCAATATCGGCGTGACGGACAGTCTGGGCGGGGTGAACCCTTTTGCCAATGACCAGACAGAGCTCAATAAGTATGCGACAGATCTGATGTTCCTGCCCCTGATGGAACTGGATAAGGACTTGAACTTCCAGCCGATGCTGGCGGATTCCATCACCACGGAGGACAACATTCATTTTACGGTGCATATCGACGAGGCGGCGACCTGGTCTGACGGAACGCCGGTGACGGCCCAGGACGTGGAGTATTCGGTGCTGCGCTATGCAAGCCCGGTGGTGGCCAACACCACGCTGCTGCTCTATGCTTTCGAGGGAACCGACGATGCGACGGGCTTCGTGGAGGAAGGGGCTGCTTCCATGGCAGGCCTGACGGTGAAGGATGATAAGACGATCGAGTTTACGGCCAAATATCCGATGGCGCTGACGACGTTCCAGAACAGCTACGGAAGATATTTACATGTTCTGCCGAAGCATGTCATCGAGAAATTCAGTGAGGAAGAGCTGACTTCCGCCGACTGGTTCAATGCACCGGATGTAGTCAGCGGGCCTTATATCCTGACGGGATACGATCCCAACCATTATATTTCCTATACGGCCAACACGGCATACTGGAAAGGGCAGCCGAAGATCGACAAGCTGAATATCAAGATCGTGGACGGCAGCCAGGTTTACGCGGGACTGCAGTCGGGCGAGATCGACATCACACAGCATACGATGACGGCGATCCCGCAGGAGGACTACGACAGCATCGAGGCGCTTGAAAATGTGAAAGTGGTCTACGGATCCCCGGTGACCAATCAGTCTGCTTTTATCCAGACGGCGAATATTCCGGATGCGAAGGTGCGGCAGGCGCTTGTGTATGCCATTGACAGGCAGCAGCTGGTGGATCAGCTGTTAAAAGGTCACGGCGAAGTGATAGACGGATTCCTTTCCTCAGCGAGTCCTTTTTATGACGAAGGGATCACACCGATGGAATACAACCCCGAGAAGGCGAAGGAACTGCTGGAAGAGGCCGGATGGGATGGCTCTCAGACGCTGCGTTTCTATGTGAATTCGGGCGACAATACTTTTGTCAACGGAGCGCAGGTCATTGTGGCACAGTGGGCTGCAGTGGGAGTCAAAGCGGAGATCACCACGGTAGACCTGTCCACGCTGATGACGGTGGCAGGCACTACGGATTATGATATTATGGCGGTGCAGTATACTTATGCGCCGGTGGATCCTTATCCGGATGTATCCTGGCTGTTAGGCGGCGAGGGAAGCTGGACGGGATACTACAACGAAGAGGTGGCGGCGGCTCTTGACGGGACGCAGCAGACCAGCGACGTGTCCGAGATCACCGGTTTCTATTCCACGGTGGATACGAAGATGCAGGCGGATGTACCGATGTTCTCCGTCTATGTCATCAGTGCGCAGGGGGCGGTCAATAACCGGGTGACCGGGGCGGAACCCAGCGTGTACGGGTTCTTCAACAATGTGCATAACTGGGATGTGACGCAGTAGCATAATGTTTGGAGGACGGCAGGAAATGATTTTGCAGCAGCCGTGTTGTGCCGGCGTGCTGCATACGGCGGAACCAAAGGAGGTAACCTTATGCCGCATTTACTGGAAGTGCAGGATTTAACGACGGTCTTTGCCGGCGATTACGGATCAAATATCAGCGTGGATCACGTCAGTTTCCACGTGGACCGCGGGGAAGTGGTCTGCCTGGTGGGAGAATCGGGCTGCGGAAAAAGTGTTACTTCATTGTCGATCATGGGATTACTGGGAAGGGGCGGAGCTGTCAAAGACGGCTCTGTCCTCTTTGAAAATAAGAACCTTCTTACGATGACGGAAAAGGAGCTGGATACGGTCAGAGGAGATGCGCTGACGATGATCTTCCAGGATCCGCTGACTTCCTTAAATCCGGTATTTACGGTGGGCAGCCAGATCACGGAGAGCATCCGCATCCACATGAAACTGTCGAAGGAAGAGGCCGGAAAGCGGGCGGTCAGCCTGCTCATGCAGGTGGGGATGCCGGAAGCCGAGGCGGTGATGCGGAAGTTTCCCCACACGTTGTCCGGGGGTATGCGTCAGCGGGTGATGATCGCCATGGCGCTGTCCTGCAACCCGAAACTTTTGATCGCCGACGAGCCGACAACGGCGCTGGATGTGACCATTCAGGCACAGATCATGAAGCTGCTTGGGGAGCTGCGCCGGGAAAAGGATATGGCCATGATCCTGATCACCCACGATATCGGTCTGGTGGCCAATATGGCGGACCGGGTGATCGTGATGTATGCTGGCCAGATCGTGGAGGAAGCACCGGTGCAGGAGCTTTTTGAAAAGCCGAAGCACCCTTATACACAGGCGCTTCTCGAGACGGTGCCCACCATACGGGACGACAGGGAGAGGCAGCTGATGGCGATACCGGGCATGGTGCCGGAGAATTATGACGATATTGCCGGATGCCGGTTTGCGGACCGCTGTCCCTACAGGCGGGAGGCATGTGACAACCCGCAGGAACTGTACTGCTTCGGGGAAGGACATGCCGCCAGATGTATTGTGGCCTTTGAGGAAGAACAGGGGAGCGCAGTCTGCGACGGATACAGGTAACAGCTGGGCAATGGGACTCAGCCGGAGGATGATTATAGTGGAAAAAGAGAACATACCGTTGATCCGGGTGGAAAATCTGAAAAAATATTATCCTGTCAAGGGCGGGATTATCACGCACACGACCGGCTATGTAAAGGCGGTGGACGGGGTCAGCTTTTCCGTGATGCGCGGGCAGACGCTGGGACTGGTGGGAGAATCGGGCTGCGGAAAATCCACCATCGGCAGGCAGCTGGTAGGCTTGGAGACGCCCACGGAGGGGAAGATTTATTATGACGGCGTTGACCTGTCTGCCCTGCAGAAGGACAGAAAGCAGATGCGGGAGGTCAGGACGAAGCTGCAGATGATCTTTCAGGATCCTTATTCTTCGTTAAATCCCCGCAAACATATTTATGAGATACTGGCACAGCCCATGTTGTATCACCAGATCGCGCGCAGGGACACGGTCGAAAAGGAAATCCTGCGGCTGCTGGATATGGTCGGGCTGCCGAGAACGGTGCTGGGCAGATATCCCCACGAGTTTTCCGGCGGGCAGCGGCAGCGGATCGGGATTGCGAAAGCATTGTCCTTAAATCCGGAGTTTATCGTCTGCGATGAGCCGGTGAGCGCGCTGGACGTGTCCATTCAGGCGCAGATCTTAAATCTGCTGAAAGAACTGCAGAAGGAGCTTGGGTTGACGCTTTTGTTTGTGGGGCACGGACTGGGGGCGGTCAACTACGTGAGCGACCAGATTGCGGTTATGTATCTGGGCAAGATCGTGGAATATGGCGACGCGAAGGAAATCTTTCATCATCCGGTGCATCCATACACGCAGGCATTGCTGGAGGCGGTGCCAATCCCCGATCCGACGGAAAAGGGCAGAGAGCGCAGTCTCCTGCAGGGGGAGATCGGTAGCAGTACATGTCCGCCGGAAGGGTGCCGGTTCCATCCCAGATGTCCTCATGCCACTGCGCAGTGCAGGCAGGAGATACCAGAGATGCAGGCGGTAAACGGAACCGTCGGGAAAGCGTTGGAGGCAGATACAGGAAGCGGAAGAATGCAGGCGGCGGAGATTGGTGACAGGATGGCCGGGGACCGGGAGCAGGCGGAGAATCCGGGCGTGCATATGGCGGCCTGTCCGGTGGTGCTTAACGGTTAGGCGGAAGCGAGGAAGTTATGGGGAAATATATTTTAAAACGTATTTTGATCGCCATTCCGGTTTTGATCGGCATTACGGTCATTGATTATACGATCATGTGTCTGGCGGGAAGTCCGCTGGAGATGCTGCAGGGGCCGCGCGTGTCGGAGGCGGCAGTGGAGGCGAAACGGATCGCGCTTGGGCTGGATCAGCCGGTGCTGGTGCAGTATTTTGTCTGGCTGGGAGAGCTTCTGCAGGGGAATATGGGCTATTCGATGAAGTCGTTTCAGCCGGTAAGCGCCATGATCGGCAGCCATATCGGCCCTACGCTGCTCTTGATGGGCGTGTCCCTTCTGGTGAGTCTGCTGCTGGCGGTTCCGGCGGGAATCTACAGTGCGATCCGGCAGTACTCCAAAGGAGATTATGCGGTGGTGACGGCTTCCTTTCTTGGCAGCAGCGTGCCGGGATTCTTCCTGTCGCTTCTGCTGATCTATCTTTTTACGGTGAAGCTGGGCTGGCTGCCCTCCAGCGGGATGACGACGCTGGGAACGCAGGGCGGTGCGGCGGATGTGGCAAAACATATGGTGATGCCGGTGACTGTGCTGGCCTTTTCCATGGCGGGCAGTAATATCCGCTATATCAGGAGCGCGATGCTGGAGATCCTGCAGCAGGATTATCTGCGGACGGCGAGAGCCAAGGGAATCGGACGGTTTCTTGTCATCAACAAACACGCCCTGCGCAATGCGCTGGTGCCGATCATTACGGTCATCGGCATGGAGATTCCGATGCTGTTTGGCGGAGCGGTCATTATCGAGCAGGTGTTCTCCTGGCCGGGGCTTGGCCTGATGACGATGAGCGCTATCAGCAACCGGGATTTTCCGGTGATCATGGGAGTCTGCCTGTTATCGGCTATTGTGGTGCTTATGGCAAATCTGGTGACGGATATTCTGTATGCGCTGGTGGATCCGACGATTCAGCTGGATTAGAATGAAAAAGGGCTGATTCCGGTATTGACAGAATTCCGGTGAAGAGAAAGAGAACTGACAGAGTAGCAGAAGTAAAGTTAAAGTAATAGAAAAGCAACAGTGACAGAAAAGCAACAGTAATAGAAAAATAACGGTAACAGAACAGTAAAGTAACATTGCGGGAGTTGGTGCGAATGATGCTGCGGGAGATAGACAGGAAATTTTATGGAGAGGGCACGGCGGCGATTCCGGCCGGGGCGGGGATCAGAAAGAAATTCGGGAAAAATGACGGCGGTAGAGGCCCCAAATCGGATATCAGCAGTGAAAGTTATCTGCAGACGGTGATCAGGCGGTTTAAGCGGCATCATCTGGCGGCGGTCAGTCTAATCGTGCTGGCGGTGATCGTGGGGGCGGCGATTCTGGCCCCGGTCATTGCTCCTTATGATCCGAATGATATTGCCGGCCCTTTTGCGGAGGGACCTTCTAAAGCGTTCTGGCTGGGTACGGATCAGATCGGCAGGGATGTGTTCAGCCGGCTTCTGTATGCCACCAGGATTTCCCTGCTGGTGGGGGTGATGGCAACGCTCATCTCTACGGGCATCGGTGTGCTGTTTGGACTGGTGGCCGGCTATTTTGGCGGTGTGGCGGATATGATCATTATGCGTTTTACCGATATGGTCATGTCTTTTCCTTATATATTGCTGGTGTTGGTGGCGGCAGCTGTCTTTAAACCCGGTATGTGGAATATCATTCTGATCCTTGGTTTCGTAGACTGGCCGGGGATTGCACGACTGGTGCGGGGTAACGTCTTAAGCCTGCGGGAGACGAATTTCGTGAAGGGCAATATCGTGGCGGGGATGCCGCTTCGGCACATACTGTTTTCGGAGATTCTGCCCAATACGGTGGCGCCGATTCTGGTCTATGCCACGTCAGTGCTGGCGCTGTCGATTCTGGACGAGGCGGCACTGAGCTTTCTGGGACAGGGGGTGCAGCCTCCCACATCGAGTCTGGGCAATATGTTAAACGGCGCCCAGTCGCTGACGGTGCTGACGACACAGCCCTGGCTGTGGATTCCGCCGGGACTGCTGATCGTGGTAGTAGAGATGGCTATCAACTTTATCGGATATACGCTGCGGGATCCGCTTGAACAGAACAGATGGAGATAGAAGATTCGGAGCATAGACTGAGGCGGCAGAGCGAAGACAGGACAGGTGCATGATAGGATGGACGAAAGTATTCATAGCAGAGGAAGGAAGGGTGATCAAGATGGCATTAGAGGGTGAAAGACAGTTAGAACAGTATCTGATAGAGCAGTTCGAGTGGTTTCACAGGCATCCGGAGTTGTCTTATGAGGAAGTGGAAACGACGGCAAAGATACGGGAGCTGCTTACGGAGGCGGGAATAGAGATCCTGCCGTATCCGCTGGCTACGGGACTGGTGGCGGTGGTGCGGGGAACCGGGAAGGCGCCTGACGGAAGAAGGAAAACCCTCGCCCTTCGGTGTGATATCGACGCGCTCCCCATTGTGGAGGAGGCGGAGATTCCCTATGCTTCCGAAAGCAGGGGGAAAATGCACGCCTGCGGCCATGATCTGCACATCACGGCCGGGATCGGGGCGGCGCTTTTGTTAAAGGAGCGCAGCGAAGAGCTGTGCGGTACGATTAAATTCATCTTCCAGCCCGGAGAGGAGGATGCCCGCGGAGCCATGAAGATACTGGAAACGGATTTGATGGATGATGTGGAGCGCATCTGGGGATTTCATGCGGATCCGACGAATGAGGTCGGCGTGATCGGCATCCGGGAAGGATATGTGACTGCGGCGGTGGACAGGTTCGGGATCCGTGTGAAAGGGATCGGCTTTCATGGCGCCCACCCCGATG
>ERZ779624.636-NODE-636-length-10234-cov-4.656941_pt1 | contig 10234 bp, 10 predicted proteins | sample MGYA00514190_ERZ779624 | MGnify/ENA primary metagenome ERZ779624 (study PRJEB29562, sample SAMEA4376706) | mouse gut metagenome | isolation source: Cecum | study: EMG produced TPA metagenomics assembly of the A DSS colitis mouse model was used to assess the... | reverse complement strand
AAAGCCTCCTCCAGCTTAAGTTTTGCTGTGGGTAAGCATATCGGCGGCCAGGGGGTGGTGACGGACATTGCGAAGATGCCCCACCTTCTCATTGCCGCCGATATCCTTACCCACAGCAAAACTTAAGCTGGAGGAGGCTTTCTTAAAGTCCTCCGACTCAAAGATCTCCCGCAGGTAGACCGTGATATTCTCCTTGTTAGGCACCTCGATGCCAACGGCGGACCGCCCGGGAATGGGGGCCTCGATGCGGATATCCGCCGCCGCAAGGCTTAACTTGATGTCGTCCGCCAGCCCCACGATCTTGCTCACCTTTACCCCCTGCTCCGGCCGAAGCTCATACCGGGTCACCGACGGGCCGCAGCTGATGTTGGTCACTGTCACGCCCACGCCGAAATTCTTCAGGGTCTGCTGGAGCTTGATAGCCGTATCCTTGTACTCCTGCTCGGAAAATGCCCCCGCAGGCTTACTCCCCCTCTTTAACAGGGTCACCGGAGGGAACTGGTACTCCTTTTTCACCATCTCCCGCTCTTTGATCTGGGCCGCCACCCCAAGGGCGTCGTCCCCGTGTTCTTCCCGGACCTCCTTACGGCGGCTTTCCACCTTCTTCTTTAACTCCTCCGTGTCGCTTTCTATGATCTTTCCGGAAGCTGTCACCACCCGCTTGCTCTCCTCGGGGATTCGAAAGTCCTCCGGATCCTCAAAGTCCTCATCCTGTGAGGACGTATCCTCCCGGCCAAAAGAAGAAAGCTCCCTGTCAAACACAGAACCTCCCCCGCCAATGCGCTCGTCGGCCCCTGCTTTCGGCACCCGGAGGATCCTCTCCTCCTTAAGTTCCGGTACCCAGTGGGTGATGCTCTCCGGCATGGGGTCGTCTCCATAGTCACGGCCATGATCTGTCCTGTACTCCTGTCTCTGATCCTGATCCGGGTTCTGGCTGACTGCATGATGGCGGCCCTGTCCCGGGGCATAACCCTGGCCATAGCCTTGACCCGATTCCGGTTCGTATCCCCGGCCATAGCCTTGACCGGTTTCCGTTCCACAGCTCTCACCACTGCTTCGCCCTGGCTCTGCCCCATATCCCTGCGGCCCATAAGGCTGTTCTTCCTGTCCATAAACCGACTGATCATCCGGCCGGGGTTCTTTCAACGGCTTTGCGAAAAAAGCCTCCTCATTCCTTCCTCCGCCGGCATGGCCTCCATACCGGCTATGCTCTGTCGCCCTGACGGCCATGCTGCCATTTTCCCGCTGATCTCCATCCCCGGTCTGGCCTCTCAATCCGTCTTCGGCCGCATAGGGCCCCTGGGCGTCCAGAGTATCCCACTCCTCCTCCGAGACAGCCTCATTGGCAACGTCCTGCCATACGGTACGCAGGGCATCCTGGACCGCCATCACGTCCTCCTCGTCAAAGGGCGAGTCCTCATCCTCCTCTATGTACTGAGGCGGCAGGGAGATCTGGCCGGTAAAGACATCCTCTCTATGTTCCTCAGGCATATCCCCGGACGCGGTCCTGGGGACGCCCTTTCTCACCGGCCCCCGCCTTGTGCGGATCTCCTGATCTCTGTCATCATATTCCTCATCGCAGCCTTCGCCGTCATACCCCCTGTCGTCATCCATCTGCCTGCCGTCATACCCGTCATCATAATACCCGTCGTCCTCAAATCCGCTGTCATCATAGCCATCCTCTGGTTCCTGACCGTATTCCTCCGGGTACTGGTCCTCATATCCCCCAAGCTTGGTGGCATCCAGATTAACGCCCCGCACTCTCTGTTCCTGCCTGCGGCGCTCTTCCTCCTCGCGAAGGCGAAGTCTCTCCTCCCTCCGCTCTTCATGGATCTCCCTTCTGCGGCGGGCATCCTCCTTGGCGTACTGGTACGCCCGCCCCCCGCCTCTCTTCACCAGGGCCACCAAAGATCTCTCGGTGACGCACACGCAGCAGATGGCAAACACCACCAGAAGCACCAGATAAGTCCCCACCACGCCCAGGACCGTCCCCAGCCCCTGGGCCAGGACGCCTCCCACCAGACCGCCGCCAAGACCGTTCTCCGAGGAGCGGATATAGGCGTCCAAGATCTTCTGTCCCGCCTTATAGCCGCCGCCAAACACCATCTCCGCCAGCCCGCACAAGATCAGCATCCCAGCCACAGCCGCCGCCATCTTCAAGGCAGCGATGGGATTGCCCTGGTTGGACATGGCAAAGCATGTTCCCACAAACAAAAAAATAGGAACGAGAAAACCCATCATCCCAAAAATCCCCAGCTGCATCTTCCGCAGATAATCCCCGGCCACGCCGCACAGGTGAAAATTGCTTAAAAACAGCAAAACCGCCAGGGCAAAGGAAGCGATCAGTAACACTTCCCCCCGCATAAACCCTGTTTCGCTCTCCTGCTGCTTTACCTGATTCTTATTTTTTGCTTTTGATGACGATGACTTTTTCGCCGCCGTCTTCCCGCCTTTTGCCGTTTTCGCCACCAGTTTCGCGCCTCCTTACTATCTGCCGGCAGAGTACAAATGTTCCCCCTGCCGTTTCCACTTAGAACAGTATACATAAAAACCGGTGAAAATGCAAGGTGTTGCGAAAAGTGAACAGGGGGAGGAGGGGCAAAGGAGTTCAATTATGGTTCTTGGGGCGAGGATTTTATTGTATGGTTTAGTGAGCAAGGGCGGGGATTGTCGTGAAGCATTCTTCATCATGTGAAACATCTGGGATCCTGTCAGATAGTACATCCCGTTTTTGGGTTCCCTGTCCACCCGGATCTTAATATATGGAAGCGGCTGTGTGGCGTACGTGGAACGTACGTTGATTAAATTTGGGCGCTTCTGGCGGAAAATCAGCCACAAAGATGGGTGCAAGGGAGTTTCCGAGAGCGCTCAAATAAAGATTCTGTTTCTGCTATGATAATCAAGAAATTCTTACTTCCCCTCCACCACAATTGCCGTCCGATTTAAAAACCGGTCATAAGCCACCGCCACAACCTCATGTTCCTCTGTGGACAGCCCCGGCACAGTCAGGTCGATGCGGCCTTCCTCTGTCCCTTCCTCCACAGCCAGCAGCGCCTGAAACAGTCCGTCAATGTACACCTCCACCTTCCTGGCCCCCTGGCCAGCCCGATACTTGATAACCGCGCTGTCCCCGTCCGTCACCATATCCGCCCACAGCTTAGGACCCTGTTTTATTTCCGCCGCCTTTCCTCCCAGGTTTTCCTTATAAATAGTAAATTGTTCCCTGACCTCATCAGCCCAGACGCCCCTCACCCGGATATCTGCTGTGTCTCCCGCGCCGTCCATCTCCCGAAACAGATTCAGATACCCAACACTCTCCGGATCCCAGCCCATGACCAAGCAGCACACCGTGTCCACAGCCACCGCGTCTTTACCTGCCAGAATCAGCCTCATATTCCTCTTATCCGTCTCCTTCCGCTCAGAAGACATGGGCACCGGCCCGCTCTGGAATCCCTGGAGCCCATCCACGATAACATAATCCACAGGTTTAGCCTTATAATAATCATAGATCCATCGGTCCAGCTCTCCGTCCACGATCTTGTGGGACACCATCTTCTGCTTGCTGGGCGTGTCAGGCCCTAATCCGTAGAGATTGCCCGGAGGCGTGCCGATGCTCACATTTTTAATCCCCCCTGTCACCACCACCCCGGAGGAAGTCTTTAAAGCCGGGATGCTGATGATCACGTCCGCCTCGTAAAGGATCCGGTTAAAATAGTAGGACTTGTGCAAAAGCCCCTCTGGAGTCTCCACCTTCACAACCTCCTTGGCGTCAAAATCCTGCCAGGCGCCGCAGTCCTCCTCCAGACAGATAAATCCGTCCACGCCCTCCATATACTCGTCCGTGTAATGAAAATATTCCATCACATCCCTGGTAGGCCCTGTGGCGGAACCCTCCATGATGTACACCTTCCCATCCGGATTCAGCTCCCTGACCATCTTAAGGACTGCCTTTGTCACCCGCCAGTCCGTGGTGACGCCGTTGACCTGCCGATCCAGCTTCTCCCCTGTTGAATCCACGATCATCTGCACCAGATTGGGCTTGATCACCACAGTCTGTCCGTTTTTCACAACCGTGTCAAAATCCCCTGCTGCCTCCCTGACCATGGCCTCGATCTCCGCCTCCGTGATCTGGGACGCCTCCTCTTTCCCGGATCGGACTATGGAGACCGTGGATCCGTCAAAAGGCGCCTCCTTTACGCAATTCTGGCTTAACACCACGCTTGCCGGCTTGCCCCCGCTGCCCTGGGGCAGAGAATCATCCCATGTCTCCTCCGCGCTCTCATAGCCGGAAGTGCCGCTCTCCTCCCGGTCCTCCTGATCTTTCGTTTCGTCCATTGGATCCGAAAGCTCATCCCCTCCTGTTCCCTGGCTCTCCTCCTGATTCAGGGCATTTGACGAACCTTTGCCATTGACGCTGCTCTCCACGGTCAAACTTTCCGCCTCATCTAAAACAGCCTGTTGGCGCTGACATCCATTTAACAGCGCCACAGGCATCGCAACATAGATCCAGAATTTCTTCATCACCTTCCGCCTCCCTGCCTTTTTTGTGTTCCCGCTCTTTTGGGCGGCATATCATTTTATGAATTCCAGTCTATCACAGTTTTGCAGGGCTGACTATATCTGAATCATATCATACTGTTTAATTTTTTCTTTCTACATGGGATTCCCTCTCATCAATAATCCTGTGCAGCTTTGTAAGGGCCTCCTTGATCCCTCCCACCTCGTCGATCAGTCCCTGCTCCACAGCCTCTCTCCCCACCAGAACCGTGCCCAGATCCCTGGTGAGCATCTTGGTGTTCAGCATCAGCTCCTTCACATGGTCATACCCAATAGACGCATGGCCGGACACAAAGCTGATGATCCGGTCCTGGATCATCTCAAAATACTCGTAGGTCTGGGACGCCCCGATAACCATTCCGGTCATCCGCACCGGGTGGACCATCATGGTGCCTGTAGGCACGATAAACGAGTAGTCCGTGGACACAGCCAGAGGCACCCCGATGGAATGGCTTCCTCCAAGGACCAGGGATACGGTGGGCATGGACAGGGAGGCGATCATCTCCGCAATGGCCAGCCCGGCGTCCACATCCCCTCCCGAGGTATTTAAAAGCACCAGCATCCCTTTCACCTCATCGTCGTCCTCCAACTGGGCCAGCTGCGGCAGCACATGGTCATACTTGGTGGTCTTTGAACTTCCCGGCGCGTTCTCGTGGCCCTCCACCTCCCCGATAATGGACAAAAGGTGGATCTTGCGCTTCTTCTGGTTCTCCTCCAAAGTCAGCTGACCGTACTCCTCAATCCTTTCGTCCCGCTTCTCCTCCAGCTCTTTCTCCTCTTTCTTCTTCTCCTGGCTCATATCTTCCATGCTCCTTTGCAGACAATTTTTAAACGCTCTCCATTTAGTCTGCGCCAGAACAGGATCTTTTATTCATCGCCCCGAAGCCTCTTTCGCCAAGGCCTCCCCCCCCAAAACCCTTCACAAAAAGGCAAAAGACCTCCTCTCCCCCTTTGCGGCCAGCATCTTTAAAACCTTGTCCAAAACCGCCCTGGTCTCCGGGTGGATCACGATGAACCTGCTCTCCCTCTCATAGTACTCCAGAGGACTTCGATCCGTGTAATCCTTTCCTCTGTAAACCTTGCAGGCCGCAATCCGGTCCATAACCATCTCCACAACATAATTAAGGGGCATCTTGTGTCCCACCAGCCCTTCCTCCTTGCGAACGGAAAAATCGATCCAGTACTCAAAATGGTGCTTATTCCTCCCCTTGTGGTGAAGCCACGCCCTGGAAAAGCCGTACTTCTCCCGCTCCGCCGCGTTGGGGCTGCGGTTTCCCTGATAATACTTTGCCCCGATTAAAAACTCCTCCGGGCTGTATTTTGACAGATCATGGAGCAGCCCCTGTCTGTACAGCCCCACCCGAAAACAGTTGACCATCACAAAAAACTTGTGTTCTGTTATGGTCTTAAAATGGTTCCACATATTTGCCGGTTTCATAAACAGCCTCCTTTGCCACGGCGGATCTTGGGCCGTGTATTTATGGTGTTTTTCAGTAAAAAGCATTTGACATGCCCTGTTTCTTGTGCTATTCTTAGTAAAGTTGCAATAAGTTTTGCGGCGTTAACTATTTTTATATCTATCTTGGAGGTAATAGCATCATGAGCAAGGGTACCGTTAAGTGGTTCAACAATCAGAAAGGATACGGCTTCATCTGTGATGAGGAGGGGAACGATGTATTCGTACATTACTCCGGCCTGAACATGGACGGCTACAAGTCCCTGGACGAAGGCGCTGCCGTTGAGTTCGACGTGATTGAAGGCGCTAAAGGACCACAGGCAACAAATGTGACAAAATTATAATCATCTAGTTTTCAGTGTACCTTTTTCATTCTATATAAATTTATTTATGTAAGAGAGGAAAGCAGTATACGTCCTAAGTGATTAAAGCAGAAAACGCATCATGGATGCGTTTTTTGCTTTTCTTTTTTCCAGCTGTCTTTCCCCATATTTGCGCCCGCCCGACGTCAGGCCTTTTCCCTTCCGGATTCCTCCTCCGGTCCGCCAGATCTCCGCTCCGTCAGATACCTCCTGCCTACCTTGCCGCCTTTTCAAGGAGCAGCCGTAACTCCTCCACGGAAAACTCATATCTCTTATTGCAGAAATGACAGTTCATCTCAATGGGCCTGCCCTCCTGGATCATATCCTTAAGCTCCTGCTTTCCGATACTCACCAGGGCCTTTTCCACCCGCTGCCTGGTACACCCGCAGAAAAACCGGGCGTCCATCCTGTCTGTGATCTCCGGATCCATCCCTGAAAGCAGGTTCTCCAGGATCTGTGCCGGCCCCATGCCCTCATCCAGAAGCGAGGTCACCGAGGAGATCCCTCCGATCCTCTCCTCCAGAGTTCCAATAACCTCCTCCGACGCCCCGGGCATCAGCTGGATCATAAATCCCCCTGCCTGTCTCACCGTGTTGTCCTTATTCATCAGCACCCCCAGGGCAACGCTGGAAGGCGTCTGCTCCGAGGTGGCATAGTAATAGGTCAGATCCTCCGCGATCTCCCCGCTCACCAGGATCGTCTGCCCCACATAGGGCTCTTTTAATCCCACGTCCCGGATCACGCTCAGCACCCCGATGCCCAGAGCCCCGGCCACATCCAGCTTGCCCTTGTCATTGCAGGGCAGCGCCACCATGGGATTGTTGACATAGCCCTTCACATTGCCCTTAGCATCCGCAGTCACCGTAATCCCCCCTATGGGGCCGTCCCCCTGGATCTTCAGGGTCAAAAGATCCCGGTCATTTTTCATCATGGAGCCCATCATCACTCCCGCAGTCAAAAGCCGCCCCAGGGCCGCCGTGGCCACAGGGCTGGTGTTGTGACTGGCCCTGGCCGTCTCCACCAGATCTCTGGTTGTGGCCCCAAAGGCCCGTATCTGTCCCTGGGCCGCCGTGGCCCTGATCATATGATCTGCCATCATGATCCCATCCTTTCCCGTCGTTATTGGCTTTCCTCTTTTCCATGCTCCCTGGCAATGACATACATCCGCTGGCTGTCCGCCTCCGGGCAGTCCCTTGTAAATGCGTTGTACACAGCCACAAACTCCATGCCGGATTCCAAAAGAGCCTCTCTGACCTCCTCCAGGGAGTAGGCCCGCTGAATGTGGGTCTCCTCATACCTGCGATACAACTGCCCCTCTTCCCGGATAAACAGCGTCAGATCGTACTCATTAAGCTTTGCCTCGTTATCGTACTCATTTTCCCAGATAAAACCGCAGTCCTCCCTGGACTCGGCTATGGTCTGGCTGCCCAGGATCTCCCTGTACTTATACTCTGTGTTCAAATCAAAAACAAACAGCCCGCCAGGGTCCAGGTAATTATTTACAAGCCGAAACACCTGCTTAAGCTCCTCATACTCCGTGATATAGTTCATGGAGTCGCAGACCGACACCACGGCCCTGACCGTGCCGTAAAGCTCAAACTCCCGCATATCCTGGTGAAGATACAGGATATCCAGACCGGAAGCTTCCCGCTTTTCCATGGCAGTCCCCAGCATATCCCCGGAACAGTCCACCCCGATCATGTCATACCCCATGGAGGCCAAAAGCTCCGTCAGGTTTCCTGTGCCGCACCCCAGCTCCAGCACCAGACCGTCCCGGACGCCGTATTCCGTCAAAAGGCTTTGAACATAGTCTGCCCATTCTCCATAAGGAATATTATCCATAAACGCGTCGTATACCTCCGCAAACGCCGTGTACGCCTCCACCGCCATCTCCTCCTTTTAAGTACCGCAAAAAAGCAGAGACTGTCACAGCGACGTCTCTGCTCCCTCTGCCAGCCCGCCAATCGGCTAATCTGCTAATCTACCAGCCTGCAATCTGCTAACCTCACCTATTGCTTACTGGTTTTTGCCGCAGCACTTCTTGTACTTTAAGCCGCTGCCGCAGGGACACGGATCATTTCTCCCCACCTTTGGGCCTTTGACAATGGTTCCCGACGCCTTCTGCGCTTTATACAGCTCTTTGCGCTTGTCCTGAGTCAGGATATCATCCCACATAGGCAGGTTGTACAGCCAGTCCGCCTTAGCCTCAACCATGTTGTAGTACAGCTTCTCAGGCTCGATCTCAATCTTCACCACCGTATCCTCCTCCATGGTGTCGATGGGATTCTGATAACCCTTTAAGCTCTCGTTAATGCCGTCCAGAAATCCGGTCATAATGAGGACTTCCGTCTCATACTTCTCGGCCAGCTCCTTCACGCTTCCCTCCACCACCTGGGCAGGGTCAGACAGCAGTTTCTCATAGATCCCCTTCTCAATGGCAAAATAACCGGACCAGAGTTTTTCTCTCTCTTTATCATTCAGGCCGTCGCCGTAGGCCAATTTCCGCCATGTCTCTAACAATGCCATGTCTATTCCATCCTTTTCTCCTGATTTCTATAACAATGCCCTGGGGGCAAATTCTTTACTAGTATATACCAAGTCCGGCGATTTTGCAACGGCATTTTTGACGGACTGCTTTATGTGCTTTGCAGAGCGGTTACAGTTCACCGGCGCGCAGCCAGCCGTAACCCAGGGAAGGCATACCCCTGCTTCTGGATCTCCACATTTATAAGCGATCCGTCCTCCAACTCCCCCAAAAGATCCATGATCAGAAGACTCCCTCCGTCCAGCACACTGTCATCCGTCGGAAGGATGCGGACCGCCCTGACTTTTTCCCCCAGAATGCTGGACACAAATTTGGAGAGACGGTCCTGATGGACATCCGGGTGAAAGATCTTCTTGAAAAACGGATCGCAGGTTAACGGCAGGGACTTCTCCCCCTGGCAGAAGTCCACAAAACGCTTCCTTCCCTCCCTAGCCCACGACCAAATCCGCCCCTTTGCTCACTAAACAATACACCAATTCAAAAACCTGACACCTGCCACACCCTCAGCTTCTCATTAAGCTTCCCATAAACCCTTTCCCGAAACCACGGCTCCGACGACGCCTCCACCGCTTCCCGGAGCCCAAACCAGGCCACCCCGCTGTTTTCATCCTCCTTCACCCGTACCCTCTGGAACTCATCCGCCTCCAGAAGATAGGTCACATTCAGATGAAGATGGCTTGGTACATACACGCCCCGCTTCTCATGGCCGTCCACAGTCAGCACCTCCAGGGAAAACAGATCCGTCATCACAGGCTCCACCGCTTCAATGCCGCTCTCCTCCCGAACCTCCCGAAGAGCCACAGCCAGCAGATTCTCCTCGCCGTCTGCATGGCCTCCCAGCCAGGCCCAGGAATCATAAATCTTGTGATAGGCCATCAGCGCCTTGTCCCTCCCTTTGTTCACCACCCAGGCGGAAGCCGACATATGGGCCGTAAGATTCGAGCGGAAAAAAACATCCGGCATCCCCTCCAGGCATCCAAGGATCACCTGCTGATCCTTCTCCTCCTGCTCATTCCACGGATGATACGCTCTCACCTGCCTGGCGATCTCCCTCTTTCCCATAACTTCTATGCTCCCTCATATCCTTTGCACACATCCACCCACTGTTCATATCCTGAACACTGCTCCAGCTCCGGAATGGTCAGCTCTATGGCGCTGTTCGAACTTCCGCAGGCGGGAAATACAGTCTCAAACCGTTTCAGAGACACATCCAGACACACTCTGACCCCCTCCTTAACCCCAAAAGGGCAGACTCCGCCCACCGCATGGCCCAGCAAGGTCTCCGCCTCCTGAGGCGAAAGCATCTTGGCCTTT
>ERZ779624.634-NODE-634-length-10298-cov-4.553061_pt1 | contig 10298 bp, 5 predicted proteins | sample MGYA00514190_ERZ779624 | MGnify/ENA primary metagenome ERZ779624 (study PRJEB29562, sample SAMEA4376706) | mouse gut metagenome | isolation source: Cecum | study: EMG produced TPA metagenomics assembly of the A DSS colitis mouse model was used to assess the... | reverse complement strand
TCCAGGTTAGGGTATTATCTTGTTCATTGAATCCCCAAGTAAAGTTACACTATCTGCCCAGATTGTGCCTGTTTACAACGGCAAAAAGGTGTGCTATCATAAATAAGAATACCATCAGCAGGCAAAAAAGGATTACGGTGAACCCAATGACAGAAGTTATTATGCTTATTCTCAGCTGTTCCCTGGCAATATTTTTATTTATCTGGCTGGCATTCGGAAGAAAAGTCACTTCTAAAGCAGCCATGCTTTTTATGGATATCTGCCTGATCGCACTGTGCATCGCAGCGCTGCTCTGCGGCCTTGCCTTACGGCGGGAAAAGTATGAAAGCATACAGGAAAAAGGCATACAAGAGATAACGATGCACCAGCAGACGGATACATCTCAAGATGCAAAAGCAGATAAAGAGAATGAACAATGAGAAGCTATGATCATGATAAAGAAGTTATGATCATGATAAAGAAGTTATGATCATGATAAAGAAGTTATGATCATGATAAAGAAGTTATCATACAAAGAAGCTATCTTACAGAGAATTTATAATCATACAGAGGACATATAAATAGACTACACGATAAGGAGGACAACGCGGGAATGGAAAGGATCAAAAAAGCAGTATCCATACTGCTGCTGTTTGCGGCAATCTGGGCAGCCGGGTTCCCGGCAGTTACGGCAGCCGCGGCCACGGCCGGTGTCAATCATATGAACGTCGTATTTGTACTGGACGGCAGCGGTTCTATGTATACGACGGATAAAGAGAAGCTCCGCTTCGAGGCTTTGGAGCTGTTTTTGGGCCTGTCTGCGGAATCCGGCAATTCGATGGGAGCTGTTGTGTTTGACGACGGTATTCTTTTCACACAGGACCTGGCGCCGATGAACGGCAAGGAAGCGAAAAGCGCGTTGTCCGCTAAGGTACGCGGTGTATCCGGCAACGGGGATACCGATATAGGCAGCGCCATTTACAAAGCTGTGCAGATGTTAAAGGATTCCGGCAATCCGGACCTGCCGTCTGCAATTATCCTGCTTTCCGACGGCAATACAGACCTGCCGAAGGACAAGTCCGGCAAGCAGCTGGAGGCTTCCGGGCGGCGTAAGGCCGAAGCGATTGACCATGCCAGGGAGCAGGGGATCAGTATCCATTCGGTTTGTTTGAATGCGAACGGCAAGGCGAAAAAGGAAGAGCTGCAGGAGATCTCGGATGCAACGGGCGGGACCTGTGTGGAAGTGAAAAAAGCCAGTGATTTAAAAGAGGTCTTCCGTCAGTTTTATAATATCATCTATTCGACCAAAACGATCCATCTGGTGGATACGAAAATACCGAAAAGCGGAGAGCTGCGGGTGCCGTTTTCCATTCCGGTGATCGGCGTGAAGGAAGCTAATATTATTATTCATACATTAAATGCGCAGACTACATACAGCCTGTTCCACCCGGACGGCTATGCGTTTACAAAAGCAGAGCTGGAGCGGATGGCGATTCAGGCGAAGACGTTTACCGTGATCAAAATCGAAGAGCCCGATCCGGGAGAGTGGGAGCTTGTCGTGCGCGGGGCGCGCAGGGACCAGGTGAAGGTTGATATGGTCTATAATACGGACTTGTCCATACAGCTGGAGGAAACGCTGGTGCAATCTGAGGGGAACCGGGCTGTCTGGGAATTGGCCGCGCAGGTGTCGAATGAGGGCGAGGCGGCGCCGCAGGAAGTGTACCAGCAGTATCCGTTCCAGGTCCAGGTGACGGATCAGGCTACCGGGGAGAAGACAAAGCTGGAAATGGCGCCGGATGGCGGCAGATGTGTTGCGCAGCTGGAAACGGAGGGGTACGGGGATTTCCGGGTGCAGGCATTTTGCGAAATCCATGATATGAAGGTCAAGTCTGATGCAAAGCTGATCCAAAAGCCGAATACCGCGCCGGAGTGGAAACAGGAAAAGATTGTGATTGAAAAGACGTATCATTTGTTTTCCAAAAGCTTGTTTACGCTGGATTTGAAAACGCTGGCTTCGGACGCGGAGGATGACGGGCTGTCGTTTGCGGTGACGGATTCGCAGTTCCCGGAGGAGGAGGTTTTTTTGCAGGACGGCTCTGTGCTTGCCTGTAAGATTAAAACGTGCGGCGACGGCAGCCTGACGGTAACGGTTACCGACCAGGCAGGGGCATCGGCGCAGGCGGAGGTTCAGATCCGTACGGTGTCTGTGACAGGCAGGATCCTTCTGATTTTGGCGCTGGCGGCGCTGCTGGCCGTTTTGATCGTGCTGTTTCCGGTGATTCGTTCGTATCTTACGGTGGTGCGCGGGACGGTCCAGATTCTGACTTACGGGGAGGAGGGGACAGACCCTCCGGTGACATTTGACGGTGAAAAAGGCAGGATGCTGCTGTCCCGGTATGTACATCCTGCGCAGGATATCGGGATGCGCCTGGAAAAATGCTATTTGACAGCAGGTGAAAAGAACGGCTGTATTTATTTTGTGTCCGCGCAGGGGTATTATTCGGACCGGGACGGCGGGCAGAGGAAAAAGAAGATCCGTGTGGATGCGGGCATGGAGACGCAAATCAGCGGTGATCTGGATTTTACCAATGGTATCCGTATTACGTATATGCCTTATCAGGAATAAAGGATCCGGATTTAGATGAATAGGAAAGCATACAGCCTACCGCGCGGCGGGTTATATGGCTGGATGCATAACAGTTCAATGGTAATCTGAACGGTTACAGAATAAGATACAAGAAAGGACGGATGGTTATGGCGACATATGGACAGCTGCTGATTGATGCAGGGGGCGGGATTATTGACCGGGGCAAGCAGTCAGACAGGCAGGATGGGGCATCGGTGATCATCGGGCTGGGCGGAACCGGCTCTGACGCGGTGATGAAACTAAAACAGGAAGTATATAAACAGTTAAAACCGGACGATACGGACGCCGTGATTCCCAGGTACGAGGCCATCCGTTATCTGCTGATTGATGCGGACGATTCCCAGGTCGGACAGTCTGCCAATCTTTCGGATATCGACAAGAATACGGAGTTTTTCCCGCTTTCCAACAGTTCGATCAAAAGCACGTTTGAAGCGAAGGAAATCTTAAAGGCAAGGCCGGAGCTGTACTGGCTGGATTATGATAATATCTCGATTGACGAGGCGAGCAAGGGGGCCGGCGGGATCCGCCAGGTCGGGCGTTTTCTGCTGGTGGATAAAGGGGAAGCGCTGTTTGCCAGGCTCAAATCGGTGATCGAGGGCGCGCTGACGGCGGCAAAGACGGGGGAATTAAATATTCATATCTGCGCGGGGCTTTCCGGCGGGACAGGCAGCGGGATTTTTCTGGATATCTGTTATCTGGTGCGCAGGATTTTAAAGCAGATCGGCAAGCAGGAGGCGCGGGTCAGCGGTTATTTTTTCCTGCCGGATGTGAACCTGTCGGTTCCGGTGATTCAGGAAAATCCGCTGATTTCGGCATATATTAAGGTGAATGGATATGCCTCCTTACAGGAGCTGGATTATTGTATGAATTTTGGGAAAAACAAGGACAGCTTCCGGATGAACTATGGATTTACGAAGGTCGATTTTTCGATGGCACCGGTGGATCTTTGTTATTTAATCTCGACGACGGATGCTTCGGGAAACCGGGTGCAGAACGGTTACCAGTATGCGATGGGGGTTGTGACGGATTATATTATCAGCTTTCTGGCAAAAGAAAAGAGCGGCTTTACGCTGGAGAGCCATATTACAAACCTCAATTCGATCAAAGAAGGGATCCGGGTGCAGCACGGCGCCGGTGTGGATTATAATATTTTGGGCGCTTCGGTGGCGGAGATGCCGCTTTCGGAAATCGCGACGTATTTGGGCTGCCAGCTGTTTGCAGGCTATCAGGGGATGTATGGGCGCGTGCCGGCGGAGAAGGAGCGGGATGATTTTCTATCAAAGCTGCTGCTTCGCTATGAGGATCTGCAAAAGGAACTGACGCATGGATGCGCGGCGTCGCTTGTATTCGGCAAGGCGTATGACGCCAGGATGTATGACCAGGGCGGCGACCACGCGTTTGTAAAGCGGGCGGAGCAGTTTCTGGCGGATAATATCGGGATTTTGGAGAAAAACGCCAAAACGATGATGGAAGACGTTGGGGAATTTGCGATTCCGAAGGTAAGCACGTCTTTAGTCAGCCGGACGTATAAGGGGCTGTTTGATTCGTTTGTGGTGAACCTGGAATACGGGCCTTTTTATGCGGGCAGAATGCTGGCGGGCGGGGATAACCAGAACCTGATCCATGCGGTCGACGGCTATCTGAAAAAGAATGAAGAGCTCTTGGAACAGGAGCTGCGCAAGTCCAGGCAGCGGGAAGATGCCTGTGCGGACGCAAAGCTGAAAATGGAAAATACGAACTTTTTGAATAAAAAAACAAGGATGGAAAATTATCTGCAGGCGCTGGCCAGCCTGTATGTACACCAATACCATGTACAGATGTATCAAAATATGGACCTCGTGCTGCAGGAATACAAGCGGCAGCTGCGCAGGCTGTATCAGAACCTGTTCCGTATCCTGATGCAGGTGATGGATACGCTGCGCGAGACTTTTGAGGTGAACCGGACCGTCCTGTCGCAGAAAGGCGTCCAGAACAACCTCTATACATGGAAGATCCTGTCGATTCCAGATATCCGGGAAGGGCTGGAGCAGGAAATGAAGGAGCACGACCTGGGGCAGACGCTGTATCATCTGATGCAGACGCTGTTTGCGCGCTGCGCGGCCTGGATCAACCAGGATGAAAATGAAATACGCAAGCTTATTTCAGATTTTATTTTACAGGAGTTTGACAAGGCAACGAAGCGGACGATGACGGACTACCTGAAAGAAAAATTCCGTGTGGAAAACCCGGCGCTGTTAGCCGAAGCGGTGGAAAAAGAGCTGATCCGGGATAAGCTGGGCAGGGATTCTACGCCGCTGTTTTGGAAAAATCCGATGTATCAAAACAGTATGGGGATGCACAGCTATCTGACCGTGCCGTTTGACGCGGCGGAGATTAAGGCAGCCGCCGTGAATTTTACCGGCAGGCAGATGGAATTTACCGTGCGCGAGTCGCATATTACAGATAAAATGTCTATGATGCGCTTTTACAGCGGGATTCCGATGTTTGCCTACCAGGGGATTATGGAGCTGCAGCGGGCCTATGAGGAAGATAAAAAGGCGGGCAGGCATTTATTTGAACGGGGAGAGGTCAACTGGAACACGCTGCCGTCCCCGGTGCCGGAAAGCTTTAAGATCGACCTTCCGGTTGCACGCATTGCCAGACGCAACGAGGCGCTGATCCGGGAATTTGAGCAGGCGGAGGAAGCGGGCGTTATCGTAAAAGATGAGTTCTCCAATTGGAATATTTTACAGACAAAGGACCTGGACCTGAACGGATGGATCGCGCAGATGGGCGGCATCGGGGACGGCGGGGTTTCGGACCTTAAAAAAATCCGGGAAATTCTGCCGAAGCTGAAAGAGCGGGCGCAGGCGGTGCTGCAGGAGGCGGTCCCGGTGCGGATTGAATATCTGCATACGGTTTCCGGCAGCGAGCGGCAGGTCATGCTGGACTTTTATCTGCTGGCTCCGGTATTGAACCAGCTGGTGCATCAGGAGCTGCGCAAGAGGCAGGAGCTGGAGCAGGGGCTGTCGCGGCTGGAGCAAAGGCTGCAGGATACAGTCCGGGAGAAACGGGCAAAAAATGATTTTTTTAACGCGGTGTTTACCGGCGTGCTGACTTATGGCAGAAAGATCGTGTTCCGTTACGAGGAATACGGCATGGAGCAGTGCCTGGAGCTGTCGAACAGCAGTATGAAGTACGGGCAGTCCGGGGCATACCAGGCGTTTTTGACTTATCAGGGGCTGGATGACGAGACGAAGGAAAAGATTGACAGCCGCACAAGGGCCAGGATGGATGAAGAAGACGATGCGCAGCTGTTACAGACCGTGGAAACGCTGGAAGCACAGATGCCGAAAAAGATCCAGGGGTATCTTGGCATTTATGATGAATTGGACCCGGTGCATGAGGAAATAGAAGCTTTTTATAAGGACTTTATGAAAACGCTGCATCATTTCCGCATGAATCTGTAATTTTGCAGGAATATTCATATGCAGGAAACGTAAGAAGAGCAGAAGCAGGGGTATTCATATGCAGGAAATGTAAGAAAGGCAGAAGCAGGGATATTCATATGCAGGAAACGTAAGAAAGGCAGGAGCAGAGATTTTCATATGCAGGAAACAAAAGATAGCCGGAGGCTGATACTGCTGCAAAACGGCAGGCAGCTATTAAGCCGGTGTATAGACAGGCTGAATGAAAACCAGCGCGGGGAAACCGGCGGGAATACGGCGCTGCATCCGACCGTTCTTGTGATGCTGGGCGAAAAATGCGCGGCCCGTGTGTTGGATGTGAAACGTGTGCTGGATGACAACTGGAAAAACGCGCGTTATTTGCAATATCTCCAGGTAGTGCAGACGCAAAGCGGTTTCAAGTGCTACTCCCTGCCGCAGGAGGAACCGGGAAGCGTTCCGGCCTGGGAGGAGACAGGCAAGGATTGGGAAGAGACGCTTGGCGATGCCATGGTAAGCATGCTGGAGGCGGAGGAGAAGATTTTTTCCGACCGCACGACGGTTAAGATGGAATATATGCTGGACGCGACACAGGAAGACAGCATTGCATATTATGAGCTGTACCGCAGCACCGTAAATCCGTTGCTGGCAGATGAGTTAAAGACATTATATCTGATGCTGGACCAGCGTCCGGGGGCCGGGCGCGTAGATGCCTCCCAGCGGCTGCTTTCCTATATGACACAGCAAAATGCGACAGTGCAGGTTGCAGGAACGGTCTGGCTGTTAAGTAATTATTTGCAGTCGGGGCAGATGCTGGGCGAGGGCAGGATCTGGCAGAATTACCGGCTGGCTGCGGACCTGATGCTGCTAGGGGGCAGCCGCAGGAAGGCGCAGGGGGATGTACAGCGGCTGTTTCACGGCTTTAAGACCGTATCCTATGCGCTTGTGACAAAGCCTGTGGAGGAGATTGCGGCGGTATCGCTGCAGACCTTGATCCGCGAACTGTATGAAATGGAGTACAAACGCCTGTACCGGGAGCTTCCTGCCAGTGAGTTCGCCAAAAAGCTGCAGATGGACCGATATCATGGGTTTTTATTTCTGGAAGAATGGTTCCGCAAAAAGGTCAGCGCCCGTTTTCCGAATGAAACGGACTGGCAGTATCTGCCGTTTCGCTCCGTGCAGGCACACCGGGAGTTTTTAAAGCATGACCGCATGACTTTGGAAACGGCGGACGAGCATACGTTCGGTGCGGCGTCGGCATTTTTGGATCATGGTTATGCGCAGCCGGTTCGGAAATTCCTTTCGGATGAGACGGAAATGGCTTGGTGCAGGGAGCAGATCCGTGCGTTATTAGCCGGGCAGTTTTCCTATTTTGAGCTGTTATATGTGAAAGAACATCTGGACGAGGTGCAGGGGATCGTGGCTGCAGAGTACCAGTTTGCGGGATTTAAACCGAAAGAGCCTGCCTGCAGGCGGCTGCATCTGCTGGGCGTGCAGGAGGCCAGAAAGATTTATTACCGGAAGATGAAGCAGGTTATCGCGCAGGAGCTGGAGCATCTGGCGGGGCAGGCACAGCGGTTTTTGAAATTGTACGAAGAGTGCAAAAAGGAAATTCACAAAGAATGCATGGTGACGGCAGAAGAGCAGGAATCGGTCGGGAAATATTACGGCGGCGTTGTGACAGAATATCTGCTGCGCCGCCAGCCGGTGCAGGAGCAGGTATTTGCGTTCCCGCGCCTGTTTTGCGCGGAGTACGGAAAGGAAGAGCTGTTAGGGGCGGTATGGGAGATATTTGCAGACCTGGCAGAAGAGCCCGTGTTCGGATATAATTTTGAACAGGAGCTGGACGGGCGGATGGACGGCATGGACGAGGTGCAAAGACATGTATTCGTGGAAAAAGAGCTGCACAAAAGGCTGGAAGGCAGCAGGCGGCTGAAAAACCGGATCGAGATCCCGCTGGCGCAGGCCGGGCGCTATTATCTGGTCAATGCGGGGGCGGCGTATGCGAAGGCATTAAAGCGGTCGGAGGGCGGCGGATATGTGCTGTTTGACTTAAGCCGGACGGACTGTATTGAGCAGCTGGAGATTTATGATATTTTAAAACCGCAGCAGCTGCGGCTTTCGGATGTGAGGGAAGGCATATGATCATAGAAAACGTACACCCGGATTACCAGATCCGGAATCTGACCTGCAAAAAAGAGGCAGGCTGTTACCGGCTGAGCTGGAGGTATAAAGAGGCTTCGGATTTCCTGGTCTTTTTTTATGACAGCCGGTGGGCATTCAAGGTCTGGGATGTGCCGAAGCAAATGCAGGCGGCGGGGCTAAAGGACGCACAGCTTGCAGCCAGCGCCAAAAAGCTGCAGGCAGCGGGAAATGGCTGGGAGAGCTTTCAAGCAGCGTATCTTTCAAAAAACGATTTTGTCCGTGACGCAAAGAGCTTCCTCCTCCCGGTTTCACAGCTGCCAAAAGACAGGCCTTACGGCATCTGTGTATACGCCTGCAAATCCGACCGGGATACAGGACAGATCCGTTTGTATCCGATGGATACCGAAGAAAATACGTGCTTTCTTCCGGTAAAAATAAAGCCGGAAATCCGTTATCAGCGTAAGCTTTTTTCCAAAAGCCGCTACTGCATCCTGCGCCTGCCGCGGATTGCAGACTACCGGGACGGGGCGCTGCTGTATCATGTGGACGGGGCATCCGCCGATGTGCCGCTGCCGCAGTCGTGTATGGGCAAAGAACTGGTAATTGCAGTTCCAAAGCTGGCAAACGTCAGCATTAAGATCCGGGAAGAAGATAAAAAATACTATAAGAAAGGGTGAACCCGCAATGGGAAATCAGATGGAAGACTGTAAATGTCCCTTTTGCTTTAAAAAATTCAGCCCCCAGAAGGCGGCGTTTAAATCCATGACCGTATTTACGGAACAGGATTTTGCCGCAGGCATGGACGAGGACGAGCTGGAACAAAAAAAGCGGTATGCGCAGCAGCCGGATGCGGTATACCAGGAATTTTGGAGCAGGTATCCCGAAAGCGAGCCGGAAAATGCATACCGGGATTATCCGGTCATTGACAATTTAAGCGACCAGTATATGCATGGGACACAGGAAAAGGACACGAGCGGATTTATCAACCGCGTAACCGATGAATTTGGCGCGGTATCCAAGGTACGCATCTGTCCGTACTGCCATAACGTCCTGCCGTTTGAATTTGGCAAATACCCGGTCAAATACATATCCATGGTCGGCATTACAAGCTCCGGCAAGACCGTCTACCTGTCACAGTTGCTGCACCAGATCGAGGTGTTTTTTGTAAAAGCGGGCCTTACCGTCGTCGGCACCTATGATGAAGTAGAGCTGTTTTTAGAAAACCATAAAATCCTAAAGCACATCCCGCTGCCGCGCGGAAATGCCGCAGACGGACTGATGCCCCCGCTGGCGCTGAATGTCAAATGCAACGACTCGCAGCAGATCTATACGCTTGTTTTTTACGATATCGCCGGAGAAAACTGCGTCCGCCCGGAGCAGATGGAAAAATACGGCCCGTTTATCCGCAACTCAGACGGAATCATCCTGATTATCGATCCGGACCAGTTTTTAGGCAATTTTGCAAAAGAGGATACAAAGGAACGGGAAGTACACAGCCCGGACAAAGTGATTGCGGCTATGTGGAACGCATTTGTGACAGCAGAGAACGCAGCCGGAAAAAGCAGCATTCCGCTGGCGGTTACGCTGTCGAAAAGCGATACACAGACAAATGTGCTGGATTACAAGTCCAGCCTGTTTTCGAATATCAGCTATGAGAATTATGAAGGCCATAAGATTCCGCTGAAGGATTTCGCCGCTACCAATATGGAAGTACGCCGCCTGCTGGCACAGCTGAGCCGGGATAAGACGGAGATTTTATGCAATAAATTAAACGAGTGCTTTCCGGTCCATTCTTTTTTTGCGGTATCTGCTTTGAATACGGAGCCGAAAGAACAAAAAGGGGATGCGGCCGGGGACTGTTATATGCTGGACGAGGAGCCGGAAACGATCCGGGTGGAGGAGCCGGTTTTTTGGATTTTGTATAAGATGGGGATTCTTCGGGTGAAAGAGGCAGAGAAGAAGAAAAAGAAGGGCGGGTTGCTGCGGAGGTTGTTGGAATAGGCTGGGCCGGGGGAGTGGCGTTGCGGACGCCGGGTGAGGGGGAAAGGGCCTGGCTTCCTGCTCCTGTTCCAGAATGTTAAGAATCCCTAGGCATTCTGCAT
>ERZ779624.633-NODE-633-length-10306-cov-5.196176_pt1 | contig 10306 bp, 4 predicted proteins | sample MGYA00514190_ERZ779624 | MGnify/ENA primary metagenome ERZ779624 (study PRJEB29562, sample SAMEA4376706) | mouse gut metagenome | isolation source: Cecum | study: EMG produced TPA metagenomics assembly of the A DSS colitis mouse model was used to assess the... | reverse complement strand
GGAGCCTACGATCAGCTCGGTCTCCCGGCTGATGACGCCTTCCTCAATGGCCGCGTACGTATCGTTCTGGTCCAGCACCTTGACGTAGACCATCTCCGCCGCCAGCTCCGTTCCCAGAATACCGGAACGCTCGCTGACAATATAGACGAATGTCCTGTGGCTGGCATCCTCATACAGTGCGTTCAGGGGAATGCAGCAGGAAAAGGTTTCCGACTGGGCCTCCACCTCAAAGCTCCCGCTCTGCCCGATGGTGCCCACCTGATCCGGCAGGAATACCCGGGCGTCATAGAGCTCCGGATTCATCTCATTTTCCGCCACGTAGTCCACCGTCAGATCTTTGACGGAAGCGCTTCCCAGCTTCAGGGACACGGCGTCTCCCTGATTCACGTATTTCTTCTGTTCCCTGGTCAGCGACACCTGAAACTGCATGGGGCTTGACAGGTCGGCGTATACCACCGCCGCGCCGTCCCCCACCCGTTCTCCGGGGCTCACCTGAATCCGTGTAACGATCCCTTCCGCTTCCGGGTATACCTGTCCGGAAGCGTCCTGTACCTTCCGGTACGCCGCAAGCTCCGTCTGCAGGGCCGAAAGCTCCAGCCTGCTCACCTCCAGGCTGCTGTCCGCGTCTGCCGGAAGCCCGCTGTCCGCCACCTTCCGTCCGGCGTCCAGCAGCTGGTCGGCCTGGGAACGCTCCGCGTCCGCCACCGCCCGCTCCGCCTCCTCTACCGCGGCCTTCAGGGACGCTTTTTTCTCTTCCCAGGCGGACTGTCCGGCGTCCTCCTCGCTGTAATCCGGCTTCGGCACGGGGCTGGCCGTGTGGGCTTCATAAGCGGCCTTCGCGTCCTCCTGTGCCTGTTCCGCCCTCTTACACGCATCTTCCGCCTCCTGCGCCGCGGCCTTTGCCGCTTCCAGACGGTCGGCATCTCCCGCGCCCGGAGGCTGTGCCGGATCTGGATTTTCCAGCTTCTTCACCTCTTCCTCCGCCTGCTCCCATGCCTCCTGCGCCTGTCCATAAGCCGCCTTCGCCTGCTCCATGGCCGTCCGCAGGGACGCTTCCTGCCCCGCCCATGCGTCGTAGGCCGCCTGCGCAGCTCTGCGCGCCTCGTCGGAGGTTCGCCCTGCCTGGCTGTCCTTATGGTCGTCGTAGGCGTCCTGCGCGTCCTCCAGGTCCTCGCGGGCCCTCTGAAGCGCTTCCCCCGCCTTCTGCTCCGCCCGGGCGTAATCCTCCTGCGCCCGGGTGCTTTCCGTCTGCTGCTTCTGCGCGTCCAGGCTCCGGTTCTGTTCCATGGACGCGATCTGCAGCTGGAGCTTTTTGATCTCCAGCTCCTTCTCCTGTATCTTCTGCTTCAGGTCCTCCAGATCCAGATCAAAGAGCAGCGTCTCCCCGGTCACATGGTCGCCCACGCTGGCATAGACCGTCCGCACCCGGAGCCCGGACAGCGCGGTCACCGCGTATTCCCGGCCCTGATGCACGATCCCCTCCGCGTTCACCGTATGGTTGAGCGCCATCCGCCTGGGCGTCTCCGCCGTCACCTGGGGAAGCTTCGACGCGTACACCGCCCGGGATACGAGGGTACAGAAAAACATGAATGCCAGAAATATCCCAAAGGCGATCAGTATCCTTCTCTGTTTTTTCCACAATTCCATCCTTGTCACTCCTTCAGCGCCGATGCCGCGATGCCCTGTTCCAGATATTCCCGGCCCGCCAGAAATACGAAGACCGCCGGGATCAGCGTAATGACCGCCGCCACAAACGAATATCCCGCCTGCTCAAGGCTGATCTCCGGCAAATACAGCGACAGAGGCCACAGGGTCTGGTCCTCCAGAAACGCCAGCGGCTGTTCGATCAGGCTCCAGTATTCCAGAAACCCCAGCACCATGGCGGATAAAATCCCGCCGGACGCCAGCGGAAGCCCCAGCTTTGCAAAGATCATCCATTCGCCCGCCCCGTCGATCCGCGCCGCCTCGATCAGCCCTTTGGGCAGGCTGCAGAAACCCCGGTATACGAGAAATACCGGATACGTGGAGAAGACCGCCGGCAGGATGATGGCTTCCTGGGTATTCATAAGCCCCAGTCCATTCAGCACCAGATAGCTGGACAGCATGGTCACCTGAAACGGCATGAGCATGAGCACAATGTACAGGGTAAACAGAACCTTTCGGAAACGGAACGGATAGACCGCAAACGCCCAGGCCGCGGGCACCCCGACCAGAAGCTGCCCCAGCAGGATGCACACGGTGATCTTCATGGAATTCCAGAAGACGACAAAAAACTGCGGCGTCTGAAACAACAGTTTCCCATAGTGGGCAAAGGTGGGATACATGGGGAAAAATCTCCAGCTGATCAGCTGATCCGTATCCGCCATCAGGGGCAGAAGGCTCTCCCTCAGTTCCTGACGGCTCAGGATGGAGCCGCTCAGCAGAAACAGGACCGGCGCGCAGAAAAACAGCCCCGGCAGAAGAAGCAGGACTTTCACCGCCGCTTTGTTCATTTTTTTATTCATGATTCCCTCATCCTTTCTCCTCGTTGTCCCACAGTCTCTGCAGAAGCAGGATGACCGCGAACAGCACGGCGCCCACACAGACCGCCGACGCCGCCATCTTATCCAGTTCCAGATTCACAAACCAGTTGTTGAACAGGTGCTGCAGGAGGTACATGCTCTCATGGGGATAGGATCCCGCCACCAGATAGGCTTCCCGAAACACCTTAAAGGAGTTCAGGAAAGAAAGCACGGTGATCGTGTACAGAGATCCCTTCAGATTGGGAAAAATCACATACCAGAAACACTGCCGCTCCGTGGCGCCGTCCACTCTGGCCGCCTCGGTCAGCCCCCCGGACACCGAAAAGATCCCCGCCAGCCACAGTACCATCGTATACCCCAGATTTTTCCATACATAGCTGAACACCAGCACCCAGAAGGACGCCCCCGTCCCCATATAGTCGGGCATCGCGCCCTCCGGCAGAAATCCGGCCCACAGAAGGCCCGCGTTCAGGAAGCCCTGTCTGGCAAAGATCATCTTCCAGATCAGGACGACCGTGGCCGCGGGCATGGCCATGGGCAGCAGGAACAAAGATTTTACAAGCTGTATCCTGTTCAGCCGGCTCAGCTGCACCGACAGGAAGAGGCCGATGCCGATGAGAAGCGGCAGGCAGACCAGCGTAAAGCGCACGGTGTTTTTGACCGCCAGCCGGAACGCCTGGTTGGCAAAGACCACTTCATAGCTGTGCAGTCCCGACCACTCCTCCGTAACCGCCGTCAGAAACGAACGCCGGATCACGTCCAGAAACGGCAGCAGCACGAACAGCAGAACCCCCATAAGGCTGGGCAGCAGAAAACCGACCCACGCGTACCTGCTTTTCAAGGCTGCCCGGGTTCCGCCCGGCAAAAGCTTCCGATCTCCGCCGGACAGAAGCCGCCGCTTCTCACCGGTCAGGAACCGACGCTTTCCGCCCGATTTACTCCGCCAGATAGATTGAGGCTTTTTTAACAATCTCTGCCGCTCCGTCTTCCGCACTCAGTCCGCCCTCCAGTACCTTTTTCCCCGTCTCGTACACCAGCTCACACAGATGCCCGTCGGCCAGAACCGGCGTTTTCAGTGATTCCACGTATCCCGTAAACCGTTCCCGCTCCGCCTGATCGGGCCAGTACAGCGTAAGTTCCCGCTCAGTCCCGTCCGCCATGGGAAGCGTCATGCTGCCGTTGTAGGAATTTTCCTCAGACACGTCAAAACGCGCCTCGAATGCCGCCCGGTTCACCGGAAATCCTTCATAGATGTGCTCCTGCGTCTCCGCTGAGAAGATCAGGCGGACGAATTCCTCCGCCTCCGCCTGCTGCCCGGTCCGGGAGCTGATCCCCACCATGGCCGACGGCAGGAACGGTGCCTCCGCCTGGCCGCTGAAGAGCCGGTAATCCAGTCCCTCGTCCAGCCGCAGCACGGAGGTTATGTTGTCCAGACAGAGCTGGATCCCCTCCGCAAAGCCGCCGGCCGCCATGGCGTAGCCCCGGGTGATGTCCAGCACATTATTGCACGCCTCCATCCGGTACTGTACGGGATCTGTCCCGTAGGAAGCCATCTCTTCCGCCTCCTCCGCCAGCCTTTCGGCCTGCTCCGGCACCATCCCGGATTCCTCCGCGTCATAGATGCGTTTCACCTGTCTTAAAAATTCCTCGACCGCCGGCTGATCGATCTGCCCGTCCTCCTGTATCCACGCGGAAGCGGACACCATGCCGAACAGACGAAGCATCGTCTCCGGATCGTGGATTCCGAAAATACCGCCCTGCGGATGGTCCATCCGCAGCTGCTCCGCCTGATCCGCAACGCATTCAAGATCGGACATCTGCCGGACGGCCTCCCCGTCTCCTGCAAGGAGCGGCACCCGGATACACATGGGCATGGCGTAGACCGCCCCGTCTGCATCCGTAAAGCCCTCCGCCACATTGGAGAACAGCCCGCCTTCCAGACCGGCCAGCACCGGACGGATATCCTGCAGCATCCCCTTATCCATATACGTTTCCATGGGCAGGCCGTCCAGAATGAGTACGTCCGGCCCTTCCCCTGCCAGTATCTGGGTGTTCAGCTTCTTAATGGCGTCCTCCGCCGTCATTCCGCCGTCGCCGGACATCCCTGTCTCATAGCGGACGTACAGGTCCGTGTGCTGTCTCTTATAATCGGTCACCGCCTGCCGCACGCTCCGGTTCTCCGTCAGGCTGTAGATCCGGATCTCCTGATCCGGCATGGAAGGAATCGATGCGTCAAAGGTATAGCGCACCAGGCCCACGGACGGATTGAATACCGCCAGAAATTCCTGATCTTCCAGCGCCTTCAGCCGGTAGAGATACGAAGACGCGTCTCCGAAGGCGCTGAGCGCGCCGTCGATCACCTGCTCCAGCATGCTGCCGCCCGGCACATGCCGGTATACGCCGTCCGCACTGGCCAGATAGATCACATCCGCATCTTCCGCCGTGCCGCCCAGCACGGCCACCGGATAACCGCCGCCCGTATACTCCACCGTCCCGTCCGGCACCGCCTGCCTGATCCAGGCGTCCACCGCCTCCTCCTGAGGCAGCAGCACGCCTTCCCCAAGATCATACCGGTACAGCCGGTCATGGCCCACCGCCAGCAGAATATCTCCGGAGAAATCCATACAGCCTACGGACCGCTCCGCCATGAACAGTTCCTTTAAACTCTCCTTCTCCGGGTCCACCTCGTATACCTTTCCCTGCAGGTCCTCCGCGAAAAGCCTTCCGTCCTCCTTGAACACAAAGGTCTCGATGCAGCTTCCATCCTCCTGGGAAAATCCGAAATCCACGGCCTTCACCGTCCCGTCCGGCATCCCAAAGACACAGTAATTTCCTTCCCAGTCCTCCGGTATCTCTTCCCTGCAGGCTGCCCGCGCCTGCTCCGGCATCTCTCCGGAGCAGGAAGCCGCCACGGTTCCGTCCGGGCCCATGGCCGCCGACAGGCAGTATACTCCCTGCAGCATGGGAAACCATTCCGTCTCCTCCTGCTTCCACGTCTGTCCTCCATCCGCGGACCGGTAGAGTCCCTCTCCAAAGCTGATGACTGCAAGACTCCCGTCGTCCAGCCAGTTGACCCCGCCGTTCCGGTTGATCTCCTCCGGCATCGGATAAAACGTCTCCATGTATCTGCCCATGGCTCCCCGGTCCGAGGCGTTCGGACAGTTGTCCGGATTTCCGTCCGCCCCTCCCGGATGTCCGCCGCAGGCGGACAACAGCAACATCACCATGCAGAGCAAAAGCCCTGTTCTCAACCCTTTTCCTCTCATATTCGACTCCTGCGTTTTATTCCGCCAGATAGATGGCAGCCTTCTTCACGATCTCCGCCACGGCGTCGTCCACGCTCAGGCCTCCGGCCAGCGCCCTCTGCCCGACTTCGTACACTACCTCTTCGATCACCGCGTCTCCGGCGCAGACCGCGGACGCGGATTCCACCATGCTTTTCAGTTCCGCAAAATCTTCCTCCGTAACCCATTTGATATCCAGATGAAAACTCTTTCCGTCCGCTCCGGACGTACCGATGCTGATTCCCTGATCCTCTTCTCTTGGATTTACCTTCAGCTGCTCAAAGGACGCCATATTCATCGGAAGCCCCGTGGACACTTCCATGTCCTGCAGCTCCCTGCCGAACAGGAACCGGAAAAACGTCAGCGCCAGTTCGCTGTCTTCAGAACCGGCGCACACGCCGACCATTCCCTTTGGAACGAATCCGTTCCGGATCTGCCCGTTCCAGAAGGCGAAGCCAAAGTTCTCCTCCTGGTTCGCCAGCGTGCTGACCGTATTAAAATCTCCGTCCATCATATAAGTGATTCCCATGCCGATCCGCTGCTCTCCCATGGCAATGTTCGTCCCCGAGCCGTACACAGTGGCAAAATATTCCATGGCCCCGCTCCAGTTCAGGCTGTTGTCATACCAGGCCTTGTATTCTGTCAGTTCTTCCTCTGTGATTCCCGCCGTCTCCGCGTCGTAGATCCGCTTCGCCTGCGTGAGAAATTCCTTCAGCCTTTCCTGATCGATGGCTCCGGTCTTTGCATCTGTCCAGGAACCGGCACAGGTGATCCCCAGCGTGCGCAGAAGCTTCTCCTCCGCCGCCAGGCCGGTCAGAGATCCTTCCGGATATTCCGCCCGGAGCGCTTCCGCCGCATCCGCCAGGCCGGCCAGATCCGCAACGCCTTCGATGGTCTTTTCGTCTCCCACCAGAAGCGGCAGCCGGAACCGGAGCGGCAGATAGTAAAGTTTCCCGTCTTCCCGGCACGCCTCCACCAGATTGGGGAACAACGCCTCTTCTCCGCTCATGCCGCCGGCAATTTCCGTCAGGTCCATGAGCACGCCCTTCTCTTCGTAGGAACGCCTTGGCAGCCCGTCCAGCACCAGCAGATCCGGGCCGGAGCCGGACATGATCCGGGTATTCAGATTCTTGACGGCGTCTTCCGACGTCATGCCGCTCCCCGTATTCAGTCCGATTTCGTACCGGACATAGGCTTCCGGATGCTGCTTCTGGAACAGGCTGACCGCCTGACGGACCGCATAATTCTCGGTCAGGCTGTAAATGCTGACCTGCTGCTCCGGAACGGTGGGGATATCCGGGTTGTACACGTACCGGTACATCTTCCCGTTGGTATAGAGAATCACAAATTCATTGTCCGGCAGCACCGCCATCCCGGCAAGGCTCATCTTGGGATCTCCCAGAGAACTGAGCGACCCCTCCATCACCTGCTCCACCGCCGTGCCGCCCATCACATGGCGGTACAGGCCGCTCTCCATGGCGAAATAGACCACGTCCGCTTCTTCTCCTTCCGCCATGACCACAGTATAGGAGCCGGAGTTGGCTCCGATCTCCTCACCCACATTGTCCATGATAAAATCCTGCAGCACCCGGTCGCCGTCTGCCTGCATCTTATTTTCCATATCGTAGAACAGAAGCCCTCTGGAACCGATGTCAATCATATACTGATCTGTAAAGCACACATAGTCCGACAGTCCTTCCGCCTCCAGAATCTGGCGGGCCGCACCGTCTGCCGGGTCCATCTCAAAGATTTTCCCGCTCATGGTATATGCATAGAGCCGGCTGTCCTTATCAAACCAGAACTGATGGACGGTATTGCTCCCGTCCGGAGACTTCAGAGCCGTGGGATTCCCGTCCGGGTCCACATACAGATATTCCGGATTCCAGCCTTCCTCCACCGTTTCTTCAGTTTCGTCCGCCGGCGGACTGTACACCAGCGCCACCGAACCGTCCGGCGCCATGGCCATGTGGGCGATCCACGCCTCCCGAAGATCCCGGAGCCACGGCGTCTCTTTCCTGGTCCAGCTTTCGCCGTTGTCCGCCGACACATACAGCCCCGCCGTCTGCTCCAGCAGGGCCAGCTCTCCTGTCGCCAGCTTCTGCAGGCACAGGGTCGGATAGCTGCTCCCATACGCCACGTCCTCCGGCAGCGTCATCTCTTCCTCCAGATAACGTCCCATGGATTTCTCCGTGTTATTTCCATCTCCCGCTGACGCGGCCGGCCTTCCTTCCGATCCGGCTGCGCCGCCCGGCTGTCCGGCCGTACCGTCTTCCCTGCCCGCGCATCCCTGCAAAAGCAGCATCGCCCCGATCAGCAGACATGCCGTCAGGCGTCCATATCGTTTCCTCATTCCAGATTCCTCTCCTTTCCATATCCTCCACAATCCGCTTTTTTTCTGTCTTTCAGGAACGTCTCCCTCTGTACATCAGTTTATCAGGCCAATCTCTAATCTGTCTCTAAAACCGGACGTTGTCTTCCGGCGGGCGGTGCGTTTTCCGATGGGCGCTGTGCCTTCCGGCCGGCGCCGTGCGTTTCGGCGGACACTGCGCCTCCGGCCGGGAGCGGTGCGTTTTCCGACGGCGTCGGATGCGCGCGCCGCTATTCTGACAAATAGATTGATGCTTTTTTAACAATCTCATCCACAGTTTTCTCCACGTCCGCGCTGCCGCTCAGCGCCTCTGCCCCCAGTTCGCAGACGATCTCTTCCAGCTGAGGGTCTCCCGTACAGATCACGGAAGCGGACCGCGCCATATCCCGCAGCCGCTCAAAATCACTCTCCCGGCTCCAGCGGACATCCAGCGTGAACAGGTCACCGGAATCGCCGGATATGATGATTCCGGACCGCTCATAACCCTCCCGCGGGCTTTCCTTCCATTGTTCAAAAGACGCCTCATTGATCGGATAGCCGGACGACAGATCCAGATCCTGCAGCTTTCTGCCGTATAAAAACCGGAAAAATTCGAGAACCGTCTCTTTTTTCTCCGAACCGGCGCAGATACCCACCATGGTCTTTGGCAGAAAGCCGTTGGAAACCTGTCCCTGCCACGGGGCATAGGCGAAATCCTCCTCCTGACCGGACAGCGTGCTCACCACATTGAATTCCATATCCATCCGGTATGTAAATCCTGCCCCCAGCTTCTGCTGCTTTCCCGCAACATTGATCGCCTGCAGGAAAGAAACTGCATTCAGCGCCTCTTCTCCGGCGTATTCCTCCTGCGTTTTCTCCGTATTCCAGCCGTTCCAGTCGAACCGTCCGGCCCCGTCCGCCTCACCGGTTCCCGCAGCCTCCGCCTGATAGATACGTCTGGCATTTTCCAGAAATTCTGACAGCTTCTCCCGGTCAATGGTCCGGTTCACCGGGTCCATCCATGCGGCCCGGGAAGTCAGCGCCAGTATCCGAAGCGCCTCCTCTTCCGACTGAAATCCCATCAGCGGTCCTTCAGGGCTGTCTTCCCGCAGCGCTTCCACCGTATCCGCCAGCGAAGCCAGGTCCTTCACACGTTCCACGCTCTCCCGGTCTCCCACCAGCAGAGGCAGCCGGAAGCGGACCGGTACATAATACAGCCTTCCCTCCAGCCGACAGGCGTCCACCAGATTTTTAAACAGCCGGTCCGTCCCTTCCAGTTCGTGGACGATCCCGCTCAGATCCGCCAGCACTCCTTTTTCCCCGAAAGAGCGGGCCGGCAGTCCGTCCAGCACCAGCAGGTCCGGGCCGGAGCCTGACAGAATCCTGGTATTCAGGTTCTTGACGGCATCTTCCGCCGTCCGGTTCCCATCCGCCGAAAGCCCGGTCTCATACTGCACATAGACATCCGGATGCTTCTTTTGAAACAGACTGATTGCCTGACGGATCGTATTGTCCTCCGTCAGACTGTACAGGTGGATCTGCTCTTCCGGTACCGTCGGAATATCCGGGTCATACACATAGCGGCACAGTTTTGCCCCGTTATAAAGGACGAGAAATTCATCGTCCGGCAGAACCGCAAAACCGTGGAGCGCCATCCGGGGATCGCCAAGGGAGCTGATGCTTCCGTCTGACAGCTGTTCCATGGCAGAGCCGCCGAGCACATGGCGGTACAGGCCTCCCCTGTATGCCAGATAGAGCACCTCCTCCTGTTCCCCCGCCGCCGCCAGAAAACTCAATCCCTCCTGGTCGGAACTGTCCGAATGATTCCTGACAAAATCCTGGAGAACCTGATCCTCCGCCGGCATTCCCCTTTCCAGATCATAAAGTACCACGTCGTCCCGGGAAGTAAAGACAAGCATGGTGCGGCCCGCAAAACAGACCGACTTTGATACGCCTTCGATCTGGAACAGTTCCTTCGCCTTCCCGTTTTCCGTATCCATCTCATATACTTTCCCGTTCAGGTCGCAGGCATACAGACGGCTGTCATCCCCGAACCAGAACTGAGTGATCCAGTTTGCCGGGTCCGGGGCCTCAAGCTTTTGGGGATTCCCTTCCGGGTCCACATAGAAATATTCCGGCGCGTATTCCTCATA
>ERZ779624.632-NODE-632-length-10324-cov-4.506476_pt1 | contig 10324 bp, 9 predicted proteins | sample MGYA00514190_ERZ779624 | MGnify/ENA primary metagenome ERZ779624 (study PRJEB29562, sample SAMEA4376706) | mouse gut metagenome | isolation source: Cecum | study: EMG produced TPA metagenomics assembly of the A DSS colitis mouse model was used to assess the... | reverse complement strand
CCCGGCAAGTCCCCAGCCGCAGCCCGCAGAGTCGTCCGCGCATCCACCACCCCCCCCAGCCTGCAAAGCCATCCGCGCATCCATTCCAGAGTGTTGCAATTCATTCAACTTGAAAATGAAAAATTCTCACACTTTCACTTTACAAACTCCACCACCCTCATTATAATAGAGTTCGGTTAACAACCAGATATTCATCTGCAAAATCGTTACAGAAAAAGGAGATTTAGGAAAATGAACCACGGACTTGAAATCAGATGGCACGGCAGGGGCGGCCAGGGAGCGAAGACAGCGGCATTATTACTGGCTGACGCGGCATTTAAAACCGGACAATATGTACAAGGGTTTCCGGAATACGGACCAGAACGTATGGGCGCGCCGATTACGGCATATAACAGGATTGGCAGGGAACCGATCCGCGTACATTCCAATATTTATACGCCGGATCTGGTGATGGTCGTAGATGAGACATTGCTTCATTCTGTAGATGTGACAGCGGGACTGAAAGAAAAAGGCGCGGTGATCATCAATACATCGAAAACCAGAGCAGAAATTCTGCCGTTATTAAACGGTTACAAGGGAAACGTATATACGGTTGATGCCAGAAAGATTTCGGAAGAAACACTGGGCAAAAATTTCCCGAATACCCCGATGCTTGCAGCTGCGGTTGCAGTCAGCGGCGTGATGGAACGGGGTGCATTTTTAAAGGAAATGCAGGGCTTGTTTGAACATAAATTTGCAAAGAAACCGGAAGTTGTCAAAGGAAATATGCAGGCATTGCGCCAGACCTTTGACCGGATGGAAGAAACATTAAAACAAAATATAAAAAAGAGCGCTTAATGGCAATCAAAAGTGAAGTGGAGAATCAACGAATGCAATCTATGCAATCTAATAGAACAGATGTACATAAGATCCACGAGCAGACCGCTCATCAGGACTTAACCGAAGGGCTGATGATGTTTGCCGGCGGGACGTCGAAATATTTTCATACAGGGGAATGGAGGACAAGTACCCCGGTCTTTCATGCGGATTTGTGTAAACAGTGTATGCTGTGTGTACCGGTCTGCCCGGATTCCAGTATTCCGGTAACGGATGGCGTGCGCGGGGACTTTGACTATGATCATTGCAAGGGATGCGGGATCTGTGCCGATGTCTGTCCGTTTGCTGCGATTACGATGAAGGAGGGAAGAGAGTGATGTCGATCAAAGACCGTATGTCAGGCAACGAAGCGGTGTCGTATGCGATCCGCCAGATTAACCCGGATGTAATGCCGGCCTTTCCGATTACGCCTTCGACGGAAATTCCGCAGATGGTGTCTTCTTATATTGCTAACGGTGAAATGGATACCGAGTTTATTCCGGTCGAAAGCGAACATTCTTCTATGAGCGCGGCAATCGGAGCAGAAGCGGCTGGGGCCAGAAGCCTGACGGCGACTTCTTCTGCGGGACTGGCGCTGATGTGGGAAGAGCTTCTGCTGGCGGCTTCCAACCGGATGCCGGTCGTTCTGGCGCTTGTCAACCGTACATTATCCGGGCCGATCAATATCAATTGCGACCATTCAGACGGTATGGGCGCGCGGGATACGGGCTGGATTCAGATTTATGCGGAAAATAACCAGGAAGCCTATGATAATTTTATCCAGGCATATCCGATTGCTGAGCACGAAGAGGTACACCTGCCGGTGATTATCTGCCAGGATGGTTTTATTACCAGCCATGCAGTGGAAAATATCGAACTGCTTGATGACCAGACGGTAAAGCAGTTTGTCGGTGAGTACCATCCGAAGGAATATCTGCTCAATCCTGGAAAGCCGGTGGCAGTAGGGCCTTATGCGGCGTCCGCTTATGTCATGGAGGCGAAGAAAAACCAGGAAACAGCAATGGAGAACGCCAAAGAAGTGATTCTTAAGGTCGCGCAGGAATTTGCAAAAATCTCAGGCAGAAGCTACAGCCTGTTTGAACAATACCGGACTGAAGACGCAGATTACATCATGCTGCTGATTGGCTCCGCAGCCGGAACAGCAAAGCAGGCAGCAGACGATCTGCGCGCCCGGGGCATGAAGGCCGGGGTGGTCAAACTAAGGGTCTTCCGTCCGTTTCCGGCAAAAGAGCTGGCCCAGGCGCTGAAAAACTGTAAAATGGTTGCTGTCATGGACCGCTGCGAAAGCTACAACGGCAACGGCGGACCGCTGGGATGCGAAGTTGACGCGGCGTTGTTCCGGAATAAAATCAGCATTGAAACAGTGAATTATATCTATGGCCTGGGCGGGCGGGACTTTACCGTGGATGATGCCTGTGCCGTATTTCAGGAAATGGAAGATGCTGTAAAGAACAAAACCGCGATAGAGCCATTTCAATATATTGGTCTACGTAAATAGGAGGAAGCAGTGGAAAATCAGAAATCAGCAGGCAGCATGGAAACAGAGAATCAGAAATCAGCAGGCAGCACGGCAGACAGCGGCAGCGCAGGAGGCAGCGGCAAAGCTGGGAAAGATCACGTTTATCGCCTGAAAGACTGGGCCGGCCGGCCGGAACGTCTGGCGCCCGGACACCGCATGTGTGCAGGCTGCGGCGCAACCATCGGCGTGCGTGCGGTGCTGCGCGCCCTGCATCCGCAAGATCACGCCGTAATCGGTAACGCGACCGGATGCCTGGAAGTCTCTTCCTATATGTATCCATATACCGCATGGGAAGACAGCTATATACACAATGCATTTGAAAATGCCGGAGCGACCTTAAGCGGCGTGGAGACTGCATACCATGCCCTGAAAAAACGCGGCAGGCTGCCGCAGCAGGAGAACTTTAAATTTATTACATTCGGCGGCGACGGGGGAACCTACGATATCGGCTTCCAGTCCTTATCAGGGGCGATGGAACGCGGACACGATATGGTCTACGTCTGCTACGACAACGGCGCCTATATGAACACAGGCATCCAGCGCTCCTCCGCAACACCGCTGTACGCAGACACCACGACCACGCCGGTTGGCTCTGCATCAAATGGAAAAATGCAAAACCGCAAAGATCTGTCTGCCATCATTGCCGACCATCAGGTACCTTATGTGGGGCAGACAACACTGACACAGGACTTTAAAGACCTGCATCTAAAAGCCGAAAAAGCGATCTATACCGAAGGGGCATGCTTTTTAAATATCCTGACCCCGTGTCCGAGAGGCTGGCGCTACGATACACCAAAGATTATGGAGATCTGCCGCCTGGCAGTTGAGACATGCTACTGGCCGCTGTTCGAGGTCGATCATGGGAAATGGACACTTACCTACGAGCCAAAAAAGAAACTTCCGATCGAAGATTTCCTAAAGCCGCAGGGCAGGTTCCGGCATTTATTCAAGCCAGGCAACGAGCATCTGATCGCACAATTTCAGGCAGAGGTTGACAGACGGTGGGAAGAACTGCTGCAAAAGTGCATGCGCTGACAGCTAAAAAAGAGCTGACAGCCAAGAAGAGCTGACAGCTAAAAAAAGAGCTGACAGCCAAAAAGAGCTGGCAGTCCCAAAAGAGCTGGCAGCCACTCAGTCGGACAGGAGATAAGAATGACATTACTGACTTACCAGGTATTTCAGACAGCCGCCAATATCGGAAGCTTTCATAAAGCCGCCGATATTCTCGGACTGACGCCCTCTGCGATCAGCCATGCGATCTCATCCATGGAAAATGAGCTTGGCTTTACCGTATTGACCCGCAGCAAATCCGGCATTTCACTGACCAATTACGGCGAACACCTGCTGCCGTATGTCAATGCAGTGCTAAACAGTGATGAAAGCCTGCAGCAGGCGATTGCAGAGCTCAACGGATTAAAACAGGGAAAAGTAAAGATCGCGGTATTCTCCAGTGTATGTACCAACTGGCTGCCGGATATTCTGCATTCTTTCCAAAAAAAGTATTCTGAGATCACGATTGAAGTTTTTCAGGGTACTTATGATGACGTATCCTATTGGATCAAGAACGGGGTAGCAGACCTTGGATTTTTATCCGTATCCAGCGCCAGGGACATTCCGATTGAGCCGCTGTACAAAGACCCGCTGCTATGCGTGATGCCAAAAGGCGTACGCAAAGGCAGCGGGAAGCCATATATGGATATTGAGGAAATGCGCGAATATCAGTTTGTGACACAGCGGGAATGCACAGATGCCGATATTCAGAATTTTCTAAAAGAAAACTCTTTGCGCATTCAGTCAAATTACCATGTCGTAGATGATTTGTCAACAGTTGCACTTGTGGAAAAAGGGTTCGGGATCTGTCTGATGCCAGAGCTGGTGATGCGGGATATTCCTTATCAGGTAGAATGTTATCCGGTCTATCCGCAGGCATGCCGGATCATTGGGATAGCGGCGCTTCATCCGGAATTTATGGCTCCGGCGGTGCGGACGCTTTATAATCATATTTTGGAAAAATACCGGAAGTAGAAACGAATTTATGTCTTCCTATCTGGTACCTGTAGTGTTATAATAAAAGCATCAGTTCATCAGAAAAGGAGGATTTTAGATTGGCTGCAGAAAAGACAAAAACATATACCATCGGTTATGAAGACTATGATTCCGGCGAAAAATCAGCAGAAAACCTGGTTGCGGATATCCTCGCAGATCCGGAGTTCCCAGCGTTGACAGAGCTGGTCATCGGTGACTGGGGCGGCGCCTGGGAGGATGACTGCCAGGCGGTGCTGGATGGGATCGTAGAACATGCAGAGCAGTTTTCCCATATTCAAAGGCTGTTTGTCGGGGATATGGATTATGAACAATGTGAAGTGTCCTGGATTATGCAGGGGGATTATTCTAAATTGTGGGCAGCGCTGCCGGATTTGAAATCGCTGACGATAAAAGGCAGCACAGAACTGAGGCTGGGTGAGGTCTGCCATGAGGGGCTGGAGGAGCTGACCATTATCTGCGGTGGCCTGGGATCGGATGTGATCAGGTCGGTCCAGAATGCCAAACTGCGGAATTTGAAAAAACTGCTGCTTTATATTGGAATTGAAGATTATGGATTTGACGGGAATGCGGATACGATCAAAGAGCTTTTAGAAAAGGCGGATTTTCCGAATCTGTCTTATCTTGGAATTACGGACAGTGAGATTCAGGACGAGCTGGTGCGGGTCGTGCTGGACAGCAAATTTATGGGACAGATCGAAACGCTGGACCTTTCCCTGGGTACGTTGACGGATCAGGGCGGCGCGCTTTTATTAGAGGCTCTTCCAAAGTGGCCGAATGTGAAAACGCTGGATGTGCATTACCATTATCTGAGCGATGAAATGGCAAAAAAGCTTTGCAGCCTTCCGATTACGGTAGATGTATCAGAAGCAGAAGAGCCGGATGTGTATGACGGAACGGTTTATATGAATGCGATGCTGACCGAGTAGGTATACGACCGTGATTGGAATGGCCGTGATTCGGGCGGTTGTGATCAGAAAGGAAATCTATTTTGAGACAGGCAGTACTTTTAGGGAATGAAGGTACAAAGAGAACGGATTATTTCAGACAGGCAGCAGGACAGGTACAGCTGCCTGTCCTTTTTGCGGATTGGAAAGATTATGGGGAATGGAAGCAAAAGCTGACGCAGGGAGAGTGGATGGTGAAGATCGACCCGCCTTTGTGGGACAGCTGTTCCCTGGAGGAGCTGGGGCCGCTGGCGTTTCAGTACAAACGGAAATTGCAGGAGCTGTCTGAATTGGCAGAGAACGGCCAGGTAGAATTTTTCAATGCCCCGCGCGTGATCTGGGAGCTGCTGGATAAACGGGCATGCAAAGAAAAGCTGCTGCAGGCAGGAGTGCCGGTTACAGAAATGCTGGAGGAATGGAAGGCGGCAAAGTCTGCACAAGGTTCCGGGCAGAAAGGCGGCAGGTATGGAAGTGGCTGCCAGAAAGCCGATGGATCTGAAAGTACCGGGCAGGAAAAAGACGGGCAGAAAGCGATGCGGTTAGAGCATACGCAGCAGCTGCTGGAGCTGATGCAGCAGGCAGGGATCTGTCAGGTTTTTATAAAACCGGTCTATGGATCCGGGGCAGCCGGGGTGTCTGCGTTCCGCTTCCAGCCAGCGACCGGAAGGATGGCGCTGTATACATGTGCGCTGCTGCACCCGGAGCATGGACTGGTCAATACGAAGCGCCTGAGGCGTTTTTCTGACCCGAAGGATGTGATTCCGCTGCTGGAGTGCATTTTGCAGCTGGACTGCGTGCTGGAACGCTGGTATGCAAAAGCTGATTTTCATGGGGAACCTTATGATCTGCGAGCGGTCGTACTTGACGGCAGGGTGGAATTTTTGCTGGGCAGGCTTTCTAAAGGGCCGGTTACTAACCTGCATTTAAATAACCATCCGATGGAAGCCGCAGCGCTTGGAATACCAGAGCATATGATAGAAGAGATTGGCATGCTTTGTAAAAAGTCTATGGATTGTTTTGCGGGGCTGCGCTGCGCGGGAATTGATCTTTTGCTGGAAAAAGGGAGCCTGCGCCCGAGAGTGATTGAGATGAATGCACAAGGGGATCTGATTTATCAGGATATTTTTAAGGATAACAAGATTTACCGCAAACAGGCGGAATTGATCAGGCAATGTCTCCGTGAAACAATGCAGTTTTCAGGAAAAAACAGCGAGACGATGCGGTTTTCAGGCAAGAACAGCGAAACGATACGGTTCTCAGGTGAAAACAGTGAAACAATAGCATCTATAGGCAAAAACAACGAAACAGGCCGGGGAGGTGGAATGGTATGGGAAAAATTTCGGTAGATATGAACTGTGTTGTTGGCAGTATGGACATTTTATGGATCTGTCTGGATACGCTTCGTTATGATATCGCGGTGCAGGAAGAGGCTGCGGGGGCGACGCCGGTGCTGAACCGTTATGGCAAATGGGAGAAGCGCCAGGCGCCGGGAAATTTTACATATCCGTCGCACCATGCCATGTTTGCCGGTTTTTTGCCGTGCGGTTATGATGTGAAAAATCAGGCTGACCGGGAATTGCTGTTTTATCCGGCTGCGATCGGGCTGCGCAGGAAAGTGCCGAAAGGGGCTTATGCGTTTGCGGGCAGTACGGTTATGGAGGGGCTGGCCAGGGAAGGGTATGAGACCTGGTGTGTGGGCGGTGTGTCTTTTTTCGACAAGCGTTCGGATATCGGGAAAGTGTTTCCCGGGTATTTTCAGAAAAGTTACTGGAACCCTTCGTTTGCCTGCCCGGTGCGGGAGAGTACGAAAAATCAGGTGGATTTTATAATAAAAAAGCTGGATGCGGCGCCTTTGGAAACAAGGATTTTTTTGTATCTGAACGTAGACGCGGTTCATTATCCGAATTATTTTTATTTGGAAGGGGAAAAGCATGACAGCCTTCTTACCCATGCGGCGGCGCTGCGCTATGCAGACGGACAGCTGGGGCGGCTGTTTGATACATGGAAAAAGAAAAGGGGAAATGCGTTTGTAATTTGTTTTTCGGATCATGGGACATGCTATGGAGAGGATGGATGCTGGTATCACGGAATTTCTCATCCGATGGTGGATACGGTTCCTTATAAGCATTTTTTTCTGGAAAATAAAGTCAAAGAGAAAATATAGAAAGGAATCGTTATATGAATCCATACATACAGTATATGTACAGTTATCCGCATAAAACAGCGTACCGGCAGCTGTCAGGGGTTTCTCTGCAGGATTATGTCCATTTGCTGGAAGGCGGCGGCCATGGCCTGTATGTCCATATCCCGTTTTGCCAGGCAAAATGCGGCTACTGCAACCTGTTTTCCGTGACCGGGCAGAGTCCGTATGCCGTAGAGAAGTATCTGGATACGCTGCATCGGCAGTGTATGCAGTATGCAGCGCTGCTTAAGCCGCAAAAGACGGTATTTTCTGAGCTGGTGATCGGCGGCGGAACACCGTTATATTTGACGGAAAAGCAGCTTGAGCAGATGTTTCAGCTGCTGCGGAGTTATTTTGCGTTTTCCAAAGATGCGGAAATCATCGCTGAAACAGCGCCGAACCAGACAAGCGCCGGGAAGCTTGCAGTGTTAAAGCAGGCTGGTGTCACAAGGGTGAGTATGGGCATACAAAGCTTTCAGGATGAAGAACTGGAAGCGCTTGGGCGCAGACATCGGGCGCAGACGGCACGGGAGGCGCTGCATTTGTTAAAGTCCGCGGATTTTGCATGTGTGAATGCAGATTTTATTTACGGCATTCCCGGCCAGACGGTGCAAAGCCTGCTGGCATCCTTAAAAGAAGCGCTGGCGTGGCAGCCGGAGGAGATCTTTTTATATCCGCTGTATGTAAAACATGGGGCGGCCATGGAGGGACAAGGCATTGTACCAGACAGCGCACAGGCTTATGAACAGTATCTGCACGCCAGCAGCTTTTTAAGGAACGCGGGCTTTCGGCAGGATTCCATGCGCAGGTTTGTGCGGGCGCCGCAGGCAGGGCAGCGCAGATATGAGGAATGCGGATTTGGCACATCGCTTGCGCTGGGGTGCGGCGGAAGGAGTTATCTGGGCAATCTGCATTTTAGCACTCCTTATGCCATCACAAAAGAGTCCTGTCTGGCAAGGCTTGCAGAGTATGAGCAGACAGCGGATTTTACACAGATTACACACGGGCTGTTTCTTTCTGCGCAGGAGATGCAGCGGCGGTATGTGATCCGGCATCTGCTGATCCTGCCCGGGCTATTGCTGGAGCGGTATGAGCAGGTGTTTGGAAGCCAGGCTATGGAGGATTTTCCAATGCTGCGCTCCTGGATGGAAAGAGGGTTTGCGGCCTTGCACAGGACAGAGGAAGGGACGTTCCTCGCGCTGACGCAGGCCGGGATAGGGCTTTCAGACGCTCTGGGGCCGCAGCTGACCTCCCCGCAGGTCAGGGCAGCGATGGAAGAATGGGACCAGCTGCAGGCTGCTGGTACCGCGGGCAAGGAACAGTAAATACCGTTCCGGTAACTGAAACAAGGCCAGGAAAGGAGGCGGCGCATGATGGTATTATACCGCGGCATTTTGAAAAGCTGTAATTATAGCTGCACCTACTGTCCGTTTTCCAAGCATAACATGCGGGGTGGAGAGCTGGAAAAAGACCGCAGGCAGTGGTTTTCTTTTCTAAAACGCTTTACCGCCCAGGGAGAAAAAGCAGGATTCCATTCGCTTATGCTGACACCTTACGGAGAAGCGATGATCCATCCATGGTATTGGGAAGGGCTGGCACAGCTAAGCGCCCTTCCTTGGATCGAAGCCGTGGGAGCACAAACAAACCTCAGCTTTGCGGCGGATGCGTCATTGGACATGTTTGAACAAAACGGCGGGGTTTTGACAAAGCTAAGGTTCTGGGCTACATTCCATCCGCAGATGACGACAGTCTCGCAATTTGCCCAGACATGCAGGCAGCTTACAGCGCGGGGCATCCGCCTGTGCGCCGGGGCGGTAGGGGCGCCGGAGCATACAGCCTTGCTGCAGCAGCTGCGGGAAGCGCTTCCGGACAGGGTTTATATGTGGATCAATCAAATGGACGGACTTGGAAGAGCTTATACAGAAAAAGAAAAGCAGATTTTTGCCGATATCGATCCCTATTTTTACAGGGAACTGCAGCCGCACCCGGCAGATGTATCGCAGTGCCGGGGCCGGTTATTTGCAGAAGGAGACGGCAGGTGCAGACTGTGTAACATCAGCCAGTCATGGAAAGCAGAAGCATTGCCTGAAACAGGGCAGTCATGGAAAGCAGAAGCACTGTCTGAAACAGGGCAGGCAGAGATCCCAAAGCTATGCAGCCGCAAACGCTGTTCCTGTTATTTGGCGTACGGCGGCAGATCTAACCTGGTCAACCAGATGCTGTTCGGGCCATGGCCGCTGTTTCGGATACCAAGACGGCCGAGGGCAGTTTTTCTCGATATCGAGGGGACTTTACTCACACACCAGGCACAGAAAAGCCAATGCGCGGGCCGTCCAAAAACCAGAGAAATTGCGGCGGATGTGCGGGCAGCGCTGGAAGTACTGGCAAAAAGGGAACAGACACGCTTATTTTTCGCTACAACCCTGCCCCATCAGGATGCGAAAAAACGGTGCCGCAGTATCTGGCATTTATTTTCCGGCGGCGTTTTTGCAGGCGGGGGACACATTATAATAGAAGAAATGCAGAATAAAAAACTGCGGAAGGAATGGTTTGCGGCGGTGCCGGAACAATGTCTGCAGGATCTGGAACGAATGATACAAAGCAACCAGGTACGGATGCTCGTTTACCGCGATCCGCAGGGGATATGTTATAAAATTACACTTCTGCATGCAGCGCGGCGGCCATGGAGCAGCCGGGAGGCCGATGCAGTGGAAAAATGCCTGACGGATCCGGTAAAAAAGCAGGTGCGCTGCCTGG
>ERZ779624.631-NODE-631-length-10330-cov-4.801265_pt1 | contig 10330 bp, 10 predicted proteins | sample MGYA00514190_ERZ779624 | MGnify/ENA primary metagenome ERZ779624 (study PRJEB29562, sample SAMEA4376706) | mouse gut metagenome | isolation source: Cecum | study: EMG produced TPA metagenomics assembly of the A DSS colitis mouse model was used to assess the... | reverse complement strand
AACTATATTTTTTCAAATTCAGAACTGCTTTTCCTCATAACTATATTTTTTCAAATTCAGAACTGCTTTTCCTCATAACTATATTTTTTCAAAATTCAGAACTGCTTTTTCCTCATAACCGCTATTGAAACCAGATAAGAGATCCCAAGCGCTACAGCTGCTGCAGCCAGGACACAAAAAATTGCTTCTGCCATGCCCGCCTTCTGTACGCGTGCTGCCAGGCCGGAAAAATCGATCGATAACAGCCCGATCAGCTGCTTGGCTACATAAGCAGCAAAAAACACTGCGCCGACCATGATCAGCGTTACGATTCTCATTTTTTCAGAACCGAATTTTAACTGAACCGGCAGCATCAAAGCTAAAAGCAGCGCCGATGCCAGCAGCGCACCGAATACTCCAGCCACACATTCCGACCGGTCATACGTTACCGGCCGGGCTGCAGCAAATGCCATCGCCGCAGCGGCCCCCGCCGCTGTCACAACCGTCATCATCAGCATGCCAAACACATATTTTTCCAGCACATAATGTCTTCTGCTGACAGGAAACGTAAATATAAAATTCATTCCGTTATCCTTTTCATCATAAGAAACCGTAGTCGTTGTAAGAATCGTAATCATCGCAGACGCATAGGACATCACATACACCGGAGAGTACCCGCGGAATAAAAACAGCAGGCACAATGCAGCAACAATCACTAAAAAAGACCTCTGGCTTTTTAACAGCTTCAGATCTTTGATCAATAATCCTTTCATATTTCTTCCCCCCGTATCATCATTGTGATCAATTCATCGATGCTTCCCTTTTCCGCTGTAATATGCGGATAATTTTCCATGTAAAACCGCTTTTGGCCAGTCAGGCAGCTAAACCCGAACGGTTCTTTTTTCCGGCGCAGAAGATACGTTTTATCAATCTCCTGATACTGCTCCGGCGTCATTTTAAGCAATGCATAGCTTCCCAGCAGCTCATCCGTCTCTTCATGCAGAACGATCCTGCCCTGGTGGATCATATAAATATCATCGCAAAACCCTTCCAGATCGCCGGATATATGGGAACTGATCAAAACCGCACGCCCGGGCTGCTCCATATAGTCCCGCAGCAGCTCCAGCAGCTCATCCCTTGCAACCACATCCAGCCCGGCTGTCGGCTCATCCAAAAGCAGCAGCTTCGCCCGATGGGAAATCGCCGCCAGCACCTGGAGCTTACGTTTCATTCCGGTTGAAAACTCTTTGATCCTGCGGTCCATCGGCAAATCAAACTGCCTGCACTTTTCTACAAATTTCTCCTGTTCAAACTGCCGATACATCCCGGCAAGCACAGGAACCAGATCATGAATCGTCAGATACGCACTAAAGCCGGAATCCGCCAGCACAACTCCGATTTCTTCTTTCTCCCTGATGCCAAGCTCCCCGGCCGGACGGCCGAACACTTCCACGCTTCCGCTGTCCGGATATACCAGGTTCAGGATCAGCTTAAAAACCGTGCTTTTTCCGGCGCCATTCAGCCCGATCAGCCCGGTCACACATCCAGCCTCTACATACAGGGAGCAGTCCAGCTCAAAATCTTTATAACGTTTTACAGCCTTTTCCATTCTTATCATTTATTCATCCTCCAGCACAATCTCAAATAACTCTGCAAGCTCCTGATTGCTCATCCCGCAGCTGCGCCCCTTGCGGATCGCCATCTCCAGATCCGCTTCCACTTCTTTCTTCTTTTCCTCCAGCATCAGCGCCTGATTCGCCAGCGTCACAAAGCTGCCTTTTCCATGAACCGTAACAATAAACCCTTCCTGCTCCAGGGCGTCATATGATTTTTTGACAGTCAGTGCGCTAACCTTTAAGTCCTTCGCCAGGGAACGGACAGACGGGAGCATGACTTCTTCTTTTAATTCTCCATGCATAATCTTTGCTTTGATCTGCGAAACGATCTGTTCGTAGATCGGCTGCATGGAAGAGTTGTTGATGATTAAATTCATTCGTGTCCCCCTTTCGCTGTAAACAGTATATAACAGATGAGAACTGTTGTCAACTGTTTTATACTGTTTATTGATGGAAATTGAGCCTGATGAATGAATTTGAATGAAACAGAAAGGAAACAGTTTTGAGGTTATTTTGCGTTTTTTGGGGGTGGCTGAAAGGTATTGGTGAGCCAGAGGGGGTGGCTAGCCGGACGACTCTGCGGGCTGGGGACCGGGGATCCGCCGGGAGACACACCTTGGGCGGACAGGGGCAACGCAAGGTCAATTTTGTTTCTTAGTTATATATTTTTTCCATTTTCGCAAACAATCGTTTTTAAGAATCTGAACCTGTTGTGTGTTTTAATAAATCTTTACACTGCTGTCTCCATACGATATAATAATTACATAAAGCTATTGCAACTGAACAATGAAGTCATTAAAGTAACTAATCTGGCGGTATTTATCAAGATTACATTAATTCAAAGGCGGTGGAAAATATGGAGGGAATGGAAATGACGAAAGAAGAACTAATTACAATAACTATTGATAGATATGCAGAATTACAGCGAATCAAAAAGAATAATGGTGATCAGGAAAACAAGGAACTTGACTATTCCATTAAATTAGCTGTTGCAAAACTTTCATCTTTAGGGGTAAATGTAGAGGAAATAACCCTTTAAAAAAGAAAAACGTATAACTACATTATAAAAGTGTAAAGCCCGTTGGGTTGCCATCCTGCTTTACACTTTTATTTATGGTGGTAAGGAACTGTGCAAAAATAACTTATGCACAGTTCCTAACCTGGATGAACCAGAAAAGAAACATTTTTGACATTGCGTATCGTTTTTTACTATGCGGACGCTGGATGATAATGGAGCCCGGCCCAATTTTCACTGGCTTTCCACAGCATTGAATTTCAGATATTGTAAAGCCAGCCGCCCGCAGAGTCGTCCGCATAGCCACCCCCCCCCTTGCATATCCAACAAAAAAACCGCAGCAGGTCAATGTTTTCTCCAAACACTCAGCCTGCTGCAGCCTCTTCCGGGCAAATACACTGCCCTTTCCATTTCTATTCTGTTTCAATCGTCATTCACGTCTCTTCTTCTGCTGTCATTTGTTTTTGATATTCATCCAGAATGATGTTCTGAATCTGGTCCCTGGTCTCAGAATTAATCGGATGCGCAATATCACGGAATTCCCCATCGGCTGCCCTTCTGCTCGGCATCGCGATGAACAACCCCTTAACCCCTTCAATTACTTTGATATCGTGTACAACAAACTCATCATCTATTGTAATCGATACCACTGCTTTCATCTTTCCTTCTTTTTCAACTTTTCGGACTCGGACATCTGTTATTCGCATCATCTTTCGCCCCTTTCTTCATTTCCTATAAAACACCTCTCCTTTACTTAGTATAGATTTATACCTCCTCCTTGGTTTTGTGACTGATAAGCCGCAGCCATATGGCTGCAGCCTGTTATTTATTATAACCCATACCGGTCATTGTTGTCTTCCACGACTACTTTGATACCGTTGTCACCGCAGTAATAAGTGTTCGCTTTTAAGGTCCCCCGACTCTCTACGACACAATTTTCAATATGGGTATTGTCACCGATGTAAACTTCATTTAATATAATGGAATTTTTGATTACACAGTTCTTTCCTACAAACACTTCTTTAAACAAAACCGAATTTTCCACTTTGCTGTTAATAATACAGCCGCTTGAGATCAGACTGTTGTGTACGTCTGAACCTACGTTATATTTTGCCGGCGGCAGGTCATCCACCTTGGAATAGATATGCGGATAATCCCGGAAAAAGAACTTGCGTACTTCCGGCTTTAAAAAGTCCATATTTGTCTGGTAATAGGCGTCTACGGTGGAAATATTGCTCCAATAGCTCTCCAGCTTATAACCGTACATGCGTTTTAAGTTCTTATACCGGATCAGGATATCCGTAACAAAGTCGCTGCGGCTCTCCTGCGCGCAGTGTTCCAGCAGGTCGATCAGCTGCCTTCTGCGTATAATGTAAATGCCTGTGGATATCGTGTTGGACTGGGCAACCATCGGTTTTTCCTCAAATTCCACAATTCTGGAATCCTCGTTCATCTTCAGCACGCCGTATCTGCTGACGTCGGCTGACTTGTCCATATCTTTGACAACAATCGTAATATCCGCTTTTTTTTCAATATGATAATCCAGGATTTTATTATAATCTATTTTGTATACGCAGTCGCCGCTTGTGATAATGACATATGGCTCATGGCAGCGTTTCAAAAAACCGATGTTTTGATACATGGCGTCTGCCGTTCCGCGGTACCACCAGCTGTTATCGGAGGTGACCGTCGGTGTAAATACATATAGCCCGCCCTGTTTCCTTCCAAAATCCCACCATTTTGACGAGCTTAAATGTTCATTTAAGGAACGTGCGTTATACTGCGTCAGCACTGCAACCGTCTGGATCTGGGAATTGGTCATGTTGCTCAGCGCAAAATCAATGCAGCGGAAGCTGCCGCCTACCGGCATAGCCGCGATCGCCCTTTTCTTTGATAATTCCTGCATGCGGTTATTGTTGCCGCCTGCTAAGATCAGCCCTAATGCTTTCATGCCGGTTCACCTTCCTTTATGATTGAATCTCCGCTTGCAAGCTGTCCGTCCGGATAATCTAACGGCGTTGTAATCCCTGAGACCGCTGTATTGCGCCCGATCCTGACATCCGGCGGGATCACGGAGTCCTCTGCGACCGTGACCAGGTCAAACGCGTATACTTTCGGGTTATAGGTGCTCGGCGCATATTCCCCGACACCGACCTGCGTGCGGTCGCCGATTCTTGTATTTTCCGCTATAATCCCTTTATCAACGGTTACATTTTCGCCGATAACTACCCCTTTCATCAGAATGGAATTGCGTACCACTGACCCCATGCCGATCGTAACGCACGCCCCGACAACGGAGCTGTATACCTGCCCGTAGATCTCGCTGCCTTCTCCAATCAGGCTTTTTTCCACAATCGCTTCCTTTGCAATGTACTGTGGTTCAATAATATCACATTTCGTATAAATTTTCCAATACTTCTCGTATAAATTAAATTCCGGAATCAGATAAATTAGATCAATATTCGATTCCAAATACGAACCGCGCTTCCCGCAATCCTTCCAGAAGCCGTTGTAATCATAGCCAACCATCCGGAACCCTTTTTCATGCAGGTACGGAATAATATGCTTGCCAAAATCACAGTTCCTTTGCTCTTTTAATTCTACCAGCGCATCCTTGAGTACTTTCCAGCTGAATATATAAATGCCCATGGAAGCCATATTGCTCCTTGGCTGTTCCGGTTTTTCCTCAAATTCCTGTATCCGCTTTTCGTCGTCTGTAATTACAATGCCAAACCGGTTCGCCTCTTCCATCGGAACCGGCATCGCCGCAATGGTCACATCTGCATGGTTGGCCTTATGAAAGTCAAGCATCTCTTCATAGTCCATCTTGTAAATATGGTCCCCGGATAAAATAATGACATATTCCGGATGGTAATTTTCCATATAGTTCAGGTTCTGGAAAATTGCGTTCGCGGTCCCGGTATACCATTCGCTGTTATCGCTTCTTTCATAGGGCGGCAGTACGGTAACTCCGCCGTTATTCCGGTCAAGATCCCACGGAATGCCGATGCCGATGTGTGTATTCAGCCGCAGCGGCTGGTATTGTGTCAGGACACCCACTGTATCAATGCCTGAATTGATGCAGTTGCTGAGCGGGAAATCAATAATACGGTATTTTCCGCCAAATGCAACCGCCGGCTTTGCCACCGCGGAAGTCAGCACTCCCAGACGACTCCCCTGCCCGCCGGCCAGCAGCATGGCAATCATTTCTTTACAAACCACCTGGCTCACCTCTCATCTAAATTATTCAGTCTGTGATAAATTGTGATAGATACAGTATAACATATCCCGCAGGAAATGTACAACATTTTTCACATCTTTTTGTCTATTCTATGCCTGTTTTTGTAGAATTTTACAAGATCATCGTGCAATTCACAAATCAAAACTCGTAAATCAAAACAGAAATAAATTGCAAATCATGCAAATAGGTTTATAATAGACAAGGAGCGGTCCTGTGTATTCTTTGCGTCCGCTCCCTAAATACTATATAGATTGTGCAGGTGTTAATAAATGTATCAGATTCAGTTTCATAAGCCAGCCCATGTCCATTTTATCGGAATCGGCGGTATCAGCATGAGCGGGCTTGCAGAAGTTCTTTTAGAACAGCAATTTACAGTTACCGGTTCCGACCGGGAAGCATCCGCCCTGACAAAAAAGCTGGAGCAATCCGGCGCCACTGTGTTTTACGGGCAACGCGCAGAGCATATCCAGCCCGGAACGGATGTTGTCGTCTATACAGCCGCCGTACATGAAGACAATCCGGAATACCAGGAAGCCGTCCGCCGGCAGATTCCGCTGTTAAGCCGCGCCGAGCTGCTGGGGCAGATGATGGGCAATTACGGGCAATCGGTCGCTGTCGCCGGTACGCACGGCAAGACAACGACGACTTCCATGGTCACGCAGATCCTGCTTGCGGCTGACGCAGACCCTACGATTTCCGTAGGCGGCATTCTCCCTTCGATCGGGGGAAATATCCGGGTCGGCCATTCTTCCTGTTTTGTCACGGAAGCCTGTGAATACACAAATAGTTTTCTGCATTTTTATCCAAAATACAGCATGATCCTGAATATCGAGGAAGACCATATGGACTTTTTCAAAGACCTGGATGATATCCGCCATTCCTTCCGCCTCTTTGCGCAAAACACAGCGTCAGACGGCGCAGTGATTGTCAACCGGGAAATCGAGGGACTGGACCAGCTGCTGGAAGGGCTGTCTGCCGAAATCGTTACTTACGGGTTTGACCCTTCCTGCGATTTTTATCCGGAAAACATCACCTTTCAGGAGACCGGCTGCGCGCGTTTTTCCCTGATGCACCGTAAAAAACAGGCCGCTGTCTCTGCGCAAAGCACAAACACCGCCGCCTTCTCAGCCTGGACGGAGCGGGAAAAGATCTGTGAGGTCAGCCTGTGCGTACCGGGACGGCACAATATCAGCAACGCGCTGGCCGCCGCCGCGCTGGCTGTGCAGATGGGCATTCCGGCTGCGGCTATCTGCGGGGGGCTGCATGACTTCCACGGCACCGACCGGCGCTTCCAGTATAAGGGCATGTGCGGGCAGGCCACGGTCATTGACGATTATGCGCACCATCCGACGGAAATAAACGCCACCTTAAGCGCCGCCGCCAATTATCCACATAACCGTATCCTCTGCGTGTTCCAGCCGCATACTTATACACGTACCAAAGCCTTCCTCAAGGAATTTGCCGCCGCGCTTTCGGCTGCGGACCTGGTCGTGCTGGCGGATATTTATGCCGCAAGAGAAACTGACACTCTTGGTATCAGTTCCCTGGATTTACTGGCAGAATTGGAAAAAAACGGCACAAAATGCTGCTATTTTCCTTCCTTTGACGCAATCGAAAAATTTTTATTAAAAAATTTAATGAACGGTGACCTGTTGATAACTATGGGGGCCGGAGATATCCACATTGTGGGTGAAGACCTCGTTAACCACTAGTTATCCACATTATCCACATTGAATTGTGCAAAAGATGGCCGCTTCAATGTGGATTTTTTGTGTTTATTCTACATTTTTCGACAAATTCCAGAACGATTCCATTTTGGGCGGTTTTGAGAATTAATATAATTGCAACTTCATCCTTATCCACCTTATCCACTTTATCCACAATCGCCGCAACGCCTTGATTTCACGGACTTTGCGAAAAAAATGTACTTCTCAATTGGGAAATCCTGTGCTATAATCGGTGCAGTAAGAGAGGGGATGCATATGGCTGATATTTTATTGAAACGGAACAGCACGCTTGCTGCGACTTATGTACCAAATACATTTATCGATGAATATATGACGCACGCGGACGGGGAGTTTGTCAAAATCTACCTGTATCTTTTACGCTGTATGGCCAGCCCGGACACCCTGTTTTCCATCTCGGATGTCGCGGACAAGTTCGAATATACGGAAAAAGATGTGACAAGGGCTTTAAAATACTGGGAAAAAATGAACCTTCTGCGCCTGGAATTTAACAGCAGGCAGGAGCTGACCGGAATCTGTATGTCAGATATGGCTTCCCGGACGGCGCCGCAGCGATGCACGGCAGCAGACGGCGGTTATCCTGACACGGAAGCGCCTTCTGCCGCAGACGGAGCAGACCTTGAAAAACCTCCGGACCGCACTGGCAGGCAGGCAGACGGCTTTGATACGCCGGACGAAGCCGCAGATCAGGACACCGTAGGACAATCTCCGTATACAGGGCGGCCACAGACAGCAGGCTGCACGCAGGCGCGCAGGGTACGTCTGCCGGAACGGACAGAGTACTCCAGGAACCAGCTGATGCAGTTTCATGAGGACGAGACGGTAAAAGAGCTGCTGTTTGTCAGCGAGCGTTACCTGGGCCACCCGTTAAGCAATACCGAGATCCAGATGATCCTGTACTGGCTCGATAAGCTGCAGTTTTCCCAGGACCTGATCGAATACCTGATCGAACAGTGTGTGGCAAAAAACCATATGAGCGTACGGTATATGGATAAAATCGCGCTTTCCTGGGCGGAAGCGGGCATCCATACGTTAAGCGGCGCAAAAGAAGCTTCGTTTTCCCACAACCATACGGTCCACGCCGTACTAAAAGCGTTCGGCATTTCCAACCGGACACTGGCGGGCGGCGAACTGGATTTCGTGCAGAAATGGTCCAAAGAATGGGGATTTTCCGACGAAATCATTTCCCTTGCCTGCCAGAAAACGATCCTGCGCATCCATCAGGTCAGCTTTGATTATGCACATACGATCCTGAAAAGCTGGAAAGACCAGAATGTACGGACCTTGAATGATATCCATCTGCTGGATGCACAGTACCAGGAAGCAAAGGCCAGGAAATTTTCCTCCTCCAAGACAGGCGCGCGCACGGCAAAAGGAACCGTGGCAGGCGGTTTTGCGAACTTTTCCCAGCGGACGTATAATTATGAGGAGCTGGAACGTGAATTGTTGTCACATGTCAGGTAACGGAGAATAGTTATGTCTTTATCAAATTTACAATACGACGAGATTCAGCGCCAGTATGACGCCAGGCAGCTGCGCAGCCAGCGCATCCTGCAGGAACGCAGGGCAAAGGTTTTTGCAAAATATCCGCGCTTAAAAGAGCTGGAAGAGCTGACCGCCTCAGCCAGCGTCCGGCATGCCAGGCACCTTTTGGACGGCGACGACCATGCCCTGGAGCAGCTGCACCGCCAGCTGGAGCTCTACCGCGGGGAACGGGCCAGCATCCTCGCGGCGGCCGGCCTGGACGAACATTATTTTGAACCGCCGTATCTATGCCCGGACTGCAAGGATACCGGAACCGTAGACGGCAGGCGCTGCCACTGCTTTGAGCAGGCCGCCATCGACCTGGTCTATACGCAGTCCAATATCCGTGCCATCCTGCAGGAAGAGAACTTTTCGCACTACTGTTTCGACTATTATTCAGAGACGAAAAAAAACAGCGCAACCGGGCTGACTTCCCGGGAAACCGCGCAAAAGGCGGTTATTGAATCACTGGCTTTTATCCGCCAGTTTGATGCGGAGTTCCACAACCTGTTCTTATACGGAGATACCGGGACAGGCAAGACCTTTTTATCGAACTGTATCGCAAAGGAACTGCTGGATACAGGGCATTCCGTCATCTACTTTACAGCCTTCCAGCTGTTTGACATTTTGGAAAAAAACAAGTTTCAAAAGGATTCCAGGGCTGAGGCCTCCATGCAGCATATGTTTGACTGCGATCTGCTGATCATTGACGATCTGGGTACAGAACTGGCAAATACGTTTACCGTTTCACAATTGTTTTTATGCCTGAATGAACGGATCTTGCGCAAAAAAGCGACGATCATATCCACGAATTTAGGAATCGACCAGCTCAGTACGATCTATTCGGAAAGAGTTTTTTCCAGGATCGTAAGCAGTTATACGATGATAAAACTTTTTGGCGACGATATACGGCTCCAAAAGAAAAATTTAAGCGGCAGCGCGGCGAAACAGCCCGGACTGCGGCAAGATTAAATATAACGGAGGACTTATACTATGCATTATGACGACAACACGATTGAAAGTATTCCAGTCGGGGTACTCGGCCTGATTCCAATGTCAAATTGTTCCGCTCTGGGAGAAAAAGTAGATAAATACCTTGTCCAGTGGCGCCACGAACAGCAGTCCGACCATAAGACAACGATCGCCTTCCGCGGATTTGAACGTGACACATACCTTGTCAATGCAAGCACGCCGCGTTTCGGCACCGGCG
>ERZ779624.626-NODE-626-length-10351-cov-17.250680_pt1 | contig 10351 bp, 12 predicted proteins | sample MGYA00514190_ERZ779624 | MGnify/ENA primary metagenome ERZ779624 (study PRJEB29562, sample SAMEA4376706) | mouse gut metagenome | isolation source: Cecum | study: EMG produced TPA metagenomics assembly of the A DSS colitis mouse model was used to assess the... | reverse complement strand
TCTGGGCCTCCACCCCCTGGGCGGCGTCCACCACCAGCACCGCCCCCTCGCAGGCCGCCAGGGAACGGCTCACCTCGTAGTTGAAGTCCACGTGGCCCGGGGTGTCGATGAGGTTGAGGCAGTAGGTCTCCCCGTCGGCGGCCTTGTAGTCCATCCGGACGGCCCGGGCCTTGATGGTGATGCCCCGCTCCCGCTCCAGGTCCATATTGTCCAGCAGCTGGGAGGCCATCTGCCGCTGCTCCACCGCGCCGCAGATCTCAATCATCCGGTCGGACAGGGTGGACTTGCCGTGATCAATATGGGCGATAATAGAAAAGTTTCTGATTTTAGATTGTTCTGTCATAGCGAAACCCTCCGTACCAAATGGGGCCCCCGCCGGAGCCCAGCGAAGCGGGTCCGGTGGGGAGAGGAGGCACAGCGAAACGGTTGAGCTTTCCCCGCAGGGGGAAGCGAAGGAGTGCAGCTTGTGCCGACGAGGGCGATAATGGAAAAGTTTCTGATCTTGGATTGTTCTGTCATAGCGAAACCCTCCGTATCAAATGGGGTCCCCGGCGGAGCCCGGCGAAGGGGCTTCCCTGGGGAGAGGAGGCACAGGGCGCACCCCGCTATTTCACGTTCTCTATATGATCGGACATCTCGCCGTTGAGCCGCTCCCCGCAGGTGTGGACGATCTGGAGCAGGGACTGGTAGGTGCCCGGATAGGCCGCCTTCATGGACGCGTGGTCCAGGGGCGGGAACTGGGCTCCCTTGCCGGGGTGGTTCAGGGCCTGGGCATACTGGGCCTCGCTCATGATCATGTCCGCCCGGGGCAGGCCCGCCACAAACCAGTCGCCGGGGACGGAGAAGATGTCCTCGTCCTGGTTGGGGCTGGCCCGGTGCAGGTGCCGGAACAGGATGTAAACGGTGGTGGACAGGTAGTTGGCCGCCGCCCGGATGGCGTTTTTGTTCCCCAGCTGGCTGAGCAGGTCGAACAGCAGGCCCACGGAATTGACCACCAATTTCTTGGACAGGGTGGCCAGCACCGAGCCCCGCAGCACGTTGTCCCGCTCGTCGGACACGTCGTAGAGGGTGTCCGCGTCCAGGATGGTGGTGCCGTCCCGGCTGAGGGTGCGGCCCAGCAGGAAGTCGGCGGACACGCTGTAGAAGTCGCAGGCCTTGCCCACGAACACCAGGCCGGGCTCCCGGGCCCCGTTCTCATAGTGGGACAGGAGGGCCTGGGAGATGCCCAGGGCCTTGGCGGCCTGCCGCTGGGAGATGCCTTTCTCCTGCCGCAGCAGGGACAGGGTGCGCGCGAAATCCGGGTTTGTCATGTCTTTATTTCCCCCTCTTGCAAGTCTCATCGAGGAAGGCAGGGCAGGTCCGGTCAGGTGGGCACGGCTCATGCAATTCCTCATCATAGGGTCCGTCCGGCGGCGGCCGGCGGCGTCTTGCTTATTAGTACGGCACCCTATAGTATAACCGATCCGCCGGCGGTTTGTAAAGACTGTCTTGCCATCTTGCCCCGCGATATTCGGTGAAATTCTTCATCTCCCCTTGCAAAACCGGGGGAAGGGTGGTACAGTATTTCCATAACGGTTTTTTTGCCGTAATCGTAAATCCTGACTGGGAGGTAACCAATATGTTCCGAAAGCTGATTCAAAAGCTGAAGCACAACCCCAAAACCATTGTGTTCACCGAGGGCAGCGACCCCCGCATTCTGGAGGCGTCCGCCCGCCTGCTGTCCGGTACCTTCCTCACCCCCATCCTGGTGGGCAACCGGGAGGAGGTCCTGGCCGCCGCCGAGCGGGAGTGCCTCAACGTGCAGAACGTCCAGGTGCTGGACCCCGCCTCCTACGAGGGCATGGACGAGATGGTGGAGAAGATGGTGGAGCTTCGGAAGGGCAAGATGACCCCGGAGGAGTGCCGGGAGGCCCTGCAAAAGTCCAACTACTTCGGCACCATGCTGGTGGCCATGGGCCAGGCGGACTGCCTGCTGGGCGGCGCGACCTACTCCACCGCCGACACCGTGCGCCCCGCCCTCCAGCTGGTGAAGACCAAGCCGGGGAACAAGATCGTGTCCTCCTGCTTCATTCTGGTGCGGCCCCTGGCCACCGGCGGCAACCAGGTGCTGGCCATGGGCGACTGCGCCATCAACATCGACCCCAGCGAGGAGGATCTGGTGGAGATCACCCAGGAGGTGGCCAAGTGCGCCCGTATGTTCGGCGTGGACCCCAAGGTGGCCATGCTGTCCTACTCCACCCACGGCTCCGGCAAGGGCCCCGCGGTGGATAAGATGCGCAACGTCACCCAGCGGCTCCAGGACATGATGCTGGACTTCCCCGTGGACGGCGAGATGCAGTTCGACGCGGCGGTGAACCCCTCCGTGGGCCAGCTGAAGTTCCCCGGCTCCCCGGTGGCGGGCTACGCCAACACCTTCATCTTCCCGGAGATCACCGCCGGCAACATCGGCTACAAGATCGCCCAGCGCATGGGTAACTTCGACGCCTACGGCCCCATCCTGCTGGGCCTGAACGCCCCCATCAACGATCTGTCCCGGGGCTGCAACGCGTTGGAGGTCTACTCCATGGCCATCATCACCGCCGCTCTGGCGGAGTAACGGAGCTTGGCCATGGAGTAGACCGACTGCCCGCGAAAGCGGGCGGCGCAGGCGGAATTTATTTCCGCCGAGCATTTGCAATCCTGTGGGGCCCCCATGGGCCCTGCCCATGGGGAGCTGCTCCATGGCGATTATCACAGCCGCCCTGGCAGAGTGATTGGAGTTCTCCGCACACCGCGCCCCCGCCGCTGGCGGGGGCGTTTTTTACGACGAAAAAACCGCCTGCCGGAGGGCAGACGGTTTTTGGTTGTGCCTCAAAGCGCGGCTCAGGCCAGCTTGTTCAGCTTCAGGGTCATCGCGCTCTTTTTGTTCGCGGCGTTGTTGCTGTGCAGCAGGCCCTTCGCGGCGGCCTGATCCACGGCCTTGACGGCCACCTTATACGCGGCATCGGCCTCGCTGCGGTTGCCGCCGGCCACCGCGGCCTCAAACTTCTTCAGCTGGGTCTTGAGGGCGGACTTCTGCGCCTTGTTCTGGGCGGCCTTGGTGGCGTTCACCAGGACGCGCTTCTTGGCAGACTTGATATTGGGCAAACCAAACACCTCCTCCGATTTTTGCATTATGATTACGGCGGATTGCCGCCGCAGATATGTATTTTAACATTAAGAGAAAAAAATTGCAACACCTTTTTTCACTTTTTCGCATAGAAACTTTCGGACTGCGGAAAATAGCCCCATACGGCCCGGACAACCACAAGATATTGGGCAGAAGGGGGAGCTTTTATGGCACAGCGGCGCACCGATCTGGCGGTGGAGGCCCATCAGCTCTGGCGGGAGGGGGCGGGGGAGGGCCCGTCCCTGCCCGGCGTCCGGGCGGAGGAGCGGGAGCGGGACGGCTTTCCCGTCACCGCCGTCACCATCGGCAGCCCCGAAGGGGCCCAGGCCCTGGGCAAGCCGGAGGGGGTGTACGTCACCATCGAGCTGGACGGCCTGCTCCGCCGGGAGGAGGGGGCCTTCCGGCGGGCGGTGGAGGCGGTGGCGGCGGAGCTGCGGCCCCTGCTGCCGGAGGACGGCCCCGCCCTGGTGATGGGCCTGGGCAGCCGGACGGTGACGCCGGACCTCATCGGCCCCTCGGCGGTGGATCACCTGCTGGTCACCCGCCACCTGGTGGAGGGCATCCCGGAGCATTTCGGCTCCCTGCGCCCGGTGGCGGCGTCGGCCCCCGGCGTGCTGGCCTCCACGGGGATGGAGAGCAGCCTCATCGCCCAGGCCCTGGCGGGGGAGCTGCGCCCCGCCTGCGTGGTGGCGGTGGACGCCCTGGCCTCCCGGTCCCTGGACCGGCTGTGCCGGACGGTGCAGCTGTCGGACACGGGGGTGATCCCCGGCTCCGGGGTGGGCAACCACCGCCGCCCCCTGAACCGGGAGACGCTGGGCGTCCCGGTGGTGACGGTGGGGGTGCCCACGGTGGTGGACGGGGCCACCCTGGCCCTGGACCTGCTGGAGCGGGCGGGGCACCGGGGGACGGATCGGGGGGATCTCCCCGGCGGGGAGGAATTTTTCGTCACACCCCGGGAGGTGGACCAGCGGGTGGCCGACCTGGGAAAGACGCTGGGGTACGGGGTGAGCCTGGCCCTGAACCCGTCCCTCAGCCTGGACGATCTGGTGATGCTGCTGGAGTAGGGCCTGTTTCTTACCCCTTAGAGCCTGTTTAAAATCTATCAAAACGCCATCCCGGCACATCTTTTTCCGCTGGGCCGCGTTGACTTGACTTGAAATACACAAAGTATTCCTGCGTCAAATCGCCTTGCCCAGCGAAAAAATCTGCGCCTGTCTGGCATTCCGCCAGATTTTAAACAGGCTCTTACACCTTCTCGCAGAACAGCCCGTGGCGGTTGCAGTACCAGTAGATCCGCCCGCCGCCCCGGGGCTCGAACCGGGCCTCGGACAGCCCCTCGGGGTAGAGCTTCACCAGGTCAAACCGCCCGGTGGTGACGCAGGCTAGAAAGGAGATATAGTGGTTCTTGCGCATCTCGTGGGGGATGGAGAACACATACTCCCCGTCGAAGCTCTCCCGGACCAGCCGATGGGCCTCGTCCGGCTCCTCCGCGTCCAGGGGCGGCAGGGCCACCCCGCAGCAGGACACCACCGCCGCCCCGGAGGCGTGGATCACGTTGCCGCACACCGGGCACACGTAGAAGGGCGCGCGCAGCAGGTTGGCGGCCCGGTTGGCGTTTACCACCTGCTCCCCGCTCAAAAGCTCGGGCACGGAGATGCCCAGGGCCTTGGCCAGCGGCTCCAGCAGGGTCAGGTCGGGCAGGCCCCGGCCCGTCTCCCACTTGCTCACCGCCTTGTCGGTGACGCCCAGCAGCTCCGCCAGCCGGGCCTGGGTGAGGCGGCGGCCCTCCCGGAGACGCTTGATGGTCCCGCCTGTGACATAACTGTTCATACATTCTCACAACCTTTCCCCCGCAGCTTAACACAGGGCCGGGGCGTCTGTCCACCTACGCTGCGTAGAGAGGGGGGCGCGCCGGGATATAAAACGCCGCCGGCAGGGGAAAAACCTGGAAAGACACAGCGTGTTTCCGGGATGTTCCGCCCTGCCGGCGGCGTTTTTACGGGGCCGTCCGCACCGCGGTTTACTGCCCCTGCTTGTCCTTCCTGCGCTGGATCATCCGGCGGAAGGCCCCGGTGCCGAAGGAGAAGATCCGGTTCACCCGGCTGATGGTGGCCGAGCTGGCCCCGGTGCGCTCCAGGATCTCGGTGTAGACCAGGCCCTGGTCCAGCAGGACCGCCACGTCGAACCGCTGCTCCATGGCCCGCAGCTCCCCCACGGTGCACAGGTCGTCGAAAAAGGCCCGGCACTCCTCCAGATCCTTCAGCTCCAGTATGCTCTCGTACAGCGCGATGCTGGGCTCCTTGTTCCCTGCCTTGGGCATGATGCTCATCCTCCCCGGTGGTGTTTGTCTGCCCTGTATTTTAGCAGATAAAAGCGGTAAAGGCAACTGTTTTTTGCCCATGATTTCCCCTTCCCTTTTTCCCGCCGCTGTGGTAGAATACAGCCATGATTCCGATTCACGAAGGGAGTGGGCCTATGAGCCGTCTCGCGTCTGTCATACGCCCTGCCATTGAGCCGGGCCGCCGCGTCATCGCCGTCAGCGACATCCATGGAAACCTGTCCTGTCTGAAGGGCCTGTTGAAGCAGGTCCGCCTCACGCCGGACGACGTGCTCATCCTGGTGGGGGATCTGCTGGAAAAGGGCCGGGACAGCCTGGCCGTCCTGCGCTTTGTGCTGGAGCTGCAAAAAACCCACACCGTTTACCCCCTGTGCGGCAACTGCGATTACATCGACCGGGTGTTCCTGGAGGGGGGCAGCCCCGATCCCGCCTTCTCCGTCCAGATGAATGAGCGTCTGGGGGTGTCCGGCCACTATTCCAACGCGGATCAGGAGCTGTGGCCCGTGCTGGAATACTGGGGCAACCGCTCCACCCTGATCCAGATGGGGCTGGAGGTGGGCCACCCCATGCCCCGGCGGGCCTCCGACCTGCCCGCCCTCCGGGCCGCCCTGCTGGACTACTTCCCCCGGGAGACGAAATTCCTGCTGAAGCTGCCCCATATTTTGGAGTCAGCGAACTTCATCTTCGTCCACGGCGGCATCCCCAGGGAGGACAACCTGGACGGGCTGGAGGCCTACTCCTGCATGAAGAACGACGATTTCCTGGGCCAGGGCCTCTCCTTCCGGAAGTGGGTGGCGGTGGGCCACTGGCCGGTGACCCTGTACGACCCCAGCATCCAGTGCTCCAACCCCCGGGTGGAGCGGGACCGCCGCATCATCTCCCTGGACGGGGGCTGTGTGCTCAAGGTGGACGGACAGCTCAACGCCCTGATCATACCTGATATCACCGGGGACGAGTTCAGCTTCGCCGCCTATGACGGCCTGCCCCAGGTGACCGCCCTGGACGGGCAGGAGGCGTCCTATAACCCCATCAACATCCGCTGGTCGGACAGCGCGGTGGAGCCGCTGGCGGAAAACGGGGACTGCCTGCTGGTGCGGCACCCCTCCTCCGGGCGGACGCTGTGGGTGCCCCGGGACTTCGTGCGGCGGTGGCGGGACGGCAGGCTCCACACCGAGGACGCCACCGACTACTGCCTGCCCGTGGCCCCCGGCGACGAGCTGGCCCTGGTGCGGGAGACCCAGCGGGGCCTGCTGGTGAAGAAGGACGGGGTGACGGGCTGGTATCACGGCAGGGTTGAGCGGAAATAGCGGAGATGAGATAAGCCCGCGCGGTTTTTCCGCGCGGGCTTATGAGTTTTCCGCCCCGTCCTGGCGGCCGTATTGGTATAGTGAATCAAGTTGAAAAAGCGCAAATCGCGCTTTTTCAATCAGCGAGCAAATAGCTCGCTGACACGCGAAGCGCGCTTGATTCCCTATGAAGTGCAAGTCAAGGCCGCGAATGCGGCCTCCAGCGGCGATTCATCGCCGCTGGGTTCAAAAGTATCATAGATACTTTTGAACTTGCTTGACTATACATGAGGCGGCCGCAGGTCCGGGAAAACGCCTCGAAGCCGTCCAGCAGCAGCCTGAGATCCGGATCGCCGTCCGGGTCCAGGCCCACCCGCCGGCACAGACGGTCCCGGGCCTGGTAGATCTGCTCCGCCAGCGGGCCGAGGGCACCGTCCGCCGCCGTCTCGTCCCGCACCCATTGGCATACGTCCGGTTCATTGAGGCCGTTGATGGAATTGTAGATGAATTCCCAGCGTGGGCCGATTCGCATGATACCCACCTCCCATGGATTGGTGCCTCTATCGTATACCATTTTGTTAATTCTGTCAATATAGCAAAATGTTTTAACCTATACTTTTCGCAGAACCTATTCAAAAAGGGGACGCGAATATGTATAGAAGAATCCGGGATTTGAGGGAGGACAGCGACTTACTGCAAAAGGATCTTGCGGAATATCTGCAATGCAGCCAGGTCTGCTACTCCTACTATGAAAACGGCAAGCGCGACATCCCCACCGATGTCCTCTCGAGGCTTGCTGACTACTACGGTACCAGCACCGACTATATTTTAGGCCGCACCGATACCAAAACGCCCTATCCCCAATAATCCCGGCGCAAACCGGAACCAGCACCACAAAACAAGCGGTATGGGAGGGATGAAGGCGTACGGTTTGACAATGACGTGATTGGACAGACCATCCGCAAGGTGAGAAAAGAGAAGAAATTGTCCCAGGATGTGCTGAGCGGCCTGGCCGGGATTGCCCGCACCCACCTGACAATGATCGAAAACGGGGACAAGCAGGCGAATTTTGAAACCATATGGCGGATTGCCCTGGCCTTGGATATGCGCCCCAGCGAACTGGTGAAACGAATCGAGCAGGGGCTTGAGCAGGATGCCGGGAGGTGACGCCATGCTGTTCCAACGGATTGAGGATTTACGGATAGATTCCGACAAGACCCAGCAGGAAATCGCGGATATGCTGGGCTGTAAACGGGAGGTATACCGCCGCTACGAAAAGGGCACCTACGACATTCCCCTTTGGGCCTTGCTCAAGCTCGCCGATTTCTACGGCACCAGCACGGACTATATTCTGGGCCGCACCGACACCAAAACGCCCCACCCCCAATAACCTCCGGTGACAAACCGGAAACAGCCCCGGTCCGTTTCCGACAGAGTGGTTACAATTGGTTTACAATGTAGTTTTTCCCCTTGACCTGCGACAAAATTCGACCTATACTGGAACCCGATACTAACAGATCGGGAGACACCTGACATGGCGGAAAACGAGAAGCAGACCGAGAACCAGACAACAGAGAACCAGGCCGGGATCGCAGCCGAGCCCCCGGCCGAAAACCAGGACGGCCAGCGGGAGGAAATCCGGGATAATCCGCCTGCCGAGCCCCCCGCTCCCGCCAAGGGCCGGGGGCCCTTTAAGCCCCTGTTCCTCATGGCCCTGGCCCTGGCGGCCGCGCTGGCCGGGGCCTGCGGCTGGCTGGCCCTTCAGCGGCAGGCGGGGCTGGATTTGCAGGGGGAGCTGGGCCGCCGCCTTGCCGCCCTGGAGCAGGAGCTGGCCGACCAGCGGGCCGCCCTGGCCCACCAGCGGCAGGAGCTGGACCAGCGGCAGGCGGAGCTGGACAAGGCGGAGGAGACCATCGGCCTGCTGTCCCAGTACACCCTGGTGAGCCCGGAGGGGGAGCCGCCGGACTACGCCGCCCTCTACCCCGACTTCTACGCCCCGGACTGGGAGGGGGAGACGGTGAGCGGCGGCAAACGGTGCTACCTCACCTTTGACGACGGGCCGTCCCCCAACACCGACCGGATTCTGGAGGTGCTGGACCGCTACGGGGTGAAGGCCACCTTCTTCGTGGTGGGGTACGAGGCCCGCACCGCCGCCGGACAGGAGCGGATGCGCCGGATCGTGGCGGAGGGCCACGCCCTGGCCATGCACAGCTGGAGCCACGACTACAAAAAGGTTTATGCCTCGGTGGAGGGCTTCCTGGAGGACTTCTACAGGCTCTACCAGTATATACATGAGGTGACGGGGGAGTACCCCGCCCTGTTCCGCTTCCCCGGCGGGAGCATTAACGGCTACGACCGGGGGGTGTACCAGGAGATCATCGCGGAGATGACCCGCCGGGGCTTCGTCTACTTCGACTGGAACGCCTCCGCCCAGGACGCCACCGTCTACCCCCGGCCCGCCTGGGACATCTCCGCCGACTGCCTGAAGGGGATCGGGCGGGAGCTGGTGGTGGTGCTGGCCCACGACAGCGGGGCCCGGGGCACCACCGTGGACGCCCTGCCCGCCGTCATTGAGGGCTACCGGAACGCGGGGTATACCCTGGAGGCCCTCCACCCCGGCGTGGAGCCGGTGCACATGGGCTATCCGAAGATCCGGTGAACGGGGCGGGAGGCCCCGCCGCCGGGGAGCAGCTTGCGGAAGAACGCCGGGACGCGCCGATTTTCCATTGCGCTCCCGGCGTTTTTGTGGTATAGTCAATCAGCGGGCATCTGGCCCGCTGAGAGCCTGTTTAAGAAGCTGTACCAATAGCCTCAGCACCCAGCTTAACGGCCAGAATTGCCGCTGGCCGCGTTGAAAAATCTTGAAATACACAAAGTATTCCCGCGATTTTTCGCCTTGCCACCGGCAATTCTGACTCGCGAATCTGAATACTTCGGCTATTGGTACAGCTTCTAAAATCTATCAAAACGCCATCCCGGCACATCTTTTTCCGCTGGGCCGCGTTGACTTGACTTGAAATACACAAAGTATTCCTGCGTCAAATCGCCTTGCCCAGCAAAAAAATCTGCGCCTGTCTGGCATTCCGCCAGATTTTAAACAGGCTCTGACGCGCGAAGCGCGCTTGATTCCCTATGACGTGCAGGCCAAGGCCGCGAACGCGGCCTCCAGCGGCGATTCCTCGCCGCTGGGTTCAAACGTATCATACGATACGTTTGAACTTGCTTGACGATAAAATGCTTCCCCACAGAAAACCGCGAAGGAGACTTGCGTATGCGTTCCGACAACGTGAAAAAGGGCATACCCGCCGCCCCCAACCGCTCCCTGTTCTACGCCCTGGGCTACACCAGGGAGGAGCTGGAGCGGCCCCTCATCGGCGTGGTGTGCTCCTATAACGAGATCGTCCCCGGCCACATGAACCTGGACAAGATCGCCGAAGCGGTGAAGGCGGGCGTCCGGGCCGCCGGGGGCACCCCCGTGGAGTTCCCCGCCATCGCCGTGTGCGACGGCATCGCCATGGGCCACGTGGGCATGAAGTACTCCCTGGTCACCCGGGACCTGATCGCCGACTCCACCGAGGC
>ERZ779624.621-NODE-621-length-10401-cov-7.151073_pt1 | contig 10401 bp, 10 predicted proteins | sample MGYA00514190_ERZ779624 | MGnify/ENA primary metagenome ERZ779624 (study PRJEB29562, sample SAMEA4376706) | mouse gut metagenome | isolation source: Cecum | study: EMG produced TPA metagenomics assembly of the A DSS colitis mouse model was used to assess the... | reverse complement strand
CCCGCCTCTGAATCCTAAAGAGGTTCGTCACGAATACAGACAATGCGATTGCGGTAGAACGGGTTTTCAGCCTGAGCAAACGGTGCTATGGCATGGGGCTTATCGTGACCAAACTGGAAGAGACCTAGCTGACCGCAATCGCATTGTCTGTATTCGTGACGAACCTCTTTAGGATTCAGAGGCGGGTACATTTCGCCCTTTTACGGATATGCCAATTTTTTGACACAAAATATGCTATATTAAGTTTTTGCATGGTTTAGCTGAACTTAATCAGCAAACACTAATTAGAATGTTTTCAGATATGTTTAATAGTCTTTGGAAAAAATTTTGGGGAATAATTGAATAAAAATCTGTAAGGGGAGGTTGACAATGTATAAACTTAATTTAGAAAAAGGTGTGAAAGTGAATATTTGGCTTAATGAAAATCTGATTGAGTGTAAATGCAATGACAGTAAAATAATAATGGAAGAACAAACAAATTTGTTTACAAAATCAGGAAAAATTATTCTTGAATTGTTTCTTCCCCGGGCGCACAGTAACTATGCTTTATTAGGTGTTGACTTTTTAGCAAATGGGACTGGTAAGAGTATTATTAAGTGGGATATTGATTGCTTAAAACAAGAAAGGTACAGCGATGCCATAGCACTCTGTTTTGACACGGTGATTTGGGGTATACTGGATGAATTCCAAGAGGGAATTATGCAATCGCTTGATTATCATCGAAAGGAGCATATGTTGCCAAGTGGAACTGTTACTTACAATATTTCTGCGTATGGAGAAATTGGTTCAAGTGCAGATATGTTTAGGCGAGTAAATGACATTTTGTTGTCACTGCTGATTTGTGGCGATCTTAATGAGTCAATAATAGCAAAAATTGTGAAAGAAAAATTTGGATTGTAGCTGTAAAATTTCTGAATACATTAAATAGTGTCTGCTGATTAAGCCGCTTTTAGACTGTATTCTCCGATGGATGTTATATATCGGAAGAATTGCCAAAATAGACGCATAAATATCCGCTTCTGAATCCGAAATAGATTCGACACAAATACAGATAACTCAATATGAAGACTTTGACTCATACCGCAGAGACATCATCATCCCGGAAATGCTGATTAAACTCAGGCAGTGGTTTGGCCGTGGCATCCGCAGGGAGGAAGATACGGCGGTATTTTCTATTTTGGATAACAGGGCATCCCTGCGGGGGCGGTACAGGGCGGAAATACTGAATACGCTGCCGTCCATGCCGGTGACGGACAGGCTTGCGGATGTGGCGGATTTTATCATGAGGAAGAAAGCGGACAGCTACTTTATGGATAAGGAGCGGATGGCGGCGTTTCTTCTTTTGCCAGAGCAGGGGAACACATGGTAATAGCAAAGTAAAATCAGAAAATTCCGCACATGGGACAATCCGGTATCCGCATAAGGTAATAGGGGAGGGAAGGTTATGTTACCCACGATTGAGCAATTACAGCAAATGCAGACTATGAACATAATGGAACTGGAACGGGATAAACTTGCCAATGCGGAGGACATTGTGATCGACATGGGAAAAAGCGTGGAGAGCCGGGTTCGTTCCTTTATGGAACAGACGGGAAATCCCTTCGCGCTCAATGTCGGTGAATACATTTTACAGTTGGGATTTGCGGAGGGAACAGAGGATTTGATTGATGACCGTATGATACTGCTTGCGAGAAGAAGGGCGCAGATTCTGGTTTGAATTTATCGGGATAGCCCTTTACAAGACCGAGAAGATATGCTAGCTTAAAAGCAGGTCTATTTCAGATGGAACCTGATTTTAAGTTACATTACCCCGTAGGATGGGTTTTGCTGACACTTGTAAATCAGGAGGCCATAGATGAAAACGAAAGAATTTTATAACGCTGCCGTTTACCTTCGGTTGAGCAGGGATGACGTTTCTACCGGGGATACAGGCGGTAAAAAGTCCATTGCCAATGGAATTAGCGCTGCCGATGGGATTGGCAGGACAGAAAGCAACAGTATCAGTTCCCAAAGGGACATGATCCGTTCTTTTATCCGAAAACAGGACAACATGGAGATTTATGACATCTATGTGGATGACGGTTTCTCCGGGACGAATTTTGACAGGCCGGAGTTTAAGCGGATGATGGAAGATATAAAAGCGGGTCATGTCAACTGCGTAATCGTAAAAGACCTGTCCAGACTGGGACGGGATTATATTGAAGCCGGGCGGTTGATTCAAAAGACTTTCCCGGCTTTTTCTGTGCGTTTTATCGCCCTGACAGACCATTTTGATTCCCTGACGGCCGATTATACTGAGACTTCTCTGGTTGTGCCGGTCAAGAATTTTGTCAATGACTCTTATGCCAGGGATATTTCCGGTAAGGTGAGAAGCCACCAGAAAGTTAAGAGGGAAAACGGAGAATTTATTGGCGCATTTGCGGTTTATGGATATAGGAAAAGCGAAGAGAACAAAAGAAGACTTGTTCCGGATGAATATGCCGCTGATATTGTAAGGAAGATATTTGCGTGGAAAATAGAAGGCTTCAGTAATCTTGCGATTGCCGAAAAGCTGAATGGGCTGGGGATCCTCTCGCCGCTGGAATACAAGAAGATACGGGGAGAGAGATTGAGTACCAGGTTTGCCACGGGAGCAAGGGCCAGGTGGTCGCCGGTGGCGGTAAAGAGGATTCTTGTCAACGAAAGCTATATCGGTACGCTGGTTCAGGGAAAAGAAGAAAAAATAAACTACAAGGTGAATAAATCCGTAATGAAACCGCAGGAGGAATGGACGAGAGTGCCGGGAGCGCATGAGGCCGTTATTTCCAGGGAAGATTTTGAGATTGTGCAGGATTTATTACAAATAGATACCCGCGCCGGAAGCGGTGGGGAAAAAGCGCATCTGTATGCAGGCATACTATTCTGCGGTGATTGCATGCAGCCGATGCAGCGCAGGGCGGACCGCTATAAAGGGCAGGAAAAAGTTTCCTTTATCTGCGCAACAAAAAATAAAGGCGGGGAATGCACAAGACACACGATTTCCGAGGAAGATCTACAGACACTGGTGCTGACAGGGCTCAGACAGCAGATTGCCCTGTTCCTGGAAAAAAGCAAGGTGCTGGCCCAGATCGGGCAGATGGAGATTGACTTTGAGGAAGTGGTTTCCTTTGATGTGGAACTCAAAAGGCTGCATAAGGAGCAGGCTGAATATCTGTCTCTCAGGGCGGGGCTTTATGAGGATTTGAAGAAAGGGATTATTACGGAGGAAGAATTTAAGAATTTCCGTATGATATACGAACAGCGATATCAGGAGCTGCAGCAGGCGATCAACCGCCAGGAGGATGCGGTAAGGGAGCTTTTCAAATCCGGCGTTTCCGCCGGAATCAATCTGGATCGCATGAAAACTGCCATGCAGATCACAGAACTTGACCGTATGACGCTTATGACCTTTGTGAAACGGATTCTTGTGTATGAGGATAAGCGTGTGTATCTGGAAATGAGGCACAAGGAGTTGTTCTCCAAGGCGGTTATGCTGTCCGGATATGTGGAGGCGAAATGCTCCAGAGGGGAGGCAGTCTAAATGCCCAGAACCTCTAAAAAGAAAAACACAGTTGTAAAACCGGCTGCGGATTCAGCCCCTGAAAAAATATATTCGGTGGGCATATATGCCAGACTGTCCGTGGATGAGGAAAAGGCAGGGGAACACAGCAACTGCGGGCAGGCCCGAAAAAATGAATCCATTGAGACCCAAATAGAGATTGCAAAGGCATTTGCCAGACAGCGGCAAAATATGCGTATCTTTGACTGCTATACGGACATCGGAAGGACCGGAACGAATTTTGAACGGGAAGGCTTTGAACGCATGATGCGGGATGTGCGGGTGCGGAAGATTGACTGTATCATTGTAAAAGATTTATCCCGCTTTGGCAGGAACCACATAGAGACAGGCAATTACATAGAGAAGATTTTTCCATTCCTGGGGGTGCGTTTTATAGCGGTCACAGATAATTTTGACAGTATGAATGTTTCAGGACAGGACGGGACATTGGGTGTCAATCTGAAAAATCTGGTGAATGAAATGTATGCCAGGGATATCGCAGCCAAGGTAAAGTCCAGCCGGAGAGAAAAGTGGGAGCAGGGCAGTTATACAGGCGGAGTACCGCCCTATGGGTACAGGGCGGAATGGATTGGGGATAAGAAATGCCTTTTTATCGAGGAAACCACTTCCGATATTGTAAAAAAGATTTTTGATCTGTTCCTGTCCGGCAAAAACATGAAAGAGATTGCGGTATGGCTTTATGATGAGCGGATCGAAAGACCCTCGCAATACCATAAAACAGGACAGATATGCTGCCCGCAGGACGGTGAGCTGCTTCAGTGGCCCAAGGCTACCGTGAAGATGATTCTGACAAATCCGGTATATATGGGATGCCTGGTGCAGGGCAGCACCGGTGGAAAAGATTATATGATGCGCGACCGCCATGATATAGATTCAGAGGAGTGGTCAGTAAAAGAGCATACCCATGAGCCCATTGTCAGCGAGGATATTTTTTTTCAGGCAGCGTCCAGATTTGAAAAATCTTCCGTTTACTGTAATAAGAACGGATTTTCCAAAACGGTTCCGGTGGATGAGGACATCTTTAGGGGGATACTTTACTGCGGGGACTGCGGGTCAAAAATGAAACGGGTAACACAGGTAAAGACCTTCAGTTCAAAGGACAGGGTAAGAATATACAGCTATAACTGCCCTCGGGCAAATCGGATTGACGGGCAGTGTTGTGTGACAAAGAGCATCACGCTGTCAGCATTGACCGGGCTTGTCAGGGAGGCAGTCCGCCAGGAATTTTCCCTGTCGGCCATGCGTCTGAAAGATTTGACAGAAGTGAGTAACAGAGAAGCGGAAAGAGCAAAAAAGGAATGTAACAGCCAACTGGCCGCTATTGACAGAAAGATAGATGAACTGACAAAGAGCGGCAGCGAGCGGTATCTTAAGTATCGAAAGGGCGAACTCAGTGAAGGCGCGTTCCTGAAGGAAAAGGAGGAACTCGGCCAAAGACGCGCATTATTGCAAAAGCAGCGGCAGGATGCGGCGGAAAGACTACGGACAATGGAGGTACAGACCGCCGGGAAAAATCATTTTCTCAGGGCTTTAGCCAGGGGAAGGGGTAAAGCAGAACTGACGGCGGAAGTGCTGGAAACGCTCATCCATAGGATAGAAGTATATCCGGATCACCGCATAAAGGTTATCTTTGCTTTTAAGAGAAGTGATTTCGCAGGAGGGCATCGGAGATGAAAAGATGTCAGATCGCAATATACATCCGGCTGTCAAAGGAAGATGGGAAATGCAAAATGGGAGAAGAGTATCCCATGGAAAGTAACAGTGTCACGATGCAGCGCCTTCTATTGCGGAGATATGCAGCGGAAAACTTTTCGGATTATGACCTGCTGGAGTTTTCTGATGACGGTTATACGGGAACGAACTTCGACCGACCGGGGATGCAGGCCATGCTTGAAATGGTAAAGGAATTAAAGATAGATTGCATTCTAGTAAAAGACTTTTCCAGGTTTGCCCGGGACTATATTGAGCTTGGCGCCTATCTGGAACAGATATTTCCGTTTATGGGGGTGCGTTTTATCTCTGTAAACGATGGCTATGACAGCCGGGAGTGCTGCGGCGGATTGGCGGATATTGATGTCAATTTTAGAAATCTGCTGTATGATCTATACAGTAAGGACTTATCCCAAAAGGTGCGTTCATCCCTTGCCGTGAAAAAAGAGCAGGGGCAGTATGTCAGTGGGAACAGCCCTTTTGGGTATGAAAAGGATCCGGCAGACCGTCACAGACTGATGATTGAAGAAGATGAGGCGGAAATTGTACGGAGAATCTTTTCCTTGACGGTGGAGGGCTATACATCTTCCCGGATTGCGCGGCTGTTCAACCAAACAGGGGTAAAGACGCCGATTGAGTTCAAGATCGAAAAAGGAAAGACCAGCCGTGTTCCCAAGGGTAGGAGATTCCTGTGGAGCAGCACCGGGATATGCCAGATACTGCGGAATGAGGTCTATATCGGCAATATTGTGCAGAAAAAGTATACAAAGGAGTTTGTGGGCGGAAAGAACCGTTTAAATCCCCGTGAGGACTGGCTGGTTACATATGGGCATCACGAGCCGATCATAGACAGGGAAACCTTTGAACAGGTGCAGGAGGGACGCGGAAAGAAAAGAAAGCCTGTGCAGAAGAGCCGTCATCCTCTGACTGGCAAGCTGGTCTGTGGCTGCTGTAAAAAGAACCTGCAGTACTGTACAGGACGGAATCCATATTTTAATTGCCATAACCGCTATTCCAATATGCTGGAAAACTGCGTTCGCAAGGTAAATGGGATGTTTATGGAGCAGTATGTGTTGTTTATGCTGACAGAGAGGTTCTCAGCGAACGCAGAACTTGAAAAGCTGTACAGGGAATCCGCCGACCGGCTGGAGACAGAGATAAAGGAATTAAAGCATAGACGGCAGGAAATGTTATCCAGAGCGGAAAAACTGCGGAACATAAGACTGGAGGAATATCAAAATTTCCGATTGGGAAAGACCGATGTGTTTCAGGGTGCAAGTGAAAACGTAAAAGCGGCGGAGGAAGAACTGAAAAAGCTGGATGATAATATGGAACGGCTGGAAAGGGAATATGCCGAATTGATAAACGAAAGGGACATTCGGAGCGCCGGGAGTCGGCTTGCTGTTCTCACGGAAGAGACGATAGACCAATATATCGAAAGAATAGAGGTGTATGATGAGCAGAACATTGAGATATATTGGAAAGCGAAAGGGAGCAATGGGCGGCCGATTAGAAGCGCAGGATGAGATTTTGCGGTAAATTAACGCATTCGGTATGGATTTATGGCAATTAGTTGACGGCAGGTTTTGATTTTCTTAGAATAAGCAGTAAAAAAACAGAAAAAAGATGAAAAAATTAGTGGGAGGTACTTGACAGGAGAGGGAATCGATTACGCCCGGCCGGAATTTCAGGACGGTGCGGGACACACCCGGATCCTGTATCTGTGGGATCAGACTCTTCGGCCGGAGGAGGGGAATGCCATGCGCCGGCCTCCGGCCGATTTTATACAGGGGGTGGAATTTACGGCAGAGCAGATCGACCGCGCGCTGTCCGCAGAGAGTGGGCAGGAAAGGTATCTGCTGCTGCCCAGTGTGGATGTGAGCGGCCATGGTACAGCGGTGGCGGGAATCGCCGCAGGCTGTCTTCCGGCATACGGAGGAAGAGGGGCGGGAGTACCCGGCAGTCAGTATCGCGGGGTGGCTCCGGCAGCCTCCCTGCTGGCGGTAAAGCTGGGGCTGCCGGGGGAGGACGGCTTTCCGCGCACCACGGAGATCATGCGGGGAGTGACCTGGGCAGTGCGGAAAGCCCTGGAGCTGCGAATGCCGCTGGCAATCAATTTGAGCTTTGGGAACAGTTACGGAGCACACGACGGAAGCTCCTTGCTGGAACGTTTTCTGGATAACGCGGCGGAAATCGGAAGAACAGTTATCTGTGTGGGCAGCGGAAACGAAGGCGCCAGCGCAGGACATCTGACAGGACGGATCGGTGAGAACGGCTCCCGCACCGCATCCGTGGAGCTTGCGGTGGCAGAATATGAGCGCACGTTAAACATACAGCTGTGGAAAAATTATGCAGACGTGTATCGCATACGCCTGCGGGCTCCGGGGGGACAGGAGTCGGAGCTGCCTGTCAGGATAGAAGGGGGCAAGTATACATTGCGGATGGAGCAGACGGAAATTCTGGTCTATATCGGGGAGCCAACGCCCTATGCGGCGGTGCAGGAGATCTACCTTGATATGATCCCGCTGGGCCGCAGCTACATCAACAGTGGAGTCTGGACGATTTATCTGGAGGCGTTGGAGCTGGTGACAGGACGCTACTACTTTTATCTTCCCAGTGCGGCAGTCCGCAGCACGTCTACCCGTTTTTATCGCCCGACGCCGGATGTGACGCTGACGATTCCCTCCACCGCTGCCAAGGTTATCACGGTAGGCGCTTACGACAGCGCTTATCAGGCTTATGCGGATTTTTCGGGAAGGGGTTATTCAGATGCGGAGAGGACGGTGGGAATTGTAGCAGCCGGTATTACAAAGCCTGATCTGGCGGCTCCGGGGGTAGGAGTGCTGGCTCCTGATATTTACGGCGGTTATCAGCCTGTGACAGGCACTTCCTTTGCGACGCCCATCGTTACGGGGAGCGCCGCGCTGTTGATGGAATGGGGGATTGTTCGTGGGAACGATCCGTTTCTGTACGGGGAAAAGGTGAAGGCCTATCTGCGGAAGGGGGCAAGACCGCTGCGGGGGGAGGGGGAAGTGCCGAACGACCGGGTGGGATTTGGGGCCTTGTGTGTCAGCGAGAGCCTGCCGATTTGAAGAAACGATAGAAAAGGAGCATACAGGGTTGAAATAGGGATACGAAAGATGTATTATTTTGCAAAACCAATATTATGGGGGACAGTATGTACAAGATAGGAATATGCGATGACGGGAAGAATATTTGCGCATCATTGGAGGAAATGGTGCTGCAGTATGCCGAAAAGAGCAAACGAAAAATGGATATTCAAGTATGGTACACAGGTGAAGAACTGTGCAGGTATCTTGAACAGGGCGGGCATCTGGATATTTTGTTCCTTGATATAGAGTTGATAAAGCTGACAGGAATAGAAGTGGGTGATTTTATCAGAAACAAAATGGAGAACAGAGGGATGCAGATTATATACATTTCCGGGGAAGCTTCCTATGCACAGAAATTGTTCAAGACCCAGCCCATGGATTTCCTTGTAAAACCTATTTCCGTGGAGCAGATAGAGGAGGCTCTTGAACTGGCCATTAAGCTGTCGGAAAAAAATGCGGAACGCTTTGAATTTCAAAATGGCAGGGATTATTACTATATCTCATATCATGAAATTATATATTTTGAGAGTGAGGGGCGGAAGATAAAGATTGTGGCAGCAGATGGGGAAAAAGAATTTTATGGAGCGATAAGAGAACTGGAGAAAAAGCTGCCCAAAGAGTTTTTTACCATTCATCAGTCATATGTGATAAATAAGACACATGTGGTGCGGTATACTTATGAAACGGTGGAGATGGATAACAGCACAATACTGTCGATCAGCAAAGCATATCGGAAACAAGTAAGGGAAAGGCTGCTAAGGGGATAGAAATGACGGATTTTATTATTTGTGTTGCAACAAACTTGTTTAGAATATATCTGATCAGCAGATTCATCCACATATTTCTGGAGGATGAAGAAAAGGATAATTGTTACAGTCGGATGAGATATCTGCTGGTATATGGGGGATTTTTTATAGTCAATACGGCCACTTATCTGATTTTTCATACGGTATGGATTAATATTGCCTGTAATCTGGTGGGGATTGGATTTATTGTTTTGACATACACAAGATCAGTAAAGATGATTTTGTTTGTGACTTGTTCTGTGTATATGATTAATATGGGGTGTGATACGATTTCTACTCTTCTGTTTGTGAATTATAAGGACGGATTGGGATTCAGTCAAATCTATGAGGTGATTACCGTATTTCTGATATTTTTTTGTGAGCTTATTACAGAGAGAATCATGGAGGGCAGACGGAACACGCGGGGAATCCGAAACATATCTTTGGGATTAGTTCCTTTATGCAGCATTGGAATGCTTTGTATGCTTATCTATACAAAAAGCAGCGAGGAAACAGGGCTTGTTATAATCAGTGTTGGATTGGTTGTGGTTAATTTTTTTACCTTTTATCTGTACAATATTCTGTCAGAGGCTCTTTTTCACCAATATGAGAATGAGGTACTGCGGCAGGAAATACAGGGCTATGCAAACCAGTTGGATGTAATGCTGCAGGGAGAAGAAAAAGTGAGGGCGCTGCGGCATGATATGAAACATCATATGAATGAATTGAAGATACTGGCAGCAAAAGGAGAGAATAGAGCAATTGAAGAATATATAGATGATATGGAGGATTTTATAACAAATCCCAATGAGATTGTGTCTTCCGGTAATCTTGAGATAGACAGTGTAATGAACTATTTGATCCGCAGGGCAAAGGAAGAGCTGCGCACGGTCAATGTAAATGTGCAACTTCCCAAGTCGGTGAGTCATTCTTTTGACATCAATGTAATCTTGGGAAATCTGCTGGAGAACGGTATTGAGGCGGCAAGGCAGACAGAAGAGAAAAAGCTGGATATCACTATTGAAATGCAGCAAGGCTTTTTGAGAATTCAGGTTGAAAACAGTTACGATGGAAAAACCGTTTTTGACAGGGAAAGGGGATACAAAAGGTTGCTGTCAACGAAAAAAATGAGCGGGCTTCATGGCATGATGCCGGGGTCAAAACATAGTGTTTTCTATGTTTGATACTCTGCAAG
>ERZ779624.619-NODE-619-length-10429-cov-4.883073_pt1 | contig 10429 bp, 12 predicted proteins | sample MGYA00514190_ERZ779624 | MGnify/ENA primary metagenome ERZ779624 (study PRJEB29562, sample SAMEA4376706) | mouse gut metagenome | isolation source: Cecum | study: EMG produced TPA metagenomics assembly of the A DSS colitis mouse model was used to assess the... | reverse complement strand
AAATCCTTATACGATTCTTCCCCTATGCTGTCTCTTGCCACATAAGACTGGATATTTCCCTTCAGGTCCTGGACATTACAGAAGGACGCCTTCCCCATCACGCGCTTCTGCATGACACGCCCGGCTACGCGGACCGTCTGTCCTTCCAGCGCGTCATAGTTCTCCTTGATATCCCTGCTGTGGTGGGTCACATCATATTTCGTGATCTGAAAGGGGTCCTTTCCCGCTGACTGAAGCTCCGAGAGCTTCTCCCGGCGCACCTTCAACAGCTGATTCAGATCCTGTTCCTGTACCTTCTTTGCCTCTGCCACTTTCCTTCACTCCTTAGCTTGCTCTCTGTATGCTGAGCACCTTGTACTGCACGACTCCTGCCGGCGCTTCTACTTCTACCACGTCTCCAACCTGCGCGCCCAGCAGCGCCTTGCCGATCGGCGACTCATTGGATACTTTATTCTGGAGGCTGCTTGCCTCTGAGGAGCCGACCAGCTTATATTCTTCCTCTTCATCATATTCAATGTCCAGGACACGGACTACGCAGCCGATACTGATCCTGTTCAGATCGATCTCCTCTTCCAGAACGACCTCCGCGTTCTTCAGAATCTTCTCAATCTGTTCGATTCTCGCCTCGATGTCCCGCTGTTCGTCCATTGCCGCATCATACTCCGCGTTCTCGGACAGATCCCCCTGTTCTCTGGCTTCCTTGATCTTCTGTGCAATCTCTCTTCTCTGAACCACCTTCAGATCCTGAAGCTCGTCTTCCAGTTTCTTTAACCCTTCATAGGTCATAATATTTTTTTTCTCTGCCATCCTCTACACCTTCCAATCCATTTTTACTGCCCATGGTATTCCTGAGCGACTGCCCGTCAGACGGAGAAATCCCGCAGGGCAGCAACCCCTCACATAATCATGGTATTATAACGTAATGATGACATAATGTCAAGATGCTTTTCCCACTCATTGGTATCCAGCACCAGATTTCCCGGCAGCTGTCCGCCCGCATCCGTCAAAAGCGTCAGCAAAAGCCCGTACTCCTCCATGGCCTCTTCTGCCAGATCTTCAAAGGCGTCCGGCCTTCCGGTGGCGATATAAAAAAGATTCAGATCCGGCATCAGATACTCCGCGATCTGTGCGATCTGATAGGCCGGACGATCCTCGTTGTCCACAAGGACCAGCTCCAGCTCCCGCTTCGAGATCCCCCGCTCCCTTCGGAAATATGCAAGGATCTTCGGGCTTTCCCTCATATAGGAAGAAAAGCTTTTTTTCTCTTCTTTTTTTTCGGTCTCCTGCGCCGGTTCCTTTCTGCGAAACCGCGCAAGAAGCCTTCCAAGCAGTCCCATCCGCAGCACCCTGTATCGTTCTTCTCTCTTTCAGTATATGTCAGAGTCTCCGGATTAAATCCTCCAGTTCGTCCAGACTTTTCACTTCGTTCACCCTGGCTCTGAGTTTTGCCGAATGGGGGAAGCCCGCCGTATACCAGGCCGTATGCTTCCGCATCTCCCGGATCCCGGTATAAGTTCCTTTGTATTCCACCAGCATCCTGGCGTGGCGCAGGATCATCTCCTTCACCTCCGAAAGCGACGGCGGCGCCGGTTCCTGCCCGGTCTCCATCCGATCGAGAATCTGCCGGAAGATCCAGGGATTTCCCTGAGCGCCCCTGCCGATCATAACGCCGTCACACCCGGTCTCTTTCAGCATCCGCTCTGCGGATTCCGGCGACACTACATCACCGTTTCCGATGACCGGAATCCGGACCGCCTCCTTTACCTGACGGATGATATCCCAGTCGGCTTTTCCCTGATAATACTGCTCTCTGGTCCGCCCATGGACGGCAATGGCGGCCGCGCCGGACGCTTCCGCGATCCTGGCGATCTCCACCGCGTTCACATGCCCTTCGTCAAAGCCTTTCCGAATCTTCACCGTCACCGGTTTTTGTATGGCCTTCACGGTTTTTGACACGATCTGTTCCACCTGCGCCGGGTCCTTCATAAGCGCCGAACCTTCCCCGTTGCCCGCCACTTTGGCTACCGGCAAGCCCATGTTGATGTCCAGGATGGAAAAGGGCCGCTCCTCGATTCTCTTCGCCATCTCGCTGATGATATCCGGATCCGACCCGAAGAGTTGCAGGGAAACGGGAGGCTCCCGCCTGTCTATGGCCAGCAGCGATTCGGTGTTTTTATTTCCGTAACTGATCGCTTTGGCACTCACCATCTCCATACACAGAAGCCCTGCCCCCTGTTCCCGGCAAAGCAGACGAAATGGCAGGTCTGTCACGCCTGCCATGGGTGCAAGGATCAGATTGTTCTTCAGGACCACATCCCCGATCTTCAACGTCCGTACCATGCTCAGCCCTCTTTCAGGAAAAATACCCGGTAATACATTTCCAGCGCCTGCAGAAGATCCGATTTTTCTCTTTGTATCTGCCGGATCTTCCACTCGCTCCCGATCTCGTCATAGAGCAGGCCCCCCTCGTCTCTGGACACCTCCAGAAGGAGCGTTCCCTCCTCGTCATACACCAGAGTCAGCACGCCTCCCACGTCTTCTGTAAAAAGGACGCACATGATCTTCAGCTCATCCTGGATCTGGGACGGCAGATTCTGAAAATCCTCATTCAGATAATATTTCTGTTCGTAGGCGCTGGCGCCGCAGAGCACCACCCGTTCTTCATACATCGTTTCCACCTCTATACATATCCATACCGTCCGCGCACGGATACCTCGCCGGCGTAGACGTATTCCACGCTTCCGTCCGCCTTCCGGACCGCCAGCTCTCCTTTTTCATTGATCCCCTCCGCAATGCCCCTGCACACCTCCAGGTCCTTCAGGGGCATCGTCACGCGGACCTCCTGGCCGGAATGGACGCAGAACCCATTATATTCCTCATACAGCGCCGACAGGTCTTCGGTCTGCAGAAACGTCTCATAGAGCCGTTCCAGTTCTTCCAGCACCCCCGCCGCCAGCTCTGCTCTGGGAATCCTTTTCCCCAGCTCCAGATAAAGCGATCCTGCCGTCTCCCGGATCTCCTCCGGAAACTGCTCCTGGTTCACATTGATTCCGATCCCGATCACCACATAGTTGATGGAGTTGATCTCCGTATCCATCTCTGTCAGAATCCCGCACAGTTTTTTCCCGTGGGCCACTACATCGTTGGGCCATTTGATCCCTGCTTCCAACCCGGTCTCCTTCCGGATGCTGCGAACCGCCGCCATGGCCATCAGAAGCGTGAGCATGGACGCATGCTCCGGACGGATCTTCGGCCGAAGCAGCAGCGTCATCATGACGTTCTCTCCCCTGGCTGCCGACCAGTTCCTTCCAAGCCTGCCCTTGCCGCCGGTCTGTTCCTCCGCCAGCACAAGCGTCCCCTCCAAAGCTCCCTGTCCGGCAAGCCGCTTGGCCTCTGTGTTGGTGGAGTCCACACATTCCAGATAGATGCAGTTCCGGCCCATCCAGCGTGTGCGCAGCCGGCTCTTCAGCTCCTGCGCAGTCAGCACATCCGGAATCTCCCGAATCCGGTACCCTTTATTCTTTACCGACTCGATCTCATAGCCCTCTTCCTTCAACTGATTCATTACTTTCCAGACAGCCGTTCTGGACACGCCGAACTGTTCACAGAGCCTCTGGCCGGATACATAGTCCCCTGCTTCCCTCAGAATCCGCAAAAGTTCTGCCTTCATAGGAGCCCTCCCAGCCGGAGAAAGGACAGGATGGTGCAAACCAGCATGCAGACCGCCAGGAGCATCTCGATGGTACACGCCGTCATGCGGTTTCTCGACCATTCCCGCAGGCTGCCTGCCGCGTAGAGCAGCGTTCCCGCCAGAAACGCCAGCGCCACGCAGGCAGGCCGGCCGGGACGGTCCGCCCCCACCGTAAATGCCAGGCCGATGATCATGATGCTCAGCCATATGGTAATGACCCTGTATTGCCGTACGATGAACTTCATAAACTCTTCTCCCCGTTATGCGCCAAGCGTGGCTGCCATCACTGCCTTGATCGTATGCATCCGGTTTTCCGCCTCGTCAAAGACGATGGACCGGCCGGACTCAAACACTTCGTCCGTCACTTCCATGGCGTCGATGCCGAATTTTTCGCTGATCTCTCTGCCGATCTTTGTATTCAAATCATGGAACGCCGGCAGGCAGTGCATGAAGACCGCCCGGGGGGCGGCCAGCTCCATCACGTTTTGATTTACCTGATAGGGAAACAGATCCCGGATGCGCTCTGCCCACACCTCATCCGGCTCTCCCATGGATACCCACACATCCGTATAGATGACGTCCGCGCCTTTGACCGCCTTTTGCACATCCTCTTCCAGGGTGATCGATCCGCCGGTCCCGGCCGCGATCTCCCTGCACTGAGCGGTCAGTTCCTCTGCGGGCCAGTATTTCTTCGGTGCGCAGGCGGTAAAATCCATCCCCATCTTCGCACAGCCCACCATCCAGGAATTGCCCATATTGTAACGGGCGTCGCCCATATAGACTACCTTCACCTTCAGCGTTCCGAAATGCTCCCGGATCGTCAGAAGGTCCGCCAGGATCTGAGTCGGATGAAATTCATTGGTCAGTCCGTTCCATACAGGCACGTCCGCATGCTTCGCCAGCTCCTCCACGATCTCCTGGCCAAAACCCCGGTATTCGATCCCCTCGTACATGCCTGCCAGCACCCGCGCCGTATCCGCGATGCTTTCCTTTTTTCCGATCTGGGAACCCGACGGCTCCAGATAGGTGGTCCCCATCCCCAGATCATGGGCCGCCACCTCGAAGGAACAGCGGGTTCTGGTGCTTGTCTTCTCAAAAATCAGCGCCACATTCTTTCCCCGCAGCGTATCCATGGGAATTCCCTTTTTCTTTTTCTCCTTCAGTTCTGCCGCGAGATCCAGAAGATATCCGATCTCCTCCGGCGTATAATCCAGCAGTTTTAAAAAATCTCTTCCTTTTAAATCCATGGTAAATCTCTCCTCCGCCAAATGGGGCTGGCGCCTTTTTGCGTCAGCCCCGTATCTGTCTTTTCTATCCGTTACTGATCCTTTGCAAGCTCCACTGCGGAAGTCACAAGCCCCGCAAGCTTCTGGATCTCCGATGGGATGATGATCTTCGTAGCCTGCCCGTCCGCCGCTTTCATGAACGCCTCCAGGCTCTTGAGCTGGATCACGGCTTCGTCCACGCCGACTTCCTTCAGGAATCTCAGGCCGTCCGCATTGGCCTGCTGCACCTTCAGGATCGCCTCCGCCTGGCCTTCCGCTTCCTTGATCATCTTCTCCTTCTCCGCTTCTGCCCGGAGGATCGCTGCCTGCTTCTCCGCCTCCGCATCCAGGATCGCGGATTCCTTATGTCCTTCCGCCACGAGGATCGTGGATTTCTTCTCACCCTCTGCCTTCAGGATCGCTTCACGGCGCTCACGCTCCGCCTTCATCTGCTTCTCCATGGCATCCTGAATAGCCGCCGGCGGGATAATGTTTTTAAGCTCCACGCGGTTCACCTTGATACCCCACGGGTCCGTCGCCACATCCAGAGACGCCCGCATCTTCGTGTTGATCGTCTCACGGGACGTCAGCGTCTGGTCAAGCTCAAGATCACCGATGATGTTACGCAGCGTAGTGGCAGTCAGGTTCTCGATGGCCATGATCGGATTGTCTACGCCGTAGGCAAACAGCTTGGGGTCCGTAATCTGGAAAAACACCACCGTGTCGATCCGCATGGTTACGTTATCCTTTGTAATCACCGGCTGAGGTGCGAAATCCACCACCTGCTCCTTCAGTGTGACCTTTTTTGCCACCCGGTCGATGAAGGGAGCCTTGATATGGATCCCCACGCCCCAGGTTCCGTTATAAGCGCCCAGACGCTCCATAACCAGCGCCGTCGCCTGGGGAACGATCTTGATGCAGGACGCAAAAATGATCAGTAAGACCAGAATCAGTACAGTTATCAATACAGGCATTGTTTAGTCCTCCTTTTCCTTTACCTCTGTTGTTACTTCTTCCACTATCAGTTTCACTCCTTCTATGGCACATATGCGTACAACGCTTCCCTCCGGTATCACGCCTTCTGTCCGGCTTCTCGCCGTCCAGCTTACGTCCGCAATCAGCACTTCTCCGCTCTGGGCAAGGTTATTGACCGCCTGTGTCACCACCGCCGTGCGCCCGATCAGGCTGTCCGCGTTGGTCTTTGTCCGGCTGCCCTTCATATAACGCACCGCCATCGGACGGGTAAGGATCAGAAGTGACAGCGACAGGACGACGAAGATCGTCCGCTGCACTGCCGGCCCCGCACCGAAAAACGTGGAGAAAAATGCCACCATGGCCCCGCCCGCAAACCAGATTGTCGTCAGTCCCATGGTCGCGATCTCAATGACCAGAAGGACGATCACCAGTCCCAGCCAGAACATTGCAGGATCCATCCACATTATGCATACCCCCATTCCTTGATTGTCAATTCACCGGATGCCCTGCTCCGTCCCTGCACCCGTGTTTTTTATTATACAACACTTTCCCGTCCTTGACCAGAGTTTTTGCGTATTTGGACGTTTTCATGCGCACAGCGAAAAAAGAGCCGCCGCATTCTGCGGCAGCTCCGTGCTTTTTCTGTGAGTGTAATCACATACATGATCTAATAAAATACATGGTTTCCGATGATAATCCCATCGATACCGCCGGCTCTGCGGAAATGCGTCACGGTACCCACGTTGGTCTCGCCGTTCAGCGCCGCCTGAGCCGCCTGGACACAGCTGGCTTTGGGACCCGCCGCCATAACTGCCGCCACCCGCCCGGTAGCTGCCGGCCCGAACTGTCCCGGAGCGGAGATGACCTCCTGGATGGTTCCCGGATAAGCCCCGCTTCTGACACGGTTCATGACCACCGCGCCCACCGCAAGCTGCCCTTCATAGGGCTGGTTGCCTGCTTCGGCCTGGATCAGGGATGCCAGCAGAAGCAGTTCGTCACCGGTCGCTGCGATGGCTCCCAGATTCGAGGTTCTTTTTTCCTTCTCTTCCTCCGCCTTTCTGGCCGCCTCTTCCGCCTGAATCTCCTCTATGGTCCTGGCCTCTCCATAATCATAGCTGACTTCCACATATTCCGCGGAAATATAATTGACGTCACCGTCGGAATAGATGATTTCCAGCCAGCCGTCCTGCTCCTCTCCCACCTCTATGGTTTCTCCCATTCCGATGAGATCAATGACCTGAGCTTCCGTGCTCGCCTCGTCTCTTACCTTCAGTGTCTGGGCCGTCACGGTTGCGACCTTTGCCGCATCCTGCTCCGCCCGCTCTTCTGCTTCCCTGCCAAATGCCAGATAATCGTTGCTGACCCATCCGGTCACATCGCCGGACTGGATCAGCGTCCAGCCGTCGCCTTCCTCCACGATCTCTCCCGCGTCGCCTTTGAACATCTTTCCGATTACGGCCGCGTCCGTGGACGCCTCTGTACGTACGCTGACGGACTCGTCAACCTTCGCCATCACTCTGCCGTCCCACTTATCTTCTGCAAGGATCTCCTCCACATCTTCTGCAGTCAGCTGATCCATCAATGCGTTCAGTGTATCTTCTCCCTCGTCGCCCAGACCTGCAAATCCGGTCAGGCACAGCCACAGGGCTGACAGAAGAAACACTGCCATTCCTTTTTTCCACATCTGTATTCCCTCCTATAATATTACAAAAATATTACATTTATTACGGGAATCTTATCAGATATTACGTTATTTGTCAACGGTTCATTACAAAATTGCATCAAAAATGCATCATAACAGAACAGCCGGGGGAATATCCCCCGGCTGATACACATACTGCGAACCGTAAAATCATATGCTCTCCGCATACGAAAGCCTACCGGCGCTGCCGGCAGACCTCATACATCAATATGGATGCAGCTACCGCTGCATTTAAGGATTCCAGTTTTCCATACATGGGAATACGGATCCGCACATCCGCGGCGCGGCTCAGCTCTCCGCTCAGCCCGTTTCCCTCATTGCCGATGAAAAAGGCGCAGCCCGTCCGGTAATCCTCCTCGTCATAGAAACGGGCTCCCTCCAGATGGGCCGCACAGGTCCGGACCCCCCGCTCTTTCAGAAGCGGCAGGATCTCTGCCGGACGGTCCACATACAGAAACGGCATCCGGTAGATGGAACCCATGGTGGAGCGGATCGTCTTGGGATTGTACAGATCCACCGACTTCCGGCTCAGGATGATTCCGTCCGCCCCGGCGCCTTCCGCCGTCCGCAGGATCGTTCCCACATTGCCCGGGTCCTGCAGATCCTCCAGGATCAAAAGGAACGGCGCCTCGCTGCCCAGCAGATCCTCCAATACATAGTGATACTGATCCACCACGCACAGAATCCCCTGGGGCGTCCTGGTATCGCTGACTGCTGCAAATACCCGGTCCTCCAGTATGACCGGTTCCAGACCGGCCAGAAGCGCCTGTCCGCGCTGTTCATACAGGCTCTCGGCCACGTACACCTTCCGGACCCTCTCCCTGGGCGCCTCCTGAAACATCTTCAGACCTTCCACCAGAAACACGTCCTGCGCGTCCCTGGCCTTCGCTTTTTTCCGGAGCTGCAAAAGCTCCTTCACCTGCGGATTGGAGGTGCTGGTAATAATCATTTGGACATATCCTCAGCCATCGACAGCATATAGGGTGAAATCTCCTTCTTCATGGCCAGCGCCTCGTCGATATCGAAATCCATGAACTCCCCGTTCTTGTAACCCACCACGCGGTTGGTCTTTCCCTGGCAGAGCAGATCCACGGCCAGGCCGCCCATCATGGTCGCATAGACGCGGTCCCGGCAGGTGGGATTGCCGCCCCGCTGCATGTATCCAAGGATCGTGGCGCGGGTCTCCATGCCGGTTGCCGCTTCGATCCGCCGCGCCATGGAGGTGGAATGCCCGATTCCCTCTGCGTTGATGATGATGTAATGTTTCTTGCCCAGTTTCCGGTTCCTTATGATGTCATTGATGATCTTCTGTTCATCGTAATCATATTTCTCCGGAATCAGAATATCCTCCGCCCCGTTGGCGATACCGCTCCAGAGGGCGATGTATCCCGCGTCTCTTCCCATGACCTCGATGATGCTGCAGCGCTCGTGGGAGGTGGAGGTATCACGCACCTTGTCAATGGCGTCCATGGCCGTATTGACAGCCGTGTCAAAGCCGATGCTGTAGTCCGTGCACGCAATATCCAGGTCGATGGTTCCCGGCACGCCCACCGTATTGATCCCCAGAGCCGCCAGCTTCTGCGCGCCCGCAAAGGAACCGTCTCCTCCGATGACGACCAGTCCGTCGATGCCGTGCTTTCTGCAGATCTCCGCTCCCTTTCTCTGGCCTTCTTCCGTCCGGAACTCGGAGCAGCGCGCCGTAAAGAGAATCGTTCCGCCCTTATCCAGCGTATCGCTGACAGACTCCCGGTTCAAATCCTTGATGTCCTCTTCCAGAAGCCCCTGATAGCCGCGGTAAATGCCTTTTACCTTCTTTCCGTTGGCGCATGCCTTGCGCACTACGGCCCGGATGGCCGCGTTCATCCCCGGCGCGTCGCCGCCGCTTGTCAAAACTCCGATCGTGTTAATCTCTTTTGCCATGGTCTTTTCCTCCGCAAACATATTCGCCTGTCTTTTTATTACAGAAGCGGTCCGCCCCTGTGCCCGCGCTGCCGCTTTTATACAATTTTAATTCATTTTGGAGACATTTTCAATATGCTTCTCCACTGCTTTTACATTTTTCTCTCCAAACGGCCCGTACAGCCGTTCCAGAAGCTCCCGGCGCACGCTTACGTTCCGGTTTGCCGGAAGTACTTTCTTCTTTTTTTCCTTTTTCAGATAGATTACCACCGAATCTTCCCCTTCGCTGTCCATCAGCGCCCGGTACAGTTCTTCCTGCCTGCGGCCGTATTCCTCCATATCCTCGAACTGGATCCACAGCTCCTTACGGGCGGCCTCAAAGGGCACGATCTGCTCCAGGATCAGCTTGCTGGCCTTGTCCTCTTCCGCGGAGATGCGGCCGCTGACGAACACCTTGTCGTCCACGTTCAGGAGCCTGGAATTCCGCTCGTAATCTCTCGGGAAGACGATGACCTCCACCGTTCCCACCAGATCTTCGATGGTGATAAACGCCATCATCTTGTTCGTCCTGGTGGCCTTCACGGTCTTGCCGGTAATCATGCCGCCCACGGTCGCCCGGGCGCCGTCGCGGATCCGGCCCGCCTCCCCTTCCTCCGGCGGCAGGAAGTCTGAGGTCACGTGGGTAATTCCCCGACGCCACTGTTCCTCATAGGCCTCCAGCGGATGGCCGCTGATATAGAAGCCCAGCACCTCTTTTTCAAACGCCAGAAGTTCTTCCTTCTCATATTCCTCCACACGGGGGATCTTCACCCGGAAGGACGCCTTATCCTCCTCCGCCGCAAAGTCAAAGAGGCTCATCTGGCCGGCAAATTCGGTCTTTTTCCGCTGGGCCGTCTC
>ERZ779624.617-NODE-617-length-10448-cov-8.379101_pt1 | contig 10448 bp, 7 predicted proteins | sample MGYA00514190_ERZ779624 | MGnify/ENA primary metagenome ERZ779624 (study PRJEB29562, sample SAMEA4376706) | mouse gut metagenome | isolation source: Cecum | study: EMG produced TPA metagenomics assembly of the A DSS colitis mouse model was used to assess the... | reverse complement strand
GTACGGTCATGTAAAGATGCGTTTTGGTCCTTCCGAGGATCTGGAGCAGGCGTAGGTGTTCGATCAGGAGGTAGTGGGCGGCGCCGTGCCCAAGAATTACTATCCCGCGGTGGAAAAGGGGCTGCAGGAATCCGTTCTGAAGGGCCCCATGGCGGCTTATCCCGTGGTGGGTGTAAAGGCCGTGCTGTATGACGGTTCTTATCATCCGGTGGACTCCTCGGAGCAGGCGTTCAAGATGGCAACCATTCAGGCGTTCAAGAAGGGCTTTATGGAGGCTCATCCTGTGCTGCTCGAGCCCATTGCGAACCTGAAGGTCACTGTTCCGGATGCTTATACAGGCGATGTCATGGGTGATCTGAACAAGAGAAGAGGCCGCGTGCTGGGGATGAATCCTGCTCCCGGCGGAAAGCAGATCATCGAGGCGGACATTCCGATCAGCGGACTTTTTGGTTACTGTACAGACCTTCGCTCCATGACAGGCGGCCGCGGCGAATATGCATATGAGTTTGTGCGTTATGAGCAGGCTCCTTCCGATGTGCAGGAGAAGGAGGTAGCTGCGAGGGCGGCAAAGGTTGCGGAGAACAGTTCGGAAGAGTAGGTTGTATACTGATTAATAAGGGAAATAGATCTGGTTGCCTCCGGCACTTGGGTCATGGTGAATCTTTCCATGGCCTGTTGTGCAGGAGGCAGTTTTTGGGTGATTATCCTTGCGGGAATTGTGTCGCATGTGCTATACTGATAAAGTTATAATGTGACAGATATCTAAGGGAGGTTGATTGATGAAAGCTGGAATCAGTAGAAAGAAGCTGTCTGTTAATATGTCGTTTAGAAGAATAGTATACAGCATTTGCTTTTGCTTTTTCTGCGTGATTGATCAGCGTGTCAGAACTGCCTACGGGACAAGCGGGTGGCTGGAAACATTTCGGGATTTGACGGGAACTGTGATGGCAATTATCATTTTGTCTCATTATAAATTTTCTGATTTTCAAAGAAGGAAGATACCCTATCTGGTCTGGTCTGCGGCAGGTGGCTCTGCTGCTGTTCTGGCATTTATCTGGGGTATTTATAATCAGCGTTGCCTGAAGGACTGGTTTGTTATTTTGTTGGATATTTTTCTGTTTGGATTTATTGTGATCCATATTGTGATTGATCTGGCAGTGGAAAAGAAAAGGGTGAAGCTGAATAAAAATATTGCAGTGCTGTGGTTTCTCATGCTTCTTGTTATGATCTTTTCCAGAAGTAGACTGGTCTGGCCTTTTTGTTATTTGGTGATGTTCGGATGCTTTTACCTGACGGACTATGACAGGGATGAGTTGGAGGATCTGTTTCAGGGAACATTAAACGGATTCATTCTCGGCTTTTTTATTATTCAGGGACTGGCTTTTGTGTTTCGGCCATATGATGAAGTGAGGTATAGAGGGCTTTATTACAATACTAATTCAAATGCTTTCTTTTATCTGGAGGTTCTTGCAGCCCTTCTGACAAAGTTGCTCTATGTGGCAAGAGTTGGCGCGGCCAAGTGGTACAGGGGGTTTTACTGGCTTATGTCAGGAGCAGTGCTGGCCTTTATATTTATGACAGTGGGAAGAAATGGGTGGGTTAACGCATTTCTTTTAGTAGTTCTGTTTTTGTGGGCGGGTAAAAAAACGGGAGTTGGAAAACGGATAGTCAGACGATTTCTCCTTCTTGGGCTTTGTGCAAGCCTGATATTTCCGGCTTGCTTTGGAGCTGCAAGATATCTTCCGCCGTTGTTTCATCATCCTGTCTGGTTTGGGGCGGAGTGGAGTGAAAGCAAAGTGCATTCCTGGGATCCTTGGGATTCTGAAAAATATGTGAGCCTGGAAGAATTCATGGATTTTGCAGTGGGAAGATTTCTGGGGAGTATTCGAATTATGCTGGAGCGTTCGCCTTTTCTGATTCATTCGGATGCTGCGGGGGTAGATGCGGTTATAGAACTTCCGGAAGACGACAGCGGAGAAAGCATGGAGCTGAGAATGGAAATATACAGATGTTATATTTCCCGTCTGAATCTGTGGGGCAATTCGAAAATCAACGAGGAAGGATGGGGATATCATGGTCATAATATTCTCCTGCAATACGGTACGGACTTTGGATTGATTGCACTTGCACTTTTTTTGGCGGTTTATCTGTGGAATTTGATCTGGCTTTTTTGTAAATTTTTACAAAGTAAAGAGGAGAGATATATTGGATATTTGTTTTTTTCACTGATTACGTTGCTGTATGGTATGCTGGACTGTTCATGGGGAGCGGGAAGTTTGGGCACGCTGATGATGTTTTTTGCATGGGGTGAGACAGTTCGGGATGAAAATCCGTTTCCGGTCTTGACAGGGACGCAGAAAGACGCTAAAATAACGTAAAACTGAAAAAAAGTCAGGACGTTGATGAGGAGTATTAAGGATTTCAAACTGTCAGAGAGCCGCCGGGTGGTGTGAGGCGGCAGGGAGATTTCCCCAACTGGCCTCGGAGTTCCTTCCCGGAAGCGCATATACCGAAGCGATGCGGACGGTTTGACGTACTTTTATGCGTGCGTAGGGGAAGGCGGCAGATACCGTTATCAATCCTAAAGTGCATGGGAAGCGTCCGGCAGAGAGTTTACTGCGGGGAGTCTCATGAAATAGAGTGGTACCACGGAATCAGGCCCTTTCGTCTCTATATGGACGAAAGGGCTTTTTAATGTACCCGGAACGAAAAGTGCGGCGAAGGCAATTGTGGCAGCCTGTTCCGGGAAGTCGGCTGCGAAAGCGGAAGTGCACGGCGGATTTTGCCGGGGAAATGGAGGAAAAGAGATGGCAGTACCTTACAACCACCATGAGGTGGAAAAAAAATGGCAGGCAGTATGGGATGGGGAGAAAGCGTTTAAGACCTCGGAGGATTTCTCCAGACCAAAATATTATGCGTTGGTGGAGTTTCCCTATCCGTCGGGGCAGGGGCTTCATGTGGGGCATCCAAGACCTTATACGGCGTTGGATATCGTGGCGAGAAAGAGAAGGATGCAGGGATATAATGTGCTCTATCCCATGGGCTGGGATGCATTTGGCCTTCCCACGGAGAATTATGCCATCAAGAATCATATCCATCCCAGGATTGTGACCAAAAACAATGTGGAGCATTTCAAAAATCAGCTTCATGCTCTGGGCTATTCCTTCGACTGGGAGCGGGAGGTTAACACCACGGACACAGACTATTATAAGTGGACTCAGTGGATTTTTCTGAAGCTGTTTCAGGCGGGATTGGCATATAAGACGGAAATGCCCATCAACTGGTGCACCTCCTGTAAGGTGGGCCTTGCAAACGAGGAAGTGGTAAACGGTGTCTGCGAGCGCTGCGGCTCCGAGGTGGTCCGCAGGGTGAAGAGCCAGTGGATGCTGAAGATTACGGAATATGCGGATAAGCTTCTGGAGGGACTTGACACGGTGGACTATATTGAGCGGGTCAAGGTATCTCAGAAGAACTGGATCGGAAAATCCACCGGGGCAGAGGTTGATTTTACCATTACCGGGAAGGAGGAAAAGCTGCGCATTTATACCACCAGGCCGGACACCCTGTTCGGCGCTACCTATATGGTGGTTTCACCGGAGCATCCTTTGATCGAAAAGTACAGAAACGAAATCAAAAACTATGAGGAGCTGGCGGCATACAGAGAGCAGGCGGCCAGGAAGTCTGACTTTGAGCGGACAGAGCTGGCAAAGGAAAAGACCGGGGTGCAGATCGACGGGCTTACTGCCACCAATCCTGTGAACGGGAAGGAGATTCCCATCTGGATCTCGGATTATGTGCTCATGACCTATGGAACGGGCGCCATCATGGCGGTTCCGGCACATGATGAGAGAGACTGGGAATTTGCCAGGAAGTTTAATCTGCCGATTATCGAAGTGGTGGCGGGGAGCCCTGTCAGCGTACAGGAGCAGGTTTATACGGATGTGGCTGAGGGAACGCTGGTCAATTCCCAGTTCCTGGACGGACTTTCTGTGGCTGACGCCAAGAAGAGGATTGTGGAGTTTCTGGAAGAAAAAGGAATCGGCCACAGCAAGACGAATTTTAAGCTTCGGGACTGGGTGTTTTCCAGACAGCGTTACTGGGGCGAACCCATTCCCATTGTACAGTGTGAAAAGTGCGGCTATGTACCGCTTGCGGAGAGCGAGCTGCCTCTGATGCTTCCGGAGGTGGAGTCCTATGAGCCCACAGACAACGGGGAGTCTCCGCTGGCGGCCATAACGGAATGGGTGAATACCACCTGTCCCTGCTGCGGAGGCGCCGCGAAGAGAGAGACGGATACCATGCCCCAGTGGGCAGGCTCTTCCTGGTATTTCCTGCGCTATACGGATCCCCACAATAAAGAGGCGCTGGCAAGTAAGGAAGCGCTTGCGTACTGGATGCCTGTGGACTGGTATAACGGCGGGATGGAGCATACCACGCTGCATCTGCTTTATTCCAGGTTCTGGCACAGATTCCTCTATGATCAGAAGCAGGTGCCCTGTCCGGAGCCTTATAAAAAGAGAACCAGCCACGGTATGATTCTGGGCTCCAACGGAGAGAAGATGTCCAAGTCCAGAGGAAATGTGGTGAATCCGGACGATATTGTGCGGGAGTATGGTGCGGATACCCTGCGCACCTATGAAATGTTTATCGGAGCCTTTGACTTAAGCGCGGCCTGGAGTGAGGACGGCGTGAAGGGCTGCCGCAGATTCCTGGAGAGAGTCTGGAAGCTGCAGGATATTCTTACAACGGAAGAGGGCTACAGCGCGGATCTGGAATGCAAAATGCACCAGACCATCAAGAAGGTATCCTCCGATTACGAGAACCTGAAATATAACACCGCCATTGCCGCAATGATGGCTTTGATCAATGAATTTTATAAAAAGGGTGCCGTGACGGGGGGAGAGTACAGGACATTGCTGACGCTGCTGAACCCGGTTGCCCCTCATATCACGGAGGAACTTTGGGAGAGCGTGGGCGGCGAGGGAAGAATGTACCAGGCGAAGTGGCCGGAGTATGATGAGGCGAAGACCGTGGAGGCCCAGATGGAGATTGGGGTACAGGTTAACGGGAAGATGCGCGCCACAATTTCCGTTCCCAAGGACATGGAGAAGGAGGAGGTCATTGCCGCCGCAAAGGAGGCGCTTGGTGACAGGCTGACCGGAACCATAGTCAAGGAAATTTATGTTCCCGGAAGGATCGTAAATATAGTGGCAAAATAAAAAAACGCGGCAGCAGAATTGCCGGGGAATAAGGAAAACAGGATTGCTGCGCCGACGGATAAATGTGTCGGCGCAGCAATTCTGCTTAAGAGGTGGGATGTTCCGCCTTTTTCAGAATTTTGTCGATTTGCTCCAGTTCTTTTTCCGTGCTGTACTTTTTGATGGCGGCAATGGCTGCGCTCATCTCCTTCGGTGTGAAGGTCAGGTTTTCTTTTTGGGCCTTTTTCATCATAGGCATCAGGAATGCCATCATTTCTTTCTGGCTTTTTCCCTGTCCCTGGGCGAACATTTCACCCAGAAACCGAAGCTTTTTTTCTGGAATCTCGCTCACCAGCGGATCCGACATCCATTCGGGCATTGTGCTCATGTCTTGTCAATTCTCCTTTCCAAACAGATCGAACATGGCGGATAGGTCCATGCCGTTCATCCCGGACATTCCCGATAGAACGTCCATGGGATTGTCGGCGTCGCCGCCGAAGCCTTCGGGGAACATTTCCTTCATCATTTCCATCATCTCCATCATTTCCTTTATTCTGCCCATACTCTGGAGCATATTTTTCATGTTTTCGATCCGTGTGCGTTCCGCGGGGCCGCTGAAGGGAAGCAGTTCATCCAGCAGCTCCACGGTGTCTGCGGTGTCGCCGGAAAAAAGGTCGGCTGACAGTGGCCTGGCATCGGCAAAGCGGGTTGTCGGATGCTGCCGGAGAAGAGATATGGCGTACTGCAGCTCCAGAAACTTTATGTAGATTGCAAATCCGCCCTGGCTGGGGGTGGGAAGCCGGGTCAGCAATACCTTCAGCATCTGGATACGGTTCGTCGTATACAGCGAGTCGAACGCTGCGATCAGTCCTGCTCCCTTTTCCTCCATTGCATGTACCGCCTTTCCGGATGTTCAATCTATATCTATCCTATGTAAAAGGGGAGAAGGTTATGAAAACAGGCTCCCGAAGGAGCCTGTTTTCCGGAAAACCGGGTGTCTTAGCAGCCACATCCACAACCACAGCCGCCGCCGAAGCCGCTGCCGTTTCCGCAGAAGCAGGAGATCAGCAGGATCCAGATCAGCCACTCACAGCCGCCGCCTCCGCCAAACATGCTGCCGCATCCGCAAGAGTCGTTGCAGCCGCAGTTTCCTCTGCCGGAACCGAAGCCGAAGCCGCCGCCGCAGCAGGACAGCAGCAGGATAATCCAAATCCAGCTGCCGCATCCGCAGCCGTTGTTATTCTGTGTGTTTGCGCATCCGCAGGAGTCGTTGCAACCGCAGTTGGTAGCAGTTAAATCGCTCATGGTAATTGCCTCCAAAGGTTTTTTATGGTGTATTGTATGCGTCACGGCATGTCAATGTTTCCAGATAATGGTTCGGACGAAATATGTTACTTTTTACCTATGCCTTTTCCGCACAATATGTGGATAAAACACTTGCATAAATTTCTATATATAGCTAAAATAGAAGGTAGCGGAAAGATGAGAACCGGTTTTTCAGGCCGTGGATTTGAAGGAAGGGTATGACACAGAAGGATTATATGGTGGAGGGAAGGCAGTTTCGCACACAGAGCGATTATGCCAGAGCCCTGCACGATAGAAAGATAATAGAGGAGCTGCGGGCAAAGAAGGAGTTTGGCAGCAAGGCCGGGCTGGAGAACCTGCTTGGAGAGCTGGAAGCAGGAAAATACCGTTTTATGACTATATTGGGTGAGGATTTCAGGGAGGAAGTCCAGGAGGCACTGGCCCAGGCGGAACATACGGCGGGTCGTTCTAAGAAGACAGTGGGCAGGTTCGGGAAAAAAGCATCGGCTGGCAGTCAGGGGAGTGTGCGGGAGACAAAGTGTGCGGCGCCGGGAAGCGGAAAGCACAGTGCCGGCCCGGGGAGAGTTCGCCAGACAGGGACAGAGCCCAGGCCCGGAGGAAGCTCGCCAGGCAGGGACAGAGCCCAGGCCCGGGGGAAGCTTGTCAGGCAGGGACAGAGCCCAGGCCCGGCAGGGGCGTGTCCCGCAGAACCGGGTCGGCGGGGGAAAAAACGGGGAACAGCAGGGAAACAAACCGGACGACAAGCTGTCGGAGGAAATGAAGGCATATGTGCAGGAAGAGCTGAAGCGGCAGGAAAAACGTAGAAAGCGTCTGATTCTGTTGTGCAGTGCCGTGGCGGTATGCTGCCTTGGCTATTTCGGCGTATATTCCTGGCATCACTATAAAACCGGCCAGGCCTACGACAAGCTCAGTCAGCTGAAGGAAATGCCGGTGATCGGCAGCGCAGAAGTGACGCCTCCCACGGGGCCGCTTTTTACTTTGGATGAGCCCACGGAGCCCAGAGAAGTGCTGGATGAATATAAAAATTTATTAAATAAGAATAAAAAGCTAATCGGATGGGTTAAAATTGACGATACAAATATAGATTACCCTGTCATGCAGACTTCGGACAATGAATATTATCTGACCCATAATCTGAACCAGGAAAATGACAGAAACGGTTCCATTTTCATGGATAAGGACTGCGATGTGTTAAAGCCCAGCACCAACTACATAATATACGGGCATCACATGAAAAGCGGTAATATGTTCGGAAAGCTGGATCTGTATCAGGACGAGAATTATTGTAAAGAGCATCCCTATATTCAGTTTGACACCATTTATGAAAAAGGCACATATGAGGTAATGTATGTGTTTCGATCCAGGGTGTACAGGGAAGAAGAAATCGTTTTTAAATATTATCAGTTCATAGACGCAAACAGTGAACAGGAATTTGATTCCTACATGAGCGAGATGGCATCCATGTCACTCTACGACACAGGTGTGACGGCAGAGTATGGAGACCAGCTGCTGACGCTTTCCACCTGTGACTATCAGGAGAAAAACGGACGTTTTGTGGTTGTGGCGAAGAAGGTAAAGGAGTAAAGGCAATGGCTGACACTGTTAAGAAGAAAAAAAGAAGATTAAAGCGGACGGTACGCAGAACCTTGGGAACGTTGTTTCTGGTATCGGCGCTGGTGATTGCGGCGATACCGACGGACGGACTGCATGCGGCGGAGACCGGAGGCGGCGTGATGCCTGTGGCGGATACTAATTACAGCAGTTCCCTGCAGTGGACGCAGGCAAATTCCCAAATTCCTCTTGTTAAGACGGACGAGGTGCATATCTATAACGATGCGGACGGCATTTTTAATTTTGCGTGGGTGAAGGAATCCGATACCTCTGCCAATCGTGTGGCGGTTATCCTTGGCTATACGGGGAAAACCCTTGAGAACAATGAGCTGACCATAGACGGAACGGTAGACGCTTACGCAAAGTATCAGTCCAATGACAGCAGCAACGGCGGCTATATCGCCGTGAGCCAGAGCAGGGAGCCTCTGTATTATATGTCCACGGCACGAAAGCCTGACAAGACTCATACGGAGATGGTGCCGGGGCCGGACGGAGATGTTCCAACCACAGTGGTGGACAGCTATACCCTGCCTGCGTTCAGTCCCTGTGTCAAGGAAGATTCGAACTGGGACAGAAACGGACTCATGGAGAGCTACTACTATTATCGGTACAACGGGACACAGGCGGAGTATGAGGCTGCGAACCCGGAGGACAGCGCGATTGCCCTGATCAAGCCGAATACTACCAAGGAGAGTATCTTGACTTCTTCCTACGCTTTCCTAGGAAGTGACGGGTATGTTTATATTCAAACCAAGGCGCAGGAGCATCAATGGATCCGCGGACAGACGGTGGCTTACATCGGAAATCAGTATCTGATACCATACAATGATACATCGACGGCAAACGGTACCGTGCTGCGGGAGTACCAGGTGGCGGAATATAAGGCTAATACAGATCCTCAAAAGGGTGTTTTTGCTTATCAGAGCAATATCCAGAGATTGAAGGTTGGCAAGGATCTGGTGGGCATTGGCAATTATGCTTTTTATAATTGTGCGCTGCTGAGTTATGTGGACTTCGGAAATGGTTTGCAGGAGGTAGGAAAGTCTGCCTTTGAGCTCTGTACCAATATGTACGGCGTTGGATTTGCGTTTGGTTCCAATTTGTCCTATATTTCAGACAGAGCCTTCGCAGAGTCCGGCCTGAGAAGCTTTACATTGCCTGTGGGTGTGACAAAAATATATGACCATGCTTTTGACGGCTGTACCAATCTGAGCACCATTGACCTGACGGGTGAGACTCAGCCTCCGGTGAAGGATGAGAATACAGGACAGATGGTTCAGCCTGTTACCACCCTGAATCAGTTGGGTTGTTCCGTGTTTAAGAACTGTACCAGTCTGGAGCGGGTGAAATTTCCCCAGACTATGAATATGCCGGTGCATCTGGATAACTTTGAAAACTGTACCAGCCTGAAGTATATGGGGGTGATGAACAACCAGGCATCCTTCACGCCTCATGAGGACGGCACCTATACGGCAAAGGATTTCAAGGAGGATGTGACGGAAGAGTTTTATTTTGAGGCAGCCGACAGCGCTCAGACCCATGGTTTCGCATCGGATAACGGAATTGCATTCAAGTATTCGGATAAGGATCTGTATGAGCTGGTGGTCATTGAGGAAACGGCCGGCGGCGGGATCCAGTCGAAGGTGCGTTACCAGGTTACTCCGGGGGAGAACAATCAGGGTAATCTGTATAATTTCCTGGTTATGGAAGGAACGGTGAAGGATGCCGTGATTCCGGAGAAGATAGGGCCCTATGGTATTTCTGCTCTGGATGAAGGCAGTTTTTCGGGAAACTGTTCTCTGGAGAAAGTCACAATCCCGGCTTCGGTAAGCAGGATCAATGCCAATGCATTCAAGGGCTGCCATAATCTGAAGCATGTGATTTTTACGGAGGCCGGAAATGTTAAAACGATTGAGGAGGGAGCTTTTGCAACCCAGCTGGCAACGAATCACTCGGCAGGCTGTAACGATACTTCGGGAAACTTTTTGACCCAGACGCCGCTTTTGACTTTTACGGGTACGGTGGGGACAGGGATCAGACCCTTTGACTACGCCATGAGTGAGTCCGGCAAGATCAGTGCCGGTCAGCAGCCGCCTACTTATATTACTTATTACAGCGGCTGGCCTCAGAACCTGGAGATTCGGTATGTGGACACCACGCCTCAGACACCTGGGGACGGTGTGGCGACTTTGGTAGGCTACCCTGCCAGGGCAAGGCTGTCTCAGTATACGTCGACAAATTATCCGTATATTACTTCGGAGCTGCAGAATGCGGTTGTGGATGCCTTTACACAATATGATCAGTGGCTGAGTG
>ERZ779624.616-NODE-616-length-10449-cov-4.783337_pt1 | contig 10449 bp, 10 predicted proteins | sample MGYA00514190_ERZ779624 | MGnify/ENA primary metagenome ERZ779624 (study PRJEB29562, sample SAMEA4376706) | mouse gut metagenome | isolation source: Cecum | study: EMG produced TPA metagenomics assembly of the A DSS colitis mouse model was used to assess the... | reverse complement strand
TCGCTTCAAACTGCTCGCCCTGGAAATCGCCCAGCGTCATGGCGCCCATGGAGATGGCGTCTGCGCCCATGCGGATCGCTTCATCCACGCTGCCGAAGATCGTATCCTTTGTCGGCGCTACCGGAGAGTAGTTGGACGCCTTCAGAAGGATGGAAACCTTGCCTGCGTGCTGCCACATACAGTGCTCCGCGATCCCCTTTGTCATGGTCATGGCATCCGGTTTTCCAAGGATGATCTTGTCAATGGTATCCTGAATGCTGTGAAGTCCGGTCATGGGTGCAATTCCTCTGGAAATCGCGTGATCCACCGTGATTGCCATCATCTTGTTGCTCTTCGGGTTTACCAGTCTGCTCATACGTACTGCTTTGCCTAACATTGCCATAATTTTTATTCTCCTTTTCTTTTTTCAATCTATGTAATGGTTTATTAAGGTTCGATCATGATCTTCAGACCTGCGCCGCTCTTGTTCATCTCATACGCCGCCACAAAGTCATCCAGTTTATAGGTGTGTGTAGCGATCTCATCCAGATTGATCTTTCCGGTCTTCACCATCTCTGCCGCAGCCAGATAGTCGCTGCGCTTGTAAGCGGTGGAGCCGCATACATTGATCTCGTTGTAATGGATCGTGTTGGCGCTGATGGTGCATTCTCCGGTTCCTGCAAATCCCGCGAACAGGCAGACCGTACCGCCCTTCTTGCAGAGTTCCAGATTCTGCTGTACGATCGCCGGAACACCGATGGCAACGATGATCACATCTACGCCCAGTCCCCCGGTTTCCGCCATTACGCGCTCCTTTAAGTTTTCCTTCGTCGGGTCGATGATCACGTCGCCGCCCAGGATCTCAGCCTTGCTGCGGCGGAATTCATTGGGCTCGCTGACAATCACCTTGCTGGCTCCCGCAATCTTGGAGAGCTGGATATGCATCAGGCCGATGGGGCCCGCTCCGACTACCAGCACCGTATCATTAAAGCCTGTTCCCGCATTTTTCAGTCCGCGGATACAGCAGGAAAGAGGCTCGATCAGAGCGCCTGCCGTAAAGGACACGTGATCCGGAAGCTTCACCACATTTCCGGCTGCGATGCAGCTCTTCGGGATTCTCACGTACTCCGCAAATCCGCCGTCGTACTGATAACCGATGGCTGTACGGTTCATACATGCGTTTTCTCTTCCGTTCAGGCAGCTTGCACAGGAACCGCAGGGGATTACGTTGGCAATGGATACCTTCTCCCCCACCTCATAGCCTTTCACATTCTTTCCGACCTTCTCGATGGTACCGCACATCTCATGGCCGATCACGGACGGATACCTGACATCCTTTGTCTTCTTTCCTTCCAGAATCCGGATGTCCGTACCGCAGATCGCTGCCTTCTCCATCTTTAGAAGGATCTCGTCCTCGCCTGCTTCCGGTTTGTCGATCATCTGCGGGCCAAATTTATTCGGGCCTTCCAGAACCACCGCTTTCATCTTCATAAACAGTTTCTCCTTTCATGTGATGTTGTTTCTCCTGATGGTTTGTATTATATCTTATCTGAAATATTTTTTCAAGTAATTTTTGAAATTTTTGTAATTTTTTTACATTATTTTTTACAAAATGTCAATTTTCTCTTCATATTTCGTCCTTTTTCCTGCATTTCCTCTTTATTTATAAATTTTCTTCAAATTATTTGTCCATAAAATTTCATATTTGAAATATTTTTTCACTCTCTGTCAAAAATGGAGTAAAAAAAGACAGCGGTCCGAAACCACTGTCTTTTTTCTCATTCTCTTTTCTTATCTTCTTTGCCGCATCCTAATATTTTCTTCCCGAGGTCGCCTTCCGCGTCCGCTGGATCGCGTCAAACGCCGAGTCATAATCCATATAGGACATAACCGCCACCAGCGAATCTATCACCGACAGCTGCGCCACCCTGGCGGTCACGGATTCCGAGCGGAAGATGCTCTCCTTGGTGGAAGTCATCAGCAGATAATCGCACAGCCGCTGCATGGGGGATTTCCCATAGGTGGTCAGGCCCACCAGCGTGGCCCCGCAGTCCCTGGCATTCTTCAGACATTCCAGCACATTTTGATTGCCTCCTGAGTGAGAGATCCCGAATGCCACGTCCCCCGGGCCCAGAAGCGCCGACTGCATGGACTGGATATCCACATCTGTATGAATAAAGGAATGAATTCCGATTTTCAGAAATTTATGCATGGCGTCATACGCCACCGCTCCGCTTCCTCCGCAGCCGAAAAATACCACCCTGCGCGCATCCTTGATGACGCCCGCCGCCGCTTCCAGCTCCTTCATATCCAGGATGTTCAGCGTCTCCTCCAGCGTCTGAATCTCCGCCCGGATCACTTTCTGGGCGATCTGCGCCGGCGTATCCTCTTTTTCCAGAGAAGTGTTCAGATGCTTATACGGAACAAGCGCATCCTGCGCAAGATGGATCTTCAGGTCCTGGTAACCCTTGTATCCGGCGCTCCTGCAGAACCGGACTACGGTGGCATCGCTGACGTCCGCCTTGTCCGCCAGTTCCGTCACTGTATAATTCAGAACTTCCATATAATGTTCCAGTACATATTTGCCTACTTTCTGTTCCGACCCGGTCAGAATTTTCTGCTTGCTCTTTATATTCAGCAGGCAGGAGTTTTTCATCATCGTGTCCTCACCCTCTCTCCTCATCGCATACACCCGTTCCTCTCCACACTACCAGGGCTGCATTTCTCCCGTTCTTTTCCACACTTCCCGTATTGCCTTTCTTCCGTTCTTCTTTATACTTCCAGTACTGCCTTCCTCCCGTTCTTTTTTATACTTCCAGTACCACCTTCCTCCCGTTCTTCTCATAGGACGTCATCCTGACTCCCGCGGCCTTCAGCATCCGCCTGGACGCAAGATTGGCAGGCGTCCCGCCGTATTTGTCGTCGGCGTAGACCAGCTCCCGGATTCCTGACTGGATGATGGCCTTGGCGCATTCGTTGCAGGGAAACAGCGTCACATAGATCTTCGTCCCCTCCAGGCTTCCGCCCCGGTAATTCAGAATCGCATTCAGCTCGCTGTGGGTCACATAGGCATATTTACTGTCATACAGTTCTCCGTCTCTGCTCCATGGAAATTCATCGTCGTCGCAGCCGGTGGGAAATCCATTGTATCCCATGGACAGGATCTTGTTCTCCTGACTGACGATGCACGCACCCACCTGCGTACTGGGATCTTTGGAACGCATGGCGGACAGATATGCAATCCCCATAAAATATTCATCCCACGATATATAATCCGTTCTTTTTCCTGCCATTTTATCCTCCCGCATGATGTTCCCGTCCATCATTTCGTCCCGAAGATCCGGTCGCCGGCGTCTCCGAGCCCCGGCACGATGTATCCGTTCTCATTGAGCCGTTCATCCATGGCGCCGATGTACAGATCCACATCCGGGTGCTCCTTCTGCATCCGTTCCACGCCTTCCGGCGCCGCAATAATGCACATAAAGCGGATATTTCTCACTCCCTTTGCCTTCAGCATGGTGATCGCCGCCGAAGCGGAGCCTCCGGTCGCCAGCATGGGATCCACCACGAATACCGCCCGCTCCCCACAGTCTTTGGGCAGCTTGCAGTAATATTCCACCGGCTCCAGCGTCTCCTCATTCCGGTACAGGCCGATATGCCCTACCTTTGCCGCCGGTATCATGGCCAGCATGCCGTCCACCATGCCAAGCCCTGCCCGCAGAATCGGCACCACTGCCAGCTTCCTGCCCTCCAGTTCTTTCACCGTCGTCCTGCATATGGGCGTCTCGATTTCCGCGTCCACAAGCTTCAGGCCCCGGGTCGCTTCATAACACATCAGCATGGCGATCTCGCCGATCATCTGGCGAAAATCCCTGGAACCGGTTTCCTTTCGCCGGATCAGGCCGATTTTGTGCTGAATCAGCGGATGTTCCATAATCACTGTCTTTGCCATTTTTCTGTACCTCCTTCTGTCAGGAAACATCGATCTTCCGGTGGCCCGCCGCCTTCAAAAGCCGGTTCATGACCGCCTGTCCGAGCCCCGGCGTGTCAAAGGACTCCGAATAGATCCGATCCACCTGATCTTCATCAAACTCCCGCAGGATCGCAAACAGATGGCTGGCGATGGACAGCTCGTCCCTTCTGGAACCAATGCATTTCACATCGCCCGCATGATAGTGCTCCCTGGTCTCTTCCGTGCAGATCACGCCGGTCTTCCCGGGAGCGGCGCACTGCTCGTTGATATAGGAAATCACCTGCTCCATGGGGCCCTCCACGATCTGAAGGTCCGCTCTCGGCGCATAATGCCGGTATTTCATCCCGGGCGCCTTCGGCCGCACGGAAGAATCCTCCGCGATCAGTCCCTGGTCCACTTCCGCTTCTCCCGTCACGCTCCGGACCATATCCAGCGTGATATAACCCGGACGCAGGATCACCGGGCGCTCGCCGGTCAGATCCACGATGGTGGACTCCAGACCGATCGGCACCGGGCCGCCGTCCAGGATCATGGGAATCCGCCCCGCCATATCCTCGTACACGTGCTGCGCGGTGGTGGGACTGGGACGTCCGGACACATTGGCGCTGGGCGCCGCCACATACCCGCCCCCCTGCCGGATCAGCTCCCGGGCGATCTCGTCCGAAGGCATCCGGACCGCCACCGTGGACAGTCCTCCGGTGGTCCCGTACGGAACACATTCCTTCTTATGAAAAATCATGGTCAGCGGTCCGGGCCAGAAAGCCGCCGCCAGAGCCGCCGCCTTTTCCGGAACCGATTCCACAATACCGTCCAGCGCCTCCGGATCCGCAATATGCACGATCAGCGGATTGTCAGACGGACGCCCTTTCGCCTTGTAGATCTTTCCGGCCGCTTCCTCATTCAGCGCATCCGCCCCCAGCCCGTAGACGGTCTCGGTCGGAAACGCCACCAGACCGCCCCCGCGCAGGATCTTCCCCGCCCGTTCCATTTTATGTATATGCAGGGACATGTGCTCCCTGTCGATCCAGATCAATTCTGTCTGCAATGCCTGTCCTTCTTTCTGTAAATCCTCCCAAACGGGCTGTCAGTTCGTTTTTATTATACACAGATTCCCGGGACAAAACAAGGGGCTTTCTACTCTCCAACTGATTGCGAACAACTAATAAAAATCAGGCCGTCGAATATTATCCTCACGACTGCCTGATCTCAGCAACAACATACATCTGTAAATTTAACCTGCTTCTATTCCGCTTTCCAGACTACAGCGTAATCCCTTCCTTAAAAATCGAGATCTCACGGAACCCAAGCTCTTCCGTACGGGTCTTCTGTCCTCCCGCCACCTGAATGACCAGCTGCAGGAGCCTTCCGGCCGCGTCCTCAACCGGCTCTCCGTCCGCCACCAGGCCCGCGTCAAAATCGATCCAGCCCTTCTTCTTTTCCGCCAGCCGGCTGTTGGAAGCGATCTTCAGCGTCGGCGCCGTACCGCCTTTCTGCACACAGCCGCAGGATTTGTCCTCCAGCGTGGTGATGCCGCCCTGACGGTTGCCCGGACTGGGATTGTCATAAACCGTTTCCTTATGGCTGATAAAGTAGTTTTTAAACCCGTTGATCATATTCACCGCTTTTTCAAAAACCGCTTCACCGGCACACCGGTTCAGGAGAAATCCCTCCGCGCCGAACATTTCCGGCACTTCCGTCAGCACCGTGGAGCCTCCTCTGGCCCCCATCATGTCGCTGAATCTGCCCACCACCGGATTGGCCGTAATGCCGGACAGGCCGTCGGAACCCCCGCATTTCATGCCGATGACCAGTTCGCTGACCGGAATCGGTTCCCTGACGAAGGAGGAAGCATGGGCCGCGCATTCTCTCAGCAGGCGCTCTGCCTCGGCAAACTCATCCTCCACCTCCTGACAGGTAAGAAATTTTACCCGGTCCGCGTCATAGTCGCCCAGATCCCGAAGAAACTGCTCATGGGTCAGATTTTCACAGCCAAGCCCCACCACCAGGACGGCGCCCGCATTGGGATGGCGCGCCAGAGCCGCCGAAGCTTTCTGGTCTGGGCGTGGTCATGGCCGGTCTGGCTGCAGCCAAACGGATGCGGAAAGGCATAAAGGCCGTCGATGCTCCCCTGTACCAGCTTCTGATTATCCTTTGCGATCTTTTTTGCCACATCGTTTACGCAGCCCACCGTGGGGATCACCCAGATCTCGTTGCGGATCGCCGCACGGCCGTCCCGTCTCCGATATCCCATGAATGTCTCCGGTTCCACCGGCACCGGCGGATAGAGATCCGGTTCATACCGGTACTCCGTCTCCCCCTCCAGATTGGTGGCCATATTGTGGGTATGCACCCAGCTTCCCGCTTCCACGTCTTCCGTGGCATGGCCGATGGGAAATCCATATTTGATCACCTGTTCGCCGCTTCGAATCCTTTCCACCGCAATCTTATGGCCCTGGGGAATCTCCCCGCGGGCTTCCAAAATCCGTCCCCCTGTCTCAATCTGTTCTCCTTTCGCCACAGGCTGAAGCGCCACCGCCACATTATCCGCTGCATTGATCTGAATGGTTTTCATCGGTCTTACAGGCAGCTTCGAAACGCTGCTTTTGCTCCTTCCGTCCGTATTTTTTTCACTCCTGCAGCGTCTCGTAGTTCAGTCTTTTCATCTTCAACATCTTTATAACACTTCTCAGCAGATCGTATCAATATCGTACGGCGTGCTCTGGTATACATAATAATTCAGCCAGTTGGAATACAGCAGCTGCCCGGTGGAGCGCCAGCTTACCAGCGGCTCTTTTGAAGGATCGTCATCCGGGAAATAATTGATGGGAAGATCCACTGTGGTCAGTCCCTTCTCCATATCCCGAAAATATTCCAGCGCCAGCGTATTGTGATCGTACTCCGCGTGGCAGGTCACGAAAAACTGACGGCTGTCCTTTGTCTTGGCAATGGCAAGGCTTCCTCCTTCCGTCACCGCCAGCACCTCCAGTTCCGGAACCGCCTCCACGTCCTCCAGCCGCACATCGGTGGCGCGGGAATGGGGCGCCATGAAGACATCGTTAAAACCGCGGAACAGCGGCGAAGTGTTCTTTAACATCCGGTGAGGGAAGACGCCGAACAGCTTTCTGTCCAGATCTCTCTTTTCGACTCCGTGATGATAATAAAGACCCGCGTAAGCGCCCCAGCAGAGATGAAACGTACAGTGCACATGGGTCTTTGTCCACTCCATGATCTCACAGACCTCGTTCCAGTAAACCGTATCCTCGCACTTCACATAGTCAAGCGGCGCTCCCGTAATGATCATCCCGTCAAAATGGCGGTCCCGGATCTGGTCAAAGACGCAGTAAAACTGCTTCAGGTGCCCCGGGTCCGTATGGGTCGGCGTATAGCTTGCCGTCTGCAGAAATTCCACATCGATCTGCAGGGGCGTGTTGGAAAGCTTCCGGAGCAGCTGCGTCTCCGTCACGATCTTGGTGGGCATCAGGTTCAGGATCAGCACCTTCAGCGGGCGGATATCCTGAGACATGGCCCTGCGCTCCGTCATCACAAAAATATTTTCCGATTCCAGTATATCATGAGCCGGCATGGACTCTGCAATACGTATTGGCATAATTTTCTTTCTCCTTTAGTCATCATTTTTAATGATTACAGTATAAATTACTGCATTTTAAATAGCAAGTGTCTTTCGAGAAAAGTCTGAAAACCGTAGGGGATATAAAAAAAGAACGCCCCGGGCTGTATTCCCAAAAGCGTCTTTTTTCAGAAATTTTTTCAAGGCTTCCGTCTTCCTTATGATTTATCCTTATGCCTGTCTGCCAGCGCCTGGACGATCTCAACGGCGGACTGCATGTTGATCCCCATGCGTTCCACGCCCATTTCGGCCAGCTTCATAAATTCCTCCAGCGTGCGGATTCCGCCGGCCGCCTTGATCCGGATCCGGTCCCCGCAGTGCTCCTTGATCTTTCGTATGCGCTCGATGTTGGCGCCCCCGGGTATCCATCCGGTTCCCGTCTTTATGAAATCCGCTCCGCTCTCCATGACCAGATCGCACGCCTTCAGCATCTCCTGGTCTGTCAGCGTATTGATCTCGATAATCACTTTCACAAGAGCCTTTCCCTTCGCCAGGGCTGTGATCTCTTTCAGCTCCTCCAGCACGTAATCGTATTCCCCGTTTTTTAATTTCCCGATATTCATGACGATATCCATCTCCTGGACACCGTCCCGCAGCAGCTCCCGGGCTTCCAGAAGCTTGACCTCCGTCTTGTGGCCTCCCCCCGGCACCCCCCCCCGCGCCCGGACCGGGATCCCCGCCCCAGCGGCCAGCAAGGTCGACACCCCCCCCGGCCAGCATGCCCCCGGAAGGACATTGATAAACCTGTATTTTTTTGCATAGCCCACAGCTTCTTCAATATCCTTCAAAGTATGCTGTGTCCTGACTGTGCTGATATCGATCATTGCAGCAGCTTCGCCTGGTAACATCTTTTCACTCCTTGTCTCTATTCATTTTACAGATAACAAACGATGCACCCTAACCATTAAATGCGTACTGCAGGACTGCGTCTTTGTTGATTTCTTCATTTTTCAGTTCGCCCACGATGCGCCCCTGCCGCATCACCAGCACACGGTCGCATTCCGCCACGACTTCCGAAAGCTCCGAGGACACGACGATGATGCTCATGGGCCGGTCCGGATCGTCCCTCAGCTCGTGCAGGAGCTGGAAGATCTCCGTCTTGGCGCCCACGTCCACGCCCCGGGTGGGCTCGTCCATAATCAGGATCTTCGGATCGATGGACAGGCATTTGGAGATGACGACCTTCTGCTGGTTTCCTCCGGAAAGGTCTTTCACCATCTGTCCCACGCCGTCCGTGCGGATATGCAGCTGTTCCGTAAAAGTTTCCGCAATCTCATTCATCCGTTTCCGGTCCAGCATGCCGGTCTTTGCCACCAGATCTTTCCCGTGCATGGCGCAGATGTTGTTCATCACATCGTAATTCATGAACAGCCCCACGCGTTTCCGGTCCTCCGGCACCATCGCGATCCCGTTCTTCATCCGTTCGCCCACGCCGGGCCGGGAGCACGGCTCCCCGTCCACAAGAATCTCTCCGGACTCCGCCCTGCGCAGCCCAAAGATGGTCTCCATCAGCTCGGTACGCCCCGCCCCCTGCAGGCCGTAGAATCCCAGCATCTCCCTTTCATACAGCCGGAAGCTGATATCCTGCACCAGCGGCCCGCCGCAGAGCGAACGGACTTCCAGCGCCGCCGGCGCATCTTCGGCAAATATCTTTGCCTTTTTCTCCGATACCTCCTGCGCGATCTGCTCCCTGGCTTTCCCTGAGATCAAAGAGACGACCTCCTGGGGCGATACCTCGTCGATCCGGTAAGTCGAAAGGTACTCTCCATTTCTCATTATACTGATTCTGTCGCTGATTTCAAATACTTCCTGCATCCGGTGGGAGATGAAAATCACGGCCACGCCCTGGCTCTTCAGCATGCGGACCGTTCCGAACAGCCGGTCCGCCTCCTCGTAAGTCAGGGAAGACGTGGGTTCGTCCAGGATCAGCACCTGCGAATGGATGAACATGGCTTTGGCGATCTCCACCAGCTGTCTTTGTGCCGCGGACAGTTCCATCACCCGTTTTGTCACATCGATGTTAAGCCCCAGCTCCGCCAGCTTCTCCGCCGCCTCCTTCGTCATGCCGTTCCAGTCCGGCCGGAACCCCTTCATCCGCTCGCGGCCCAGAAAGATGTTCTGCACCACGGTCAGGTTGGGGCAGAGCTTCAGCTCCTGGAAAACCGTGGAGATGCCCAGCTCCTTCGCCTTGTAGGGATTCGTGATCTGCACCGACTCCCCGTTGTACACGATCTCTCCCTCATCCGGCATGTAAATGCCCGACAGCATGTTCATCAGCGTGGATTTCCCGGCGCCGTTCTCCCCCAGGATCGTATGCACCTCGCCCTTTTCGATGGAAAAGCTCACGCCCCGGACCGCATGGATTCCTCCAAACCGTTTATGTATACTGCGAAATTCAATGATTACATCCGACATATTTTTTACCTGCTTTCGCGCTTTTCATTTCTGTAAACATCGATCATGACCGCAACGATGACCAGCATACCGATGACAATCTGCTGTACAAACGTATTGACGCCCAGAAGGACCAGTCCATTCTGCAGGACGCCCATAATCAGCGCTCCAATCAGCGTACCCAGGATCGTCCCGCCGCCGCCGATGGGGCTGGCGCCTCCGATGTACGCGGCGGCCAGCACCTGAAGCTCCTGCCCCTCGCCCATGGTTCCCTGAACCGTATGCATAAAGGAAAAGTTGGCCAGAGCCGCGATGGCGCACAGTCCGCTTGTAATGATATAGGGGATCAGTATCGTCTTCTTCACATTGATACCCGAAGCGCTGGCCGCCTCGATGCTGCCTCCCACCGCCCGCAGGCGGAATCCTGTCAGGGATTTATGGAAAAACAGCCAGGAGAAGATGACGATCACGATCA
>ERZ779624.615-NODE-615-length-10465-cov-5.618444_pt1 | contig 10465 bp, 8 predicted proteins | sample MGYA00514190_ERZ779624 | MGnify/ENA primary metagenome ERZ779624 (study PRJEB29562, sample SAMEA4376706) | mouse gut metagenome | isolation source: Cecum | study: EMG produced TPA metagenomics assembly of the A DSS colitis mouse model was used to assess the... | reverse complement strand
ATGCTCCGCCACGATGTCCAGCTTGTACTTCCCCAGCTCCGGCAGCAGGTTCTGGGCCAGGATGAGGGTGTCGATGTAGGTGGGGTCGAAGTTAAGGCCCGCCCGGCGGCAGCCCGCCCGGATGAAGCCTATGTCGAACTCCGCGTTGTGGGCCGCCAGGGGCCTGTCCCCCACAAAGGCCAGAAAATCCCGCAGGGCCTGCTCCTCCTTGGGCGCGCCCCGGAGCATCTGGTCGGTAATGCCCGTAAGGGCGATAATCTCCGCCGTCAGATGCCGCCCCGGGTCCACGAAGGTCTGGAACCGCTCCCCGATCTCCCCGTTCCGGATGACCACCGCGCCGATCTCCGTGATGGCCTCGCTCTGCACCTTCAGCCCGGTGGTCTCGATGTCAAAGGCCACGTACTCGTCGGAAAAGGCGGCCTCCCGGTCCCCGTGGACCACGATGCGGTCGTCCAGGTTGTTGACGAAGTAGCCCTCCATACCGTAGAGGATCTTGATGTCCTTGGCGGAGTGCCACGCGTCGGGGAAGCCCTGTACCACGCCGTGGTCCGTAATGGCGATGGCCGGGTGGCCCCAGCTCTCCGCCCGCCTGACCAGGTTCCCCTCCGGCCCCGCCTTGGGGCTGAGGGGGGAGAGGGCGTCCATGTTGGAAAAGGTGGTGTGGGCGTGGAGCTCCACCCGCTTGACCTCGGCGGTGTCCTGCCGGGTCTCGTGGGGGTATGTGGAGATGTTCCGGGGGTCCAGGAGGATGTCGCTGCCGTCCCGGTTGAGCTTCACATAGCCCTGGACCTTCACCCACATGCCGGGCTTCACGTCCCGCCGGAGCTTGGCCTTCTCCTCCTTCTCCAAATACTTGGTCACCCGCACGGAGGTCTTGAAATCCGTCATATCGAAGGTGAGGCAGAACACCCCCGGCCGGCGGGTCTCATAGAGATCCGCGAAAAACACCTTTCCCGCTACCACCGCGCCCCCCATCTTGGGGTTCAGCTCCGCCATGGGCTGGACCGCGCCCTTGATGGGAGCGCCCATAATGACCTCCCCGCCCCCGCTCTTGGCGGGGGCTCTTGCCGGCGCGGCCACCGACTGGTGGATGGTCACCCGCTCCATCCGGTAGGCCGCCGCCAGGGCGGCGGCCAGGGCGTCCTTCTGCTCCCCCATGTCGCGGCGGACGGTGAGGGCCATGTGCATGACCCTGGCCTCCCGCTCCACCTCTACGGCGGTCAGGTAGGCGCCGTCCAGCAGGGAGCGGAGGCCCCAGTCCAGGACGACGCCGGAAAACAGTTCAAAAAATGGAATTTTCTGTGCCATACTCTGCCTCTACATCGTTTCAAAATATCTCATTATAGAAAACGGAGGCCTTCACCGGGCCTCCGCAGCGTCCGCGATGCAGCCCGCCGGACCGGAGAGCAGGGCGATGTCCACCCCGTTTTCCTTTCGATGGATGATCTCCATATACTATCTCGCTTTCTCAGAATTCTGTCCATGGGCCGGCTCCCCCTGCGCCATCCGTCTTACAGGGTCTCGATCTCCGCCATCAGCTCCTCCACCAGCCGCTCCTGGGGCACCTTGCGGAGAATGTTTCCGCGGCGGAAGAGGAGGCCCTCCCCCCTGCCGCCGGCGATGCCCACGTCGGCGGCGGCGGCCTCGCCGGGGCCGTTCACCGCGCACCCCATCACCGCCACGGTGATGGGCTTTGAACACCCGGCCAGCCGGCGCTCCACCTCCCGGGCTATGGGGATCAGATCGATGCAGGTCCGGCCGCAGGTGGGGCAGGCGATGAGGTTGGGCCCCTCCTGGCGCAGGCCGGCGGCCATCAGGATTTTTTTGGCTGCGGCGATCTCCTCCACCGGGTCGGCGGTGAGGGTCACCCGCAGCGTGTCCCCGATGCCCAGGCACAGCAGCCCCCCGATGCCCATGGCGGACTTCACCATCCCCATCTCCGGGGTCCCCGCCTCGGTGACCCCCAGGTGCAGAGGGTAGGAACACCTCTCGCTGAGCAGCCGGCAGGCCTCCACGGTCACCGGCACGGAGGAGCACTTGACGGAGATGCAGATGTCGGTAAAATCGTACTTTTCCAGCAGGGCCGCGTGGCCCATGGCGCTTTCCGCCAGGGCCCGGGCGGTGACGCCGCCGTACTTTCCCAGCAGCTTCTTTTCCAGGGAGCCGCCGTTGACGCCGATGCGGATGGGGATCCGCCCCTCCCGGCAGGCCGCCGCCACGGCCCGGACGTGGTCCTCCCCGCCGATGTTGCCGGGGTTGATGCGGATTTTGTCCACCCCGCGGGCCGCGCACTCCAGGGCCAGCCGGTGGTCGAAGTGGATGTCCGCCACCAGGGGGATGTGGATCCGGCTCTTGATGCTGTCGATGGCCCTGGCCGCCGCCATGTCCGGCACCGCCACGCGGACGATCTCGCACCCCGCCGCCTCCAGCCGGAGAATCTGGTCCACGGTGGCGTCGATGTCATCCGTCTTCGTATTGCACATGGACTGGATAGAGATGGGCGCGCCGCCCCCCACGGGGACGTTCCCCACCATGATCCGCTTTGTCATTGGGCCCCGCCTCCTCCGAAGAGCTTCATCACGTCGTTAAAGGTCACAAAGAGCATCAGCCCCATCAGCAGGAACAGGAACACCATGTTGATGGCCGCCTCGTACCGGATCGGAATTCTCTTTTTGAAGATCTTCTCCGACGCGGTGGAGATCACCAGAAACAGGATGTGCCCCCCGTCCAGGGCGGGGATGGGCAGCAGGTTCATCACCGCCAGATTCACCGCGATCATCGCGCCGAAGTAGGCGATGTTCTCCAGCGCGGCGGTCACGTTGGCGCTCTGGGCCCCCACCGCGTTGATCTCCGAGACGATCCCCACCGGCCCGTTGAGGTCCGACACCCCCGCGCTGCCGGTAAACAGCATCTGCAGGCTGTACCAGACGATGCGCACAAAGTCGATGGAGTTGTACCAGGTGTACTTCAGTCGGTTCCCCAGAGTGGCCTCCTCCACCATAGCGGTGCGGGTGAAGCCGTAGCCCTGGTAGGGCTCCCCCTCGGGGCTGGTGTAGGTCCCCACGGCCAGGTTGTTGAACGCCACCTTCTCCCCGTCCCGGAGCACCACCAGGTCGATGGGCTCCCGGTTCGCCAGGCGCAGCAGCACGTCCACGTCCCCTGTGAGGTAGATCCGCGCACCGTTGATGGAGTAGAACACGTCCCCCTCCTCCAGCGCCGCGCCGTTGACGGCGGCGAACTCCGGCGCGCCGCCCTGGATGACGGGCACCAGAAAGCCCGCCGCCCGGAAGTTCAGCACCAGGATGATCAGCACGCCCACCAAAAAATTCATGGCGGCCCCGGCGGCGAACACCGCCACCTTCTTCCAGAAGCTCTGGTTGGAGAGGCTGTGGGGGTCGTCAGACACCTCGTCCTCCCCCTCCATGGCGCAGAAGCCCCCGATGGGCAGGGCGCGGAGGGAGAATTTCGTCCCCTTTTTTCCGTCCTTATGCCAGATCTGCGGCCCCATGCCGATGGCGAACTCGTGGACGGTGACGCCGCAGAGCCTTGCGGCGATAAAGTGGCCCCACTCGTGGGCGGCGATGAGGATGCCGAACAGGAGAATGGCTAATATAATATACATAGACAGATACCTCGGTCAATGGGATAGTGTCCGCGCCCCCGGCGCGGTCAGATCACCCGCTGCATCCAGCGGTCCAGAAAGGCCAGCTGGGCCCCGGTGTGGAACCAGCCGTCCTCCATGCCGGTGAGGCCGGCGCGGTGCGCCGCCGCGAAGGCCTCAGCTCCCCGCCGCCCGCCGGACGCACGCGCGGGCCTGCCGGTCTGCTTCCAGTATATCCTCCATCCCCGGCGCAGATACCACCGGAATGGCGTCCAGGGCCCTCTCCACCAGCTCCGGGATCCGCCCGAAGGCGATCTCCTCCCGCCGGAAGAGCTCCACCGCCGCCTCGTTGGCCCCGTTGAGCACCGCGCAGCTGGTCCCGCCAATCCTGGCGCACTCCATGGCCATTTTCAGGCACGGGAAGGCCTCCAGATCCGGCGGCGCGAAGGTCAGCGGCGGGCAGGCGAGCAGGTCCAGCCCCGGCAGCTCCGACTGCATCCGCTCCGGGTAGGTCAGGGCGTACCGGATGGGCAGGCGCATATCCGGCGTGCCCATCTGGGCCAGCACCGCACCGTCCCGAAACTCCACCATGGAGTGGATGATGCTCTGCCGGTGGATCACCACCTCCACCTCGTCCGCCGTCACGCAGAAGAGGCGCATGGCCTCGATGAACTCCAGTCCCTTGTTCATGAGGGTGGCGCAGTCGATGGTGATTTTCGCCCCCATGTCCCAGTTGGGATGGCAGAGGGCCTGCTTCGGAGTGACGGCCTGAAGCCGTTCCTTTTCCCAGCCGAAAAACGGCCCGCCGGAAGCCGTCAGGATAAGGCGCTTCACAGCCCTTTCCCCAGGGCTTCCCTGGAGGCACTGGAAGATGGCGGAGTGCTCGCTGTCCACCGGCAGGATTTTTACCCCGTTCTGCCGGGCAGCTTCTATTACAAGGCTGCCCCCTGCCACCAGGGTTTCCTTGTTGGCAAGAGCCAGGGTTTTCTTCGCCTTTATGGCCGCCATAGTGGGACGAAGCCCCACCATGCCCACCACAGCGTTCAGGGTGGTGTCGGCGCCCTCCCAGGCGGCGGCTTCGCACAGGCCTTCCGGCCCTTCCAGCACTGTGATGTCCAAGTCCCGGGTGCGCTGCCGGAAGTCCCTGGCGGCGGCAGGGTCGAAAAGGGCTACTGCCTGGGGGGAAAAGCGGCGGGCCTGCTGCTCTAAAAGCTGTACATTGGATCGGGCGGCAAGCACCGCAATCTCAACAGGGAACGTCCCTGTCCTGTTTAACTGCTCCGCAACCTCCAAAGCCTGGGTGCCGATAGAGCCGGTGGATCCTAACAGGGAAAGCCTCAAAGGAATCCTTCCTTTCCATAGTGTATGCGCCAAAGCCCGGTTTTACAGCCAGGGTCTTTGAAATGTTTAAAAAGAACTGCTCCAAACAGGCTTTTGCGCATATTCCCGCTTTTGCTATCCCGCAACGGGCAGGAAGCTTATGAGCAGGTAAACAAAGGGCGCTGTAAAAATCACGCTGTCAAACCGATCCAGAATGCCGCCATGACCTGGGATCACCTGTCCGAAGTCCTTGATATGGCAGCTTCGCTTAATAAGGGAAAAGCTTAAATCCCCCAGCATGGACACAAAGGCGCCGAAAAACCCGATTAAAAACAGGGGCAGATACTGCACCTCCACCTGTCCCAGGTGGTAAACCCGGCTGAAAAACAGGCCGCACAGCAGGGCAGCCGCCACGTTTGCCACAAGGCCGCCCACAGCGCCTTCCACCGTTTTTTTCGGGCTGATTTTGGGGCAAAGCTTGTGTTTTCCAAAAAAGGTGCCGGCAAAAAAAGCCCCCATGTCCGCGGCCCAGGCGGCAAACACTGCGAGAAGCACATAAAACATGCCATGGGCGCGGTTCAGCTCCCGCAGGAGCACCAGGCTGTGCAGGGCGCAGGGAATAAGCACCACCATGCTGTACTGCACAAAAATATCTTTAAAGCTGACTTCCTCATGGTAAGCCAGCATGGCGCAGCAGATAATCAGGGTGTAAAGGGCATAGGCTAAAAAGAGAAGCCTGCCGCTGCAAAAGGGCACTGCCGCCGCCGCTGCCAGAGAGGGCCAGAAAATAACCCCCTTCTTTTCAAGCCCTAACGCCTTCCCCAATTCAAATACTGCTGCCGCCGCAATAATCGCCACAGCGATATTCAGCGCCAGAGGGAAGGTCTGGTCAAACAGGATAATCGCCGCCAAAAATACCGCCAGCACTGCCCCGGAAAGAACACGCCGCCTCATAGCGCATGCCCCCTTTTTTTTGTGTGATTCCCTCTCCCCGGCCTATACGCCGCCAAAGCGCCGCTGCCGGGAAGCGTAGATCTGCAAGGCCCTGTCCATATCCACCTGCGTGAAATCAGGCCAGAGGATGTCAAAAAACACAAACTCCGCATAGGCGCACTGCCATAAGAGGAAGTTTGAAAGCCGCTGCTCCCCGCTGGGGCGGATGAGCAAATCCAGATCCGGCTGGCTCGCTGTGTAGAGATAACCGGAAAAGAGGGATTCCTCCATGTCCGCCGGGGTGCGCCTGCCTGCCTGCACATCCTCCGCAAAAGCCCGGGCTGCCCGGACAAGCTCTGCCCGGCCTCCGTAATTCATAGCAAGGTTTAAAACCATGCCGGTTTTCACAGAGGACTCCTCCTCCACCCGGCGCATCAGCGCCTGCAGTTCCGGCGGGAAGGCGGAGGGATCCCCGATAAAGCGCACCCGGATATTCTCATCCATAAAGTCCCGCAGGGCCTCCTCCAGATAGTCCTTGAAGAGGCGCATCAGCCCCCCCACCTCCTCGGCGGGCCTGGCCCAGTTCTCTGTGGAAAAGGCATAGATGGTCAGGTATTGGATGCCCAGCCCTGCGCAGTACCGGGTGATGGCGCGGAAATTCTGGGCGCCGGCCCGGTGCCCGGCGCTTCGGGGCTGATGCCGCTTTTTGGCCCAGCGCCCGTTGCCGTCCATAATAATGCCCACATGGGCAGGCAGTATCCGGGGAGCCTCCCCCTTCTCTTCTTTCTTTTTAAAAAGCGCCATGGCCCAACCTCCCGGCAAAAGAATGGGTTTTAGATCTCCAGGATTTCCTTCTCTTTTGCGGAGAAGCAGGTATCGCAGTTTTTCACGTATTTATCTGTCAGCTCCTGGATTTTCTTTTCCCCCTGCTTCTGATCGTCCTCTGTAATGTCGCTCTGCTTTTTCATTTCCTTCAGCTTTTCAATGGCGTCCCGGCGGATGGCCCGCACTGCCACCTTGGCTTCTTCGCTAAGCTTGCTGATATCCTTCACCAGCTCCCGGCGGCGCTCCTCATTAAGGGGCGGGAACACCAGCCGGATGATTTTACCGTCGTTCTGGGGGTTCACTCCCAGGTCGGAGGTCTGGATGGCCTTTTCAATCCCCCGCAGCACAGAAGCGTCCCAGGGCTGGATGGTCAGCACCCGGGCTTCGCTCACCGCCACTGCCGCCAACTGGTTGATGGGCGTGGGGGTGTCGTAGTAGTTTACCATTATCTTATCCAGCACCGCAGGGTTTGCCCGGCCTGCCCGGATGGCGGCATACTCTTCCTCCAAGTGCCCGATGGTTTTTTTCATTTTGCTTTCCGCTTTCGTAAATACATCTTTCATCTCTGCCATGGTTTCCCATCCTTTCTGTTAACCCGCTTTAAGGAACTTTTTTGCAAAAAAGTTCCTTAAAAATCTTCAAAAAACTTTCAGTCTATCCGCTCCGGGAGCACCCCGGGAACGCGATAGCCTGCGTAAGCCGCGTAAACTCTTTACACGGCGGAAGGTTTCCGCCTCTGTCCCCCGCGTCTTGGGTGCAGCGTCACGCTGCCTATTGTACTAGAGTGCCTACTTTTTCGCCCTTTGCCGCCCGGACGATGTTCTGGGGATCTTCCATGCTGAACACCAAAAACGGGATGCCCCTGTCCTTGCAGAAGGAGGCCGCTGTCATGTCCATAACCCCCAGGTTCCGGCTGAGCACATCCATATAGGAAAGGGTGTCATATTTCTTGGCCTCCGGGTTCTTCTTGGGATCGCTGTCGTACACCCCGTCCACCATGGTGGCCTTTAAAATCACGTCTGCTTCAATTTCCGCCCCACGCAGGGCTGCCCCTGTGTCTGTGGAGAAGAAGGGGTTGCCGGTGCCGCAGCCGAACACCACCACCCGGCCTTTTTCCAGATGGCGCACCGCCCGGTTGCGGATATAAGGCTCTGCCACCTCCTGCATGGCAATGGCTGTCTGCACCCGCACGTCCAGCCCCGCCTGTTCCAGGCCGTCTGCCACGCCCAGGGCGTTTATCACTGTGGCCAGCATCCCCATGTGGTCTGCCCTGGTACGATCCATGCTGCCGCTGCTGCGGCCCCGCCAGAAATTGCCTCCGCCCACCACAATGGCAACCTGGGCGCCCAGCCCTACCACCTCTTTGATGGGCCTGCAAATCTCCATCACTGTGTCGAAATCAATGCCATGGCCCAAACTGCCTGCCAGAGCCTCGCCGCTGAGCTTCAAGAGAATGCGCTTATATTTCAGTCCCATGAATTCACTCCTTCCCTTTGCCCGGGCCTCGCCCCGGCAAATCCAAGCATATGCCTGCACGTATTCATATTGTACATGATATTGACATTTTTGTAAAGGTAAAAAACGGTTTTTGCTGTTTTTTAATCTCCAGTGTTCGTGATTTTGCCAAAACAGTTCGCAATATTTATAAAAATTTTTATTGACTTTCCAGCAGTTCCTCCGGTTCAAAGCAGATAGAGCCGTCTGGCCGCAGGAAGCAGGGGATTCCGATGCCCCCGTCCTCCCGCACCTGCCGGAACTCCGGGCGGCTGTCCCGCAGGGCCAGGAATTCTTTCAGGCTGCCGGTGGAAAGGCCAATATCCATATAGGAAAACCCTGTAAAGCCCTTTTCCGCAAAAAGGCACAGGGCCTCGGCGCAGTCCTTGCAGATTTCCGTTCCGTAAAATTTCACCGGGGCCGGAAAAGCTTCTGCCGCAGGCATTTCATACGTCCGCACCTCGCAGTTGTGCATGGCAAACTTAAAAAACGTTTCGTTGTCCATGGGGTGGAAATAGCTTTCAATCACCCGGCACACGCCCCCATGGCACACCGCCAGCACCGTTTCCTCCGGGCAGCGGGCGGCAAGCTCCTCCAGAAAGCGGTACACCCGCTTTGCCAGCATCATCTGGGACTCCCCCTGGGGATACCCGTCTGCAAAGTTCCGCTTGTGGAAAAGGAAGTTTTCATCGAACCTGTCTGCCCCTTCGCACAGGCCGTAGTCCTGCTCAATCAGCTCCCTGTGCCTCTCTATCACCACTTCCCGGCCCTCACAGATAAGGGCCGCCGTCTCCCTGGCCCGCAGCATGGGCGAACACACCACCCTGTCAAAATGCACCCCGGAAAGCTTTTTCCCGGTTTCTTTGGCCTGCTCCCGGCCCTTTTCCGTCAGGGGCAGATCTGTCCTGCCGCACACCTTGTTCTCTTTGTTCCAAGCCGTTTCCCCATGACGGGTTACATACAGCTTCATGGCTTTTCCTCCTCCACGCTATTTTGTATGTAAGTATAACATTCTGAAAAAATTTTTGCAACGTGCCCGTATCAGAACCTTTGGGGGAAATTTATGTGTTGCAAGACAGCCATACCGCACCCGCTTATCTGAAAAGCGCGCGGGGTAATAGTTAACGCAGTCCAAAAGAGGCAAACAGCTTTTTGAACCAGCGGCAATGCCGCATGCTTGAAAATCGGGCTATGCCGATTTTCAAGCGCGTTTACTATATTCTGTTTTTACACAGGTTGTAGCGGCTATAACGATCTAAAAAGAAAAACGGCCTTCCCACAGGAAGGCCGCATCTCAAACAGAGAAAGCGCTGTTATACGGCATCTTCTATGCCAAAGTTTGTAGCCTTTGCAGAATAACGGCGGCTTCTGCCCGGGTGGCATAGCCCTGCGGATCCAACATCCCATCGTCCCGGCCCCGCAGCAGGCCAGAGCCCACAGCCCATTTCATGGCGGAAAGGGCATAGGCGCTGGTTTTGCCTGCGTCTGTAAAGCTGTCCAGGCTGCCCGTTGTACCTGCTATGCCTTTAAACTGCGCATAACGGTAGAGGATAGCCCCCAGTTGTTCTCTGGTAACAGGGTCAGTGGGCCGAAAAAGCCCGTCATCATGGCCCTGCACCAGGCCGTTTCCCGCTGCCCATATCACGCCTTCTCCGTACCAGGCATAGTCGATTACATCTGGGAAGGGGTTGTCAGAGCCTGCCGGAGGAGAATTCTCCAACCGATGCAGGACTGTGCAGATCATTCCCCGCTCCAGCGTGGCATTGGGGCTGAACCGCAGCAATTCCGTACCTTTTAAAATTCCTCCCTGATATGCCCACTTCACCTGCTCCTCCGCCCAATGGCCATAGGTGTCCTGGAAGGGGTTAAGAGAGTTACATTTATAAAACGTGTATCCGTATCCGTTCTCTACAACGCGAGCCGCTCCGCCGTAAACGGTTTCAAGCTGGGTGTTCCCGGCAAAGGCATAGCCTGCTATTTCCGTAACCGTATCAGGAAGCGTAACCGTTTTGCGTTCAGCCGCCCCCTGTATGGCGGTGACAACCTTTGTCTTATCATGGTTATACAGGATTCCCTGTTCATCCATTACAAAGTTCTTATTGCCGCTATCCAACTCTAAAGAGGTAATGCTTGTACAGGCAGTATCAATGTCGTGATATGACGCGGATACAAAGGCCCCGTCCAGCTCGGCAATGTTCCTGGGAAGCTTTACCCGCTTTAGTTCCGGCGCGCCCCAGAAAAAGAAGGGCGGAATTTCCTCTGGCCCATCACCTTCAAAAATAATTTGTTCTA
>ERZ779624.614-NODE-614-length-10481-cov-4.897276_pt1 | contig 10481 bp, 9 predicted proteins | sample MGYA00514190_ERZ779624 | MGnify/ENA primary metagenome ERZ779624 (study PRJEB29562, sample SAMEA4376706) | mouse gut metagenome | isolation source: Cecum | study: EMG produced TPA metagenomics assembly of the A DSS colitis mouse model was used to assess the... | reverse complement strand
AAGGCGTGGGTCTGCAACACCCTGATTCACCGGTTCAAATCCGGTCTGCGCCTCTCAAAAAGCCCTGAAAATTCTAGTTTCAGGGCTTTTTCATTTGTTTCGGAATCATCTAATTATTAAAAATAACCATAGACGCAAAAAACATAGCTGACATATCACTGACATAATTCACCATTTTAGCCAACTTCTTATTTTCCGGATTTTGCTTTAATTCTTTCAGCTTCTTTTCCAGCTCGCTGCTTTCATATTTTGAGAAATACTGGTTCAGATTTTTTGTCTCCTTTAAAATACAGATCAATGCCACATTCTGTATGCTGGTTTCTTTTTGATTTGTTATGCAAGCCTTGAGACTTTCAATGGTTTGCTCCTTATAGCTGTTTACAGGAACATAAAGTGTTTTCCTTCCAAGCAGTCCGCCCTCTTCTTTTGTAACGGCATGTTTTTCAAATAACGACTCCCCGATATCTGCCGTCAATTGCTTGATTTTCGCAGATGTGGACATCAGATAATCACACATCATTTTTTCTGTCGTACGCGGCTTTTCTGCAAGATAGTCATAAAGTGATGAAAGATGTTCCAGCCCTTTTATAAGCCCGCCTTCTACAGTAATTTTTTTCTTATTTTCTGATATAACGTTATTCAGCAAAAGGTCCATAAATCCGGCTGCAACAAGGCCTCCGTTCGATTCATCCTTCCGCATTACAGGCATCATGCCGTTTTCTGTTACCGCTAATACAAAATAATCTTGTGCAATTGATTGGCTGTGCATATTCATTCCTCCCTGGAGTGCTTTTATATATTTTGTCTTTGTATATCATATCATATGTGTAAAAGAAATCCAATCTTTTATTATTGATGATCGGAATCGGACACAATGTAAAGCAAAAGTTCAATAGGCTATCTGAACTGTTGCAATTCTGTCGTTACTTCACACTTGTCCAAAAAGCAGGATAGCTGCGAATTGTAACGGCATCCAGCCCATGGAAAGTTCGCCTTTGGCGAAGGGTTGAATGCTTGGCAGGCCACATTCTTTGGCTTTTTCTAAGCAGTAAGTGCTTGAACAAGGTGTGAACAGTAGCATTCGGTCTCTTTTGTAATGATATTTTTATAAAATTACTTGACCTGACGTAGTAATTGTTCTATAATTACTTCAACAGACATAGTAATTGTGCTATAACTACTTCAACAAATATAGTAATTGTGTTATATCTATTTCAACAGAGATAGTATTTATGTTTCGTCGATGCGGGAACATAGAACGATTGTAACAGTTCAGATAACCCATTGAACTGTTACGAATGATTACATAAAAATGAAGTATGATCGGAGGTGATCAGTTGATCAGCAATGATGTTATCCGCGGCTATACGGATATTATCATTTTAAATCTGTTGCTGCAGAATGATTCTTACGGTTATGAGATTTCTAGGCAGATCCGCCAGATTTCTGAAGAGAAATACGTGATTAAAGAAACTACACTGTATTCTGCATTTACGCGCCTGGAAAAAGCAGGGTATATTCAGTCTTATGAGGGCAGTAAAACAAATGGGAAAAAGAGGGTATATTACCATATCACAGAGGAGGGTTATGTCCATTATGCGAATAAATGCAGGGAGTGGGCGGAGGTGAAGGATCTTGTAGATAAGTTTGCAGCAGTTTTAGATCTTAGCGAATGAAAGAAAATCAAAGCAGAGTTAGTCGTAAAGGAGTTTATTTATGGAAACTATATGGAATTATCTGGATAATATGTTTGTCAACCTTCCGCAGACACCCGAAGTGCTGCGTGCAAAAGAAGACCTGGCAGAAATGATGGAAGATAAATATAACGAACTGTTAAAAGAAGGGAAAATGCAAAACGAGGCAATCGGGATTGTAATTTCCGAATTTGGCAATATCGAGGAGCTGATTGACGAACTGGGAATTGCATATTTTACAGACGCTGATTTTGTCAAAAAAGAATCAGAAGAAAAAGAGGAAACATCCAAACTGCGCCATCTATCCGGATTGGAAGCAGATGAATATCTGTTTGCCATGAAGCAGTCAGCAATGAATATTGCAACGGGTGTATTTCTTTGTATCTGTTCTCCGATATTGCTGTTGGTACTGATAGCGGCACAGGAATCCTTCCTGCCGATTTCAGACGGAGTAGCGATCGGAGCCGGCCTGACGGTTTTGTTCTGCATGGTTGCATGCGCAGTTGCATTATTTATTGTATCCGGAATGAAAATGGAAGCTTATGAATATCTGCAGAAAGAATGCTTTACACTGGATCCGGATTATGAATATGCAATCCAAAACACCAGAGAAGCCCGCAAAAAGGTTTTTACATTTAAGATTACAGCTGGCGTAATGTTATGTATTCTTTCCGCTGTTCCGCTGATTGTAACAGCATTGGTCACAGGAGAACACGGGGGCGGGGATTTTCCAATTATTTTATCGGTCGCATTTTTAATGGCCATTGTAGGAACTGCCGTTTCATTATTTATTACCGCCGGAATGGAAGAGACTTCTTATGCGGTGATCCTGCAGGAAAAGGAATTTTCGGTTAAAAAAAAATCCGGTAAGAAAATCGAGGATCTGATTGCTGCTGTTTATTGGCCCGCAGCAGTGATTTTGTATCTGGTATGGAGTTTTACTACCGGAGCATGGAGTATTACGTGGATTATGTGGCCGTTTACTGGGTTTATTTTTGATCTTATATGCAAAATAATTGAGGCTGCTGTTAAGGAAGCTTGATGATTCATTGAGTTGCATTTAGTTAGATGGCTGTGGGGAGGGGATGTGGCTAAGCGAACGACGCTGTGGGCTGTGGACCAGGGACGCGCCGGGAGACACACCTTGGGCGGACTGGGGCGTCCCCTGGCCACCGCCCGCAGTGTCGTCCGGTTAGCCACATCTCCTGGCTGTCCGAAAGGCCGTCGCCACCTATACGGCATGAAACAGTATCTTCATAAATTTCTTCTTCCCACGTTTGATCACAAACTCATCCACCGACAATTCATCCGCAGTATACCCCGCTTTGACATCAGTCACTTTCTCCTGATTCACGCTTACACCGCCCTGCTCAATGGCACGCCTGCCCTCAGAGCGGCTGGATACCAGTCCGGATTTTACAAGCAGGGAAATCAGATCAATGGTACCTTCATTCAGATCATCCGCAGATACTTCCATAGCCGGCATATTAGCGGTATCTCCTGCTCCGGCAAATAAAGCCCGTGCGCCGTTTTGTGCCTTTTGAGCTTCCTCTTCCCCGTGAACCAGCTTCGTAAGCTCAAACGCGAGTATTTCTTTTGCGGTATTTAACTGGCTGCCCTGCCACTGGTCCATTTCATCGATCTGCTCTAGCGGGAGGAAGGTCAGCATTCGCAGGCATTTGAGTACGTCTGCGTCAGAGACGTTTCTCCAGTATTGGTAAAAGTCAAACGGTGAAGTTTTCTGAGGGTCCAGCCACACAGCGCCGGATTGTGTTTTTCCCATTTTTTTGCCTTCAGAATTTAACAGCAGGTTAATGGTCATGGCGTAAGCGTCTTTGCCGAGCTTGCGCCGGATCAGTTCTGTGCCGCCGAGCATGTTGCTCCACTGGTCGTCGCCGCCGAACTGCATGTTGCAACCGTATTTGCGGAATAAGGTGTAAAAATCATAGCTTTGCATAATCATGTAATTAAATTCCAGGAAGCTTAAGCCTTTTTCCATACGCTGCTTGTAGCATTCGGCAGTCAGCATGCGGTTGACGCTGAAATGGGCGCCGACTTCTCGCAGGACGTCGATGTAATTCAGATCCATCAGCCAGTCGGCATTGTTGACCATGATGGCTTTGTCTTCGGAAAAGTCAATAAAGCGGCTCATCTGCTGCTTGAAGCAGTCGCAGTTGTGCTGGATCATTTCGGGTGTCATCATCTGGCGCATGTCGCTGCGGCCGGATGGGTCGCCGATCATGGCAGTGCCGCCGCCAATTAGCGCAATCGGGCGGTTGCCGGCCATCTGCAGGCGTTTCATCAGGCAGAGCGCCATAAAGTGCCCGACATGCAGGCTGTCAGCGGTTGGGTCGAAGCCGATGTAAAATATGGCTTTGCCGTTATTTACCAGTTCTTTGATCTCTGTTTCGTCTGTTACCTGCGCAATCAGCCCGCGTGCGGTTAATTCTTCGTATAATGTCATAGTTTTCCTTCCTTTCTGAAATAAAAAATCGCCCTGTTGATCCTATGATCAATCAGGACGAGTCGTGAACCCGTGTTACCACCTTCGTTTACAGCCCACTCGCATGAGCTGCCTTGTCAGTATCTAAAAACCGTTTAAAGCGGATGATCTGCCGTTACAGTTCACACCTTGTTCAAGCACTTGCTGCTTGGACAAGGCCAAAGAATGTGGCTTGCCAGTTTTTATGGTTTTTCTATACTGTAACACGGTAACGGGTGTTATTCCGTTGCAGCCTACTGGGAGTATGCGGTTCCGGCTGCGTACTTTTGAATGTCTGCCGGATTCTTTCCGTTCGGTGCAAAGCTCGGGGATGTATTCTTGATAGGCTTTGCATGCACCTCTCATCAGCCGGTTGCTTTCTGTATGATCCGCTTATCAGTACTTCTTCCCGTCACAGCCTTTTCTTTTATAGTTTATCTTGCATTATAGGGATTCTCTGGGGAATTGTCAATAGGATGTTGACAAATAATATTATATGTAATATAATATTGGCTATTAAATAATAAAGACGGGAGGTAGAAAAGTAAGTTTCGCAAATTCATATTGCAAAATGCACGGTCACATATTATAATGGCATATAAGTAAGCCTACAACACATAACATTTCATTAAATGAAGTGTGGAAAGGATGGATCACATGGAACTGTTCGATAAACTGGGAGATACGATTATATCTGTATCCAAAGATGCAACGCAAAGAGCAAAAGATATATCAGAACTGGCAAGGCTGCGTATGGAAATACGGGCAAAGCAGGATTATTTAAATAAACTGTATGTGGAAATCGGCAAGATTTACTATGATGCACATAAAGAGGACGAAGAGAAGGAATTTAAAGAGCAGATGCTGCTGGTGAAGGATGCGCTGGAGGTTTTAGACGAGTTAAAACAGCAGCTCGGCCAGATCAAAGGTACTGTAAAATGCGCGGCGTGCGGCCAGGATATGCCGGTCGAAGCGGATTATTGTTCCAAATGCGGTACGAAGCTGGTAAAGCCGAAGAAGGAAGAAGATACAGAGGATATTTTTGAGGATGAGGCAGATGCGGAAAACGCGGGGGCTGCAGCGGAAGGTATGGTGAATGCGGAACAGCCGGCTGCGGAAAGTGTTGCTGACACAGCCGCTGCAGAAAGCGCTGTTGACGCAGCGACTTCGCAAAGTGCAGATGTGCAGCCAGCCACAGAAAGTCAGGATACTGCTGTTCAGGAAGAAACGTCCGCAAGCGTAGAATAGATTCAGATAAACGCAATTGTTTGTCTGACAGATGATTATGATATTCAGCCGGGTCTGTGCAAATCTTGTACGGACCCGGCTGAAATGTAAAAATATGAAAAGCGAAACTATAAAATACATGCGAAGGAAAGGTTACAGGAATCAGATATGAGCAGGAAAGGCAAATATTATATTACAACGGCGATTGCCTATGCATCCGGCAAGCCGCATATCGGAAATACGTATGAGATTGTGCTGGCGGATGCTGTGGCGCGTTTTAAAAGGCAGGAAGGGTACGAGGTATATTTTCAGACCGGTACGGATGAGCATGGGCAGAAAATCGAACAGAAGGCGCAGGAAGCAGGCCTTACGCCAAAGGAATATGTGGACCGTGTTGCGGGGGAGATCCGCAGAATCTGGGATCTGATGAACTGCTCGTATGATTATTTTATCCGTACGACAGATGAAGAACATGAAAAGCAGGTACAGAAGATTTTTAAAAAGCTGTATGATCAGGGCGATATTTATAAAAGCTCCTATGAAGGGCTGTACTGCACGCCGTGTGAGTCTTTCTGGACAGAATCACAGCTAATAGACGGAAAATGTCCGGACTGCGGCCGTGAGGTAAAGCCTGCGAAAGAAGAGGCATATTTCTTTAAAATGAGTAAATATGCAGACCGCCTGATTGCCCATATGAACGAACATCCGGAGTTTATACAGCCGGTGTCGCGGAAAAATGAGATGATGAACAATTTTCTGCTGCCGGGGCTGCAGGATTTGTGCGTGTCCAGGACGTCCTTTGACTGGGGGATTCCGGTAGACTTTGACGATAAGCATGTCATTTATGTATGGCTGGATGCACTTACAAACTATATTACGGGGATCGGCTACCGTTGTGACGGGGAGTCTGACGCGGCATTTGCGAAAAACTGGCCTGCGGACCTGCATCTGATCGGAAAAGATATTATCCGTTTCCATACGATTTACTGGCCGATTTTCTTAATGGCGCTGGATCTGCCTCTGCCGAAGCAGATTTTCGGACATCCGTGGCTGATTCAGAGCGATGGGAAGATGAGCAAGTCCAAAGGAAATGTGCTGTATGCAGATGAACTGGCACAATTTTTCGGGGTTGACGCGGTGCGTTTTTTTGTACTTCATGAAATGCCGTTTGACAATGACGGGCTGATTTCCTGGGAGCTTTTGGTGGAACGGTTAAACTCTGAACTGGCGAATACGCTTGGCAACTTGGTGAACCGTACGATTTCCATGAGCAATAAAGATTTTGACGGTGTTGTGGCATCCACCGGAGTGACCGGGGAGATGGATGCGGATTTTAAAGAAGTGGTAACGAAGACGGCTGAAAAAGTGTCGGCAAAAATGGATCAGCTGCGTGTTGCGGATGCGATTACGGAAATCTTCCAGCTGTTTAAACGCTGCAATAAATATATTGATGAAACAACGCCGTGGATTCTGGCAAAAGACGAAGCGGAAAAGCCGAGGCTTTCCGAAGTTATGTACAATCTGGTAGAAGGCATTACCATCGGCGCTACGCTGCTGAAAAGCTTTATGCCGGATACAGCTGCTAATATATTCAGACAGCTGCATGCAGAGGAAGTGCCGTTTGAGCAGTTGGGGACATTCGGCCATTATGTCAGCGGGACAAAGGTGACGGAAAAGCCGGAAATCTTATTTGCGCGTCTGGATATCCGGGAAGTGATGGAGCGTGTGAATGCGCTGCATCCGGAAAAAACGGACGGAGACAAAGACTCGGATAAAGAACCGGGAAAAGAAGAGGGTCCAGTCATTGATCTGGAACCAAAACCAGAGATTACGTTTGAGGATTTTGAAAAAATGCAGTTCCAGGTTGGCGAGATTATCGCATGCAAAGCGGTGGAAAAATCAAAAAAACTGCTCTGCTCGCAGGTGAAGATCGGCAGTCAGGTCAAGCAGATTGTGTCCGGGATCCGTAAGCATTACACACCGGAAGAGATGGTCGGCAAAAAAGTCATGGTACTGGTCAATTTGAAACCGGCGAAGCTGGCAGGGGTGCTGTCTGAGGGCATGCTGCTGTGCGCGGAGGATGAGAACGGCGGGCTTTCCCTGATGACGCCGGAAAAAACGATGCCGGCGGGAGCGGAAATCTGTTAAGCGTTTTGACGCAGTAAAAAAAGGACCATTTGCAAAACCGGCGGTGTTTTTGAAGATAAAAACTTGTGCAGACAGTGTGGGATATGCTGAATGCACAAGTTTTTTTGAACGTTGGGACAGCCGGAACCTAAAATATTCGCGGGAGAAGTCTATGATATTTGATACGCATGCACATTATGAAAATGAAAAATTTGACACAGACAGAGAACAGCTGCTGGCCTCTATGCATACACAGGGGATCGGCTGCATAGTAAACGTAGGTTCTTCGCTGGATACTTCCAGGCAAAGCATGCATCTGGCACAGCAATATGATTTTATCTATGCAGCAGTCGGTGTGCATCCAAGCGAAATCTCATGCCTGGATGAAACAGGGATTGACTGGCTGAGGCAGCAGTCAGCCCATCCTAAAGTTGTGGCCATTGGGGAGATTGGCCTGGATTATTATTGGGAAAAAGATCTTTCCGTCCGTAAAAAGCAGCGGGAGTGGTTTGAAAGGCAGCTTGCTGTTGCACAGGAAACCGGGCTTCCGGTGATTATCCATTCCAGGGATGCGGCACAGGATACGCTTGCAATTATGAAAGAAGCAGGCAGCAGGAAGATACCGGGGGTTATCCACTGTTTTTCCTATGCGCCGGAGCAGGCAGAACAGTATGTGCAGATGGGATATTATATCGGCGTCGGCGGTGTCGTTACGTTTGCGAATGCAAAAAAACTGGCAGAAACCGTGAAGCTAATTCCGCTGGAATCCCTGGTGTTGGAAACCGACTGCCCTTATCTAGCGCCGGAACCGCACCGCGGAAAGCGCAACAGCTCTTTGTATCTGCCTTATGTGGCAGAAAAAATTGCTGAAATCAAAGGGATACCAGCCGCGGAGGTCATCCGGGTGACGGAGCAGAATGCCTGTCAGCTGTATCGGATCTGAATGACAAGCATTTCAGATCATTTTTTCACAGAAAGGATTATATGGGAGAATTAATTCATCCGCAGAAAACAATCGAAATTTTGCAAAAATACAAATTCCGGTTCCAGAAAAAATTTGGGCAGAACTTTTTAATTGACGCCCATGTCATGGAAAAGATCATGGCCAGCGCCGCGGTTACCAAAGAAGAAACCGTCCTGGAGATCGGGCCGGGGATAGGGACGATGACACAGTTTTTATGTGAATATGCAGGCCATGTGGCAGCTGTAGAAATCGACCGCAGCTTGATCCCGATCCTGCAGGAAACACTCAGCGCTTATCAGAATGTGACCGTCATAAATGAAGACATCTTAAAAATGGACATCCGGCAATTTGTAGAAGAACAAAACGCAGGAAGGCCAATCAAAGTCGTAGCAAACCTGCCGTACTATATTACAACACCGATCCTGATGGGATTATTTGAAAGCCATGTGCCGCTGCATAGCGTAACCGTTATGGTTCAAAAAGAAGTTGCAGAACGGATGAAGGCAGGGCCTGGGTCCAAAGATTACGGGGCGTTATCCCTGGCAGTTCAATATTATGCAAAGCCACGGATTATCGCAAATGTCCCTGCAAACTGCTTTATGCCAAGGCCGTCGGTAGGCAGTGCAGTGATCTGCCTGGAGTGCCATAAAAATCCGCCCGTACAGGTCAAAGATGAACAACAGATGTTTGCCATGATCAGGGCTTCGTTTCAGCAGCGCAGGAAAACACTGGCAAACGGACTGGACCATTTTCCCGGAATTACATTATCCAAAGAACAGATCCGGGAAAAAATACGTATGCTCGGGCTGCCAGCGGATATACGCGGAGAAATGCTGTCATTAGAACAGTTTGCGGCGCTTTCCGACGCGATAGCAATAAAATGATGCAAGAGTTCAGATCACCCATGGAACTGTTGTAAAATGATTACATTTGAAACATATTCATTTTTTTTCCATTGCTGCATAATATGATAACATGATGGAAAGAATAAAAACCCTGTTATCCCTAATCATTATTGTTATATGCCTGCCATACCTTGTAACCTTTGTTGTCCAGGGGGATTTTTTAGGCGACACACAGGAAGAGGAAACAGAGGAAGACAAAGCGGACGAGAATACGGACGAGCTGGTGCTGATGCTTGCAAATGAAATGCCGCTGTCATATGAGAAAGAAGCATTAAAGGCGCAGGCAGTCATTGCCCGCACCAATCTCTTCTATGCACAGGAAAACGACGTTGCGGAACCGGAGCGTACAACAAGGGAAAAGCTGCGGGAAAGACTGGGCGGCAAGGAATTTCAGAAATATTATGAAATGCTGATCAGCTGCGTGGAAGAGACAGCAGGTGAATATGTGACCTATGAAGAGAAAATCATCCAGCTTCCCTATCATTTTGTCAGTGCAGGAAATACAAGAGAACTTGCCAAAACAGGCAAAAAGAAACTGCTGCCGTATTTAAAATCCGTACCCAGTGTTCTTGATTTCCGCAGCGAACAGTTTTTAAATATCGCATTCCTAAGCAAGAAGCAATTCCGCAACAAGCTGCGTTCTGCATATCCCGATCTCAATTTTCCAGAGGATGATGTGGAGAAAATGGTATCCGCTATCGAACGGGACAGCGCTTCTTATGTAATGACCGTGGAGCTGCCGGGGCAGAAGATTACAGGCGAGGACTTTAAGGAGGTGTTTTCGTTAAATTCAACCTGCTTTTCGATCAAGGAAGTAGACGGACAGGTCCGTATTGTTACGAAAGGGTACGGACAGGGGTACGGAATGAGCCAGTTTGGGGCAAATGAGATGGCGAGGGATGGCAGCAGTTATGAGCAGATTCTGAAATATTACTATGACGGAATCGAGATTGAGGGGGCTGATTAGCCTGGATGAGACTGGAAGGAAACATTTTTGATGTTGCGTTTAAGTGGCTATGCGGACGCCAGATGAGGGGGAAAGGGCCTGGCTTCCGGCTCCTATTCCAGAATGTTAAGAATCC
>ERZ779624.612-NODE-612-length-10486-cov-6.223181_pt1 | contig 10486 bp, 11 predicted proteins | sample MGYA00514190_ERZ779624 | MGnify/ENA primary metagenome ERZ779624 (study PRJEB29562, sample SAMEA4376706) | mouse gut metagenome | isolation source: Cecum | study: EMG produced TPA metagenomics assembly of the A DSS colitis mouse model was used to assess the... | reverse complement strand
TGAAGATATTCCATAATAGCCATAACAATGAAATCGCTTTTCTTGTTACCCATGCGGTCTAAGAGCGTTCCCACTCTGGCCCTTTCTTCCGTATCGGCACTCCATTGGAGGGAAAATCGGAACTTATCATCCCTGCGCAAAGCCTTCACCGACCTTCTGGGCCTGCATCTGACGTAACTGGGCGGTGGCTAACATCCCATACCCTACGGCATTGGCCTTGGGGTCAGAAATGAAATCTGCCTTTGCGACCTGAGAGGATGCCTCAATATAGGGCCGGAACAGCGCAGCGCCGCCGCCGGTGAAGATGGCAGGAGTAGCCCGCAGATCCACTTGAAGCTCACGTAACTTATCCAGAATACCAGATGCGTAGCTTTTCACGGTGGCGCGAATGGTATCCTGCACATCGTCCGGGAGAATGGTAGGACGCCCCTGGATCACATCCGCAATATGGTCATCATCAATCTTGATGTCGTGGAGGGCGCTGACTCGGCCAATGATACCGTTGGCCATGGGGATGGCTCCCATCTCCAAACTGCGGCAGAACTGCATATCTGGCTGCACACCTCGGAGCAGGAGTACATCGGTGGTGAAACCGCCGATATCCACTACAAAGGTACGGGGATTTCTCTGGATAATCTGCGCTTGAGGGACCACAGCGGCGTAGGCCTGGGGATATACCAATACCTGACAGATCATCAAACTGATTGGGGTGTCATTGAACTTGAACTGTACGATACCGCGTTTAAAATATTCCGCAAAGCGATTGCGCAGTTCATAATGCTCTGGCGGTAATCCGACTGCCAGCCTCGCCTCCACCATAGGCTGCAGAGCCTCCCGCTGACGCAGCTCCTTGGCGATAGCAAACAGGCTAAGGATAAAAATTCGTTCATCCTTGGTTTTATCCCGCATATAAGGGATGCGTTCGCCGGACAGTGTCCAGAATGTGCCGCCGAACTCCAGCACATCAGTCTCCACAGGGGGTTTTACCGGATAGTCCGTCAACCCCGAGGTGAAGACAAAGTTGGGTGTCTTGATGGCAGAATTGCCGTGGTCAATTGCAAATAGCATTGTGATCACTCCTATTCATTCAGATGCTTTATTACACCGAGGCCAATGCGTATTTGCAACGAAAATGAGTATATTGACTAGAAAATATTTATAGAGCACGATTGTTCACGACTTTGTTGGCAACAAAAGAGCGAGACAGGAAACCATCCTGCCTCGCTCTTCAATATGTTTAGAAGTACTGTTAATCCAAAGGAAGTTTTCGCATAAACCACTCCCATATATAATCATCCATACCATTATAGTCTGGAGCCCACAGGTAAGTGCCAAAGGTCAATGGCAGTTTGCCCAGAAGCTGTATCAGATTCCCGTAGGCAATTTCTACATGCCAGTTTTTCAAATAATCCATATCAAAGCAGGTCATCACATTGCGGACCCCTAAATCCACCAATTCCTTCAGTGTCTTTTCCAGATAGTGAAGTGAGGTGACCCCGGGGATAGCCAAAACTGTTTGCCCGGTAAAAAAATGAACGATGTCGGCTTTCATATACCCTTCAATCAGATAAACGGACTCTTGAACGGAGCCGACTATATGGCACCAATTTTCCGCACCTACACCGTCCCTTTTGTCAATACTGGAAAAGGTAAGGAATTTTCCACCACGTTTCATCTTTTTATCCAGACGAATATGAATGCTCTGAATGCGGCCAAATCTATCCCGACACGGGATCATGATTCCCCGAAGATAAAATGCCATAGTCCATCGACCGTCCTTGTCACGGTAAAAACCAGGAACACCAAACAGTTCATGGCCCTCAGAGATTAGTTCTTTTGCTAAGGCATGAAATCCTACCAAGGGAGTCGTACGATATCCGAGTCGGTCAATCTCTTCGTTGGTCAGGCCGCGCCCCCGCAGTTTATCTCTATGATCCGAGGCCAATGTTAATTTGCTCAAAAGTGCCCTATAGACACGATCCCGTGCGTCTATACCCACCAGTGGAACCTGCGGTGTTTCCGCTGGCCTCTGCCGTGGTTGCGCTATATTCCTGCCACGCAATTTCCCAGACTTATAGCATTCTCCTCCACCCAGCCGGTTTGTCAGATCCTCAAGCACCTTATCCCGCGGTACATTGGCGTAATAAGCATAGAGGTCAAAGACCCCGCCCTCAAACTGACCGCACTTGGGACAGCGAAATACATTGCGTTTGAGGTTGATGTTAAGGTGCCGTTTACGAGACCCCACATGGTCGCAGATTGGGCAGGGGATATTATAGGAACTCCTTCCCATTGGCGGCTGTGGAATTGGTAGAAGCGGCAGGATATCGTTCATTTGAAAGTATAATTTCATTTTCAGTAAACTCCTTTCCCTCTACACCCTGCACAGCGCCAGGCCGCGTTTTGAACTCCTCATTTTATGAAGGAGAATCTGTTTCCCTGAAAACTGCGGTGTAAATGTTTTCCATACCACAGCGTTCCTGTGTAAGCTCCACCAATGAAAACCAATGACCGCATTCCTCAAAATCCTCGGTGGGAATGCGGGACGGTGGATCCTCCAAGTCTAGACAGTAAATCTTACAGATCTGGAGTTGGTCAAAGCTCCCCACAGTATAGGACTCCACATAATCAGGTGTGTAGTAGGATTTTGGCTGCGAGCTGGGTTTACATATGGAAATCGTCACCCACAGCCAAATGCCGATAAGTCCAAAAATGCAGAAAATCGAGAGTACAGTTCGTTTCATAGCAGTTCCCTTCTGGGGGCCGGTATAAAACCGGCCCCCATGTAATATTAAGTAGCCGTAGCTTTAAGCGCCTCTTCACAGATCAGCTTTGCCGCCGCAGAGATTTCAGCGTCGCCAGTGTACTTATTTGCTACCCAATTTAGGGCCTTGGGATCCATCTGCAGCACATCACCCAGGGTCTTGCCAGTGTACTTGGCAATCGGGCAAGACACCTTTAATGCCCGTTCAAACGGCGTAAGCGCCGGTTCTTCTCGCTTAGGAGCGGGGGCCTGAACAGGAGTTTCGGATGCCGCAGGAGGCGGCATACCGCCTTCAATCGAAGCATCACCAGGCGTACCGCTCCACATGATGCTGCCCAGTTCATCCACCGCGGGCGAGTCAAAGCCATCACCGGCAGCTCCAAATTGAAGGCCGAATCCTGCGTTGCGCAAAGCGATGCCTACTGCGGCGGTCTGCGCCCATTCTCTGGGAGAAACTGTAGGCTTATCGGGCAGATAACCTCTGGATGCCGTGGCCTCGGCCAAAAACTGCTCCACAGGAGCGGAATAGTGGGGGTAGACCCGGGCTGTGGCCACAAAGCAGTCCTTGCCCGTCACGACGGAAACGGCAATACGCCCCTCCGGGTACTTCAGCCGGAACCAACCAATCTGGGCCATGACTGGGAGCCGCAGCCGTTTATCACCTCCCCCGGTGCTGTTCAGGTCTGCGTACTCCACCGCCAGAGCAGAGGGGTCGAATCCCTCCACAGCATTGATCTTCTGCAAAGCCTCCATAGCGGCCTGCTTTGCCTGGATCGTTTTATCCGTACTCATTGTTTAATGGCCTCCTTCTCTTTCTTTTTCAAGGGAACAAACGTGTTCCGAAACTGGAGCCATGCGGGGAGCAGTGTCTGTACCACCCTGCCGATCTCATGGCTGTAGCTCTCCGGGGCGGAGGGAGCAAAGCTGGAGAACCGCTTGCGGTAGTCTTCAATGACCCGGCCCAGGTTGGTTTGAGCGGCATCCCGCTCTTTCTGCGTATCGGGGCCCCGGTTGGGCCCATAGCGACGCTCCAGGGCAAGACACTGCACATAGGCGTCCAGCATCTTGTAGTGGCCCTGGAGGATATTGGCCTCCAGGCAGATGGGAGCCGTTTTGCAGAACATCTGGCAGGTCTCCAGCACACCAATACGGTATACAAGTTCGCCATGCCACCAAATCGCGTCCGCCGGTACGTTGCCCTGGGTGATGCGCTTATCCACTTCACTGCGGAGGTTATAGTAGTTTTCAAGAACAGTAGGCATATTGATTCCTCCCTTCACGATGCTGCCGTTTGGGTAATACGGACTGCCAGTAAGGTGTTGCGACGCTCGGTATCCGTGGTGTTGATGGCCCGGACGACAGCCGGCCACTCACCTACAATCAGCGCCCTGCGCTTGGCGCGGGTGAGGCCTGTATAGACCAGGGGCCTTTTCAGCATACGTCCATGCAGATTCTGCACACTGAGCAGTACTGAGTCATACTGGCCACCCTGGGATTTGTGGATCGTGGTAGCATAGGCCAGATCCAGGTGGCTCAAGGTCTCATTGTCCTCATAGGCTACAATGCGGTCATCGTGGAAATCGACCTCCACCAGGAACCCATCCTCATTTCGCTCGATCTTGCGGATGTAGCCGATGTCGCCGTTGCTGACTTCCTCCCGGTTCTTGGTCTGCATGACCTTGTCGCCCAGTCGAAAGACGCGCTGGCCCATGACCAGCTCCGGCTTGTCCGGCCTGGGCGGATTTACCAGTGCCCGCAGCCGTTCGTTCATACTCCGGACGCCAGTTTCCGTTTTGGCCCGGAACGGGGTCAGCAACGCTACATTGTCTACACCATACTGGGCTACCTCCTGCATATACAGCCGCTCCAACCATTCGGCGGATTGGTTGATGTCAGACGAGTCCCAAAACTGAAAATCTTCGTCAAATTGCAGAGCGGCATTGCCGTGGCGGATGCGCTGGGCATTTTCTGCAATCATGCTGCCCTCGCTCTGGCGAAACACCTTATCAAGCATGACCATAGGAATTCTGCCGCAACGGATCAGCTCACTGAGTACCGCTCCAGGCCCCACGGACGGGAGCTGGTCGGCGTCTCCCACCAGCACCAGCCGACACATGGGCGGAAGCGCGTTGAACAAATACCAGGTCATGGCCATGTCCAGCATACTGACCTCGTCTACGATCACCAAATCGGCGTCCAACGGTTCTGGCAGACTAAGGGAGTTGTTTTCCCCGGCGGTCAAATTCAGCGCTTTATGGACGGTGCTGGCGGGCAGGCCGGAGCTCTGCTCCAGCCTTCGTGCCGCACGCCCAGTCGGGGCACAGCAGACGATTTTCGCGTCCGGGAATGCTTTGCGGTAGATATTCAGGAAAATTCGCTGGATGGATGTCTTGCCAGTTCCAGGGCCGCCGGAGATCAAGCAGAGCGGTGACGCAAGGGCGGTTTTAACCGCCTGCCGCTGTTCCTCCGCCAAGATGAATCCCATCTCCTTCTGCTGCAGGTCGATTTCATCGTCCAGGTCGCCGATGTAGGGTAGGCTGCTCCGCTGAAGCATTTCTCGGACACATTGCGCAACGCCAGCTTCGGCTTTCGCCATAACGGGGCGGTAAACGTGGGCCTGATATAGAACCAGGCGTTCCGCCTTCAGCATCTCAAACGCTACATTGGCCACGGTCATCCGGTTCAACCCCGGGGTATGTAGCAAATCAACCGCCTGCTGAACAAACCGCTCCTTGTGTAAACACAGATGCCCTTTCTGTTCAGCCAGTTCCAACGTGTGGAGTAGTCCGGCGGCAGTCCGCTCCGGGGCGGTGCGTGGGATGCCCTGCCGCTCCGCCAGCCGGTCCGCTACGTCAAAGGGCAGAAGACCGCTTTCATACACCTCATAAGGGTGTTCCTTCAGCAATTCCTCCGCCTCGGGTCCTAACTCCTTCTGCAATCGAACGGCCTGTCCGGCGTTGATATCCAGGGGCGCAAGCAGGGCAATGATCCTCCGTGCGCTCCGGGTTTCCAGGTATGAGTTGCGAAGCTGCTCACAGCGCTTTCCGCTGATGCCAGGAACTTCCCGGATGCGGTCCGGATCGTTGTCCAATATCTTTAGGGTGTCATCCCCGAAGGTGTTATAGATGCACTCAGCCAGCTTTTTACCAATGCCACGGATAAGCCCGGAGGACAGGTAGGTGACGATGCCCTTTTTGCCGGGGTCGATGATTTCCTCATAGGCATCCATCATGAACTGGAGGCCATATTTGGCATCCTTCTTCCACCGGCCGGTCATATCCACCTTCATCTGCTCCACAATGGGGAGATAATACCCCACCACCGTGATGCTGCTCAGCTTGTTGCCCTGAGCATCCAACACAGCCTCGCAGGGTGCATAGAGGGCTACTGTATAGCTGCCGCTCTGGGCATCTTCGATGCTCTTTGGATAGATCAGTCTGAAAAACTTACACTTCATCTCTCAACCTCCCTACGCCAGCACAAGCTCTTTGGTGGGGATATAGACGATCCGCTCCTCCACCGAGTGTTCGCTGGCGATACGCAGGGCCTCTGTCACAATATCATCAGCCAGGCGGTCAAATTCCTGCACCAGTTTTGTCCGCTGCCCGAGTTCGTACATGGACCAGTCCTCAAAGTCTTCATCCATATCAACAGCCTGGCCTGGATAAGAAAATATCTGCATGGGAGGCTTGATGTAATCTACACGGGCCTCCTTATTACATACCCCGCACCGGGTTCCGGTTTCTGCTACTGAAGTAAAATTTTTTTGTCCGCAGCGGGTACAGTAAGAACGATACTTGCTGGATTTGCGCCCGCCCTGATAGAGCACCAGGTAGTCGCCGCTACGGCCATTCCAACCGGCCTGCCACAAATAGTCATGCTGTTGGTCAAACATATTGATTACATCCCGGAGACGGTCATAGAACTCCGGGACCTGGATCAGATTCCAGAGTTTGTTCTCCGTTTCCCGATCCAGACCAAGGTTGTAGAGCTTCATATTGCAAGCATAAGAGGTGCTGCAGTTCCAGCCGTTCATGGTGCTGTAACGAAAATGGTTGGACAGATAGGCAATCATGTCAGTTCGGGAGCGTTTGTCAACGCACTGGGAGAAAAAGCAACGATCAGGACTTGTCTTTTTTGTCATTTGGCATCTTCCCCTTTCTCAAGTCGGGCCGTTTCATACCATTTTGCATTGCAGAGGTCAGAAGCACATCGCCCAGATCTTTCGGGCCAAGCCAGTCTGTTCCGCGCTGCTCTAATCGTTCAGTGTAGTTTTTCATGAAATTCATATAGGCCTGGAGTTGTTGATCCATACTATGCCTCCTTCAAAATGGGGAGCGGGGAGGCATTTACTGCTCTCCCCGCATATAGTCGCCCTTGTTATACAGGCTGAACAGAAACCTTGATCTTCCGGCTTTCCGATGCTTTGAGCGATTCCTCATAGATACTAGGATGCTCTTTCTTGAGATAGCCAGAATCTACACGGCGCGTGACCTTTGTCACGAAGTCAACCAACAGTTTATCTGTGGTGGTAGTCAGTACGCCGTGCTCATGCGCTTTCATAAGCTCTGCAATTCGAACGCTATGCGCGTCAATTTTCGCCTCGTTTTCTTTTAGTTTTTGCTTCAGAGAAGTATTTTCATCTTGGAGAGCAACGATTCCACGCAAAGATTTCTCATATTTCAGAGGAAACTCAATCGTGGGAAGAGATTTTTGACTCGGGCCACAAATATTGGCCAGTGCTTTCAAGGCCAGTTTGGGAGCTACTTCCGTCATAGCGGGCGGCTTATCGTGTCTCAGACTCCAAATCCATTGATCCAGCCGTTCGAAAATCATATCCTCCTTGGCCTTATCCCGAAGCAGGCTTGGGGTGGCCAGGTCATTGTCTGGATTGTTGCCCCAAAGGGCGGCGAAAGCGCCGAAGTTCACATCCATGACGGCCAGGTAGTAGCGCAATTGGAACTCATAGTACAGCGGATAAGCCCCATCGGCCCAATCGCCAGCCTTATGATAGGTACAGCTTTTGCACTCCAGAATACCTGGCTCGCCGGTCTCTTTCCGGATCAGCCGTCGGTCATAATTGGCCAGAGCATAGGAAAAATCGGCGTGCTGATACATATGGGTGTCGTCAATGACGGTATCTCCAGTTCGCTGGGCATAAAAGTGGGCCGCAATCGGCTCCAAAAGGTGCCCCATCTCCAGTTGCAGAGGGTTGGGCTTCGACTTGGCCTTCAGGCGGCCCTTTTTCATCATCCACAACTCCAGTGGAGTGGTCCAGGGTGACAGGCCGAAAATGGTGGCAACATCGCTGCCGCCTACAGCATACTCAATATCCCCCTTCGGGCCATGTTCCCGGCACTCCAGCCAGCGGTCTTCATCCATCCCGGCGCAGTCGCACAAAACAATAGGCGCAGCCATTACCAACTCACCTGCTTTGCCAAGTCATAGTCGCTCCAGCGGAGGGTCAGGGCTCTAGCCATGTTCTCCTGAAGTGCCAGCAATTTGCCCTCGGGTGCACCGCTGACTTTCAGATTGAACGGAATTTCCTGCATGGCCATAAACACATCGTGGGCGGAGGCTGGCATGTTGCCGTTTGCCGCTTCAAACATGGCGATGGCCTCCATTGCGGCTTTCTTGGGCATAGCCAGTTTTTTACATACGGCAGTCATAGCATTGACCGGGTTATCCAAATGGATGGTAAGCAGCTTGCTCAATTGCGCAACGGAGTCGCCAAACTGGGCAAACAGCATCTCCAAGCTGTCCACAAAATCTGGGACTGTGGACTGCCGACGGTGCTCAACGGCCACCATACCACCGATATGGATAGGGTACTGAAGTCCCATCAAAAGCGCCGACACCTTGGCGGAGGCTACCCCTGTATCCGACGTTGAAAAGCGGATCCCGGGCATCAGCTTGGCCGCGATGGCTGCTTTTCCCTCTGCCGCTAACAACTTTTCATAGGTGCTGAGCAAATCATCCTTTTGCCCCGGCAATTTCCAGGAAGCGCTGGTGATGGCGTGGTCGGAATAACCGGACTCAAACTCATTGCCAGGAAAGCGTTCGTCCATTTTCTTCTGCAGCCCGTCCAGTAACTGGTCGATTTCCAGAATGGAATAGTCACGGCTGTCTCCAGAGTGTGCTGCTGATACCTTCTCGTCCCGAATCAGCAACAGGGCGCTGTCCTTGTGCAATTCCAGGCAGGAGTTAAGTACCTCTGCCAACTTAGCTCTGGCAAGCTTGGGCAGAGCGGTGCCATTGATCTTGGCGCGATCCAGCAGACTTTTGTAGGCGGTATCACGCAAAGGGAAGTACCGCCCTCCCACCTGAATTGCCAGCCCCAGGTTGTCGGCCGTGTCAGCAATGGCGTCCAGACTGACCGCGGGATCAAAGCTGGAAGTATCCCTGTAGAGTGGGGAAGACTTGTCCAACGCCGCCACACGCAGACCATGGACCTCGGTACGTTCCCAAAGGCTGCCCTTGCGGGTCTCCTCATGAAAGGCCAGCATGGCGGGAAAAGCGGTGAACTGGGTAGAATAGCTGTCTTGGCACTGTTTCAGCATTTTTGATCTCTCCTTTTCTGATTTTATTGTGGGATATTGCCCCTGAATATACAAAAACAGCGCTCCTATCGGAACGCTGCATTTGCCAATATGGAACTGGCGCGGAAAATAAAAAAGTGCCACTTGCATACGATGCAAATGGCACTTCGGTACACGGAAGACTATGCACACTTTTCCTGTGGCACTGATACTTATATTTGAATTATATCATCTTTATGTAGCCCCGTCAATGCTGAAACAGCAGGTTATTTGGAATAAATGGCCGAAAAGGGTTCTCCGTGTCTGACAATTATAGATTATGATACGACGGTTTTTCTAATCGCAAAAGGGATCCTATGGTCTCTTCAATAGAATCATGGTATTGTCTCCCTGTAAAGCGCGCCATACGGCCTGTACCGCAATTGTGCTCAAAGACAAACTTGCCAGCATTTGTGGGAATACTTTTTACAACAAGCATCTCCCGCTTAAATTCATCAAGATAAATTATCTGCCCATCCGGGAAGTCCTCGATGTGCGTTTTTGCATATACTTCTGCAGGGATTGCGCGAAGCGCAACGCCATATTCAATCAAGGTCATTATATTCCCTTCCTGCTAAGCATATTTTTTCAACGCCCACACGCCGCGTCCAGTAGCGCAAAAGATGTTTGGATAGCATTGCAGGGTCTGACGCACTTTGTCTTTCCAATGCTGCTGATGCTGAGTGCGTTTGTAGTTCCCAACTGCCTCATAGATTTGCGATAATGAAACTGGGCGGCGAAAAGACTCCATGGCATCAGCTAAAATATCCCGCCATGTGGCCCCTGGCATATCCCGGATATCGCCTTTCAACCGGTAGGTCATCAGCAGAGGATAGACAAGAGGTTCGTCCTTCCGCAGGAGCAGAACATACTCGTGAACGATAGGGATAAACCGGCCGCTATAGCTGCGGCGGTCGGAGACACAGTTGTGCTGGGCTTTGATAATGACGTTCTCCAGCGTTCCAGGCTTCGTCAATTCAAAGATCATGCTCAAAAGCCGGCCCTTTTTCTTGATGTCCCCGACCAGGACAGCCATACGCCCACCTTTTTCCAGGGCACAGAACTGCTTCATCATGCAGTAGTTCATCGCCTGAACGAAGGCTTCCCAGGTGGGTATCCGGGAGAGATCATAGTGGCGCGGGTC
>ERZ779624.610-NODE-610-length-10495-cov-13.833525_pt1 | contig 10495 bp, 8 predicted proteins | sample MGYA00514190_ERZ779624 | MGnify/ENA primary metagenome ERZ779624 (study PRJEB29562, sample SAMEA4376706) | mouse gut metagenome | isolation source: Cecum | study: EMG produced TPA metagenomics assembly of the A DSS colitis mouse model was used to assess the... | reverse complement strand
CTGGCCACCGAGTCCTTCCTGTCCGCCGCCTCCTTCCAGGAGACCACCAAGGTGCTCACCGAGGCCGCCATCAAGGGCAAGGTGGACCACCTCCAGGGCCTGAAGGAGAACGTGATCATCGGCAAGCTCATCCCGGCGGGCTCCGGCCTTGCCGCCTACCGCAAGTTCGACGAGATCGAGGACGAGGTCCACGACGACAACCGCTTCCGGGACGTAGCCGCGGCAGCGGCGGAGGCCTCCGCTGAGGAGGAGAACCCCCTGTCCGAGGACGAGGCGGACGACGGGGTGGAGCTTGAGGAGGACGAGGTGCTGTCCGTCTCCATTGACGGAGAGGACGGGGCCGAGGCCGACGGCGAGTAACCCGTTAGCAGACGTAAAACAGCCCCCACCGGGTTTCCGGTGGGGGCTGTTTCTTAGGGCTTATGCTCAAAGCTGAAGCTGCCGGGTGGGCGGAAAAAGCCTCGTTCAAAGGGCGTTTGCGGGTGTGAGCACAGGCCCTTATATCAGCTCCAGGTGCTCCAGCAGGATTTTCAGGCCGATGAGCACCAGCACCGCCCCGCCCAGCAGCTCCGCCCTGGATTTGTACTTCACGCCGAACAGGTGGCCGATTTTCACCCCCGCCGCCGACAGCAGGAAGGTGCACACCCCGATGAGGGTCACCGCCGGGATCAGATCCACCTGCAAAAAGGCGAAGGTGACGCCCACCGCCAGGGCGTCGATGGAGGTGGCCACCGCCAGCAGCAGCATGGCGGCGGGGGCCAGGGAGGGATCGCAGTCCTCCTCCTCCCGGGAGAGGGCCTCCCGGATCATGTTCCCCCCGATGAGGGAGAGGAGGACGAAGGCGATCCAGTGGTCGATGGCGGCGATCCGGTGGGCGAAGGCGGCTCCCAGCAGCCAGCCCGCCGCGGGCATCAACGCCTGGAAGGCCCCGAACCAGGCCCCCACCACCGCCATGTGCCGGGGGCGCAGGGAGCGGAGGGACAGCCCCTTGCAGACGGCCACCGCGAAGGCGTCCATAGACAGGCCCACGGCCAGCACCAGCAGTTCCCAAAATCCCATGTAAACATCATCCCTTCTTTTGTCCTGATGGAAGGTATGCGGGACAACAAAAAAAGAGACTACCCGCATACGCGGATAAGTCTCGTCATGAAAGGCACAGCCAGACGCCAACCGCGCCAGTATGTTGACTGTGCCGCGGCCTGCGGGACGGGCACCGCCCGTCCGCTCCGCTGACTACTCCCTTACCAGTACCGGAATTGTATCCCATGGCGGGAGGGTTAGTCAATCACAACCTGGAAGGGCGGGGCATATTCCGCCGGTATTGGCAAAAAAGAGCCAGAATCTTTGAATAGATCTTGAATTTTTCCCCCGTCCGGTTGCGTTTCCCCGGCAGATGGGTTATAGTAGGATCAATCAAATGACGCCTATGGCGGGCCGGGAACGGTCCGCCATAGGAGCGTCAACGGACGGTGAAAAAATTGAGCTACATAACCTTTGAAAACGTGAAAAAAGAGTACAAAATGGGCGAGGTCACCATCAAGGCCGTGGACGGGGTGGACTTCACGGTGGAAAAGGGCGAGTTCGCCATCATCGTGGGGCCCTCCGGGGCGGGCAAGACCACGGTGCTGAATATGCTGGGGGGCATGGACGCCTGCTCCGGCGGCGTCATCACGGTGGACGGCGCGGTGGTGAGCGGCTACAACGCCAGACAGCTCACCGCCTACCGGCGGCACGACATCGGCTTCGTGTTCCAGTTTTATAACCTGGTGCAGAACCTCACCGCCCTGGAAAACGTGGAGCTGGCGGCCCAGATCTGCCGGGAGCCGCTGGACGCCCGGGAGGTGCTGGAGCACGTGGGGCTGGGCCACCGGATGGACAACTTCCCCGCCCAGCTCTCCGGCGGGGAGCAGCAGCGGGTGGCCATTGCCCGGGCGTTGGCGAAAAACCCCAAGCTGCTGCTGTGCGACGAGCCCACCGGGGCCCTGGACTATGTGACGGGCAAGGCCATTTTGAAGCTCCTCCAGGACACCTGCCGTCAGGAGGGCATGACGGTGATCGTCATTACCCACAACACCGCCCTCACCCCCATGGCGGACCGGGTGATCCACATCAAGAACGGCAGGGTGGCGGCCATGGAGCGCAGCGGCGCGCCCACCCCCGTGGAGGAGATCGAATGGTAGCGCGGAAAAACCGCCTGACCACCGACGCCGTCCGGGAGATCAGGCACACCCTCAGCCGCTTTCTGTCCATCCTGGTGCTGGCCGCGCTGGCGGTGGCCTTTCTGGCGGGCCTGCGGGCTACCGCGCCGGACATGAAGTACACCGCCGACAGGTACTACGACCGCACCGGGTTCATGGACGGCTGGGTGCTGTCCACCCTGGGGCTGACCCAGGAGGATCTGGACGCCCTGTCGGCGGCGGACGGGGTGGAGGAGGTGGAGGGGGCCTGGTCGGTGGACGCCACGGCGGTGGACTGCATCGTCAGTGTGCGCTCCCTGCCGGAGCGGCTCAACCTGCTGGAGGTGAAGCGGGGCCGCCTGCCGGAGGCCCCCAACGAGTGCGTCACCGAGGGCCTGCTGCTGGTGGAGCTGGGGCTGGAGGTGGGGGACACCCTGGAGCTGACCCTGGAGGAGGAAAACGAGGGGGATCTCACCCGCACCAGCTACACCATCGTGGGCGTGGTGAACTGCCCGCTGTACGTGGGCACCGACCGGGGCACCTCCTCCCTGGGCAGCGGCTCGGTAGACGCCTTCCTGTTTGTGCCGGGGGAAAACTTCACCTATGACTACTACACCGCCGCCTACTTCACCGGGGAGGGCCTGAAGGAGCTGGACAGCTACGGCGACGAGTATGAGGACCGGGCGGAGGCCCTGCTGGACAGCCTGGAGCCGCTGGGGTCGGAGCGGGCGGAGATCCGGTACGAAACCCTCATCGGGGACGCCCAGACGGAGCTGGACGAGGCCCAGGCGGAGCTGGACGATGCCCGGGCGGAGGCGGATCAGGAGCTGGCGGACGGCAGGCGGGAGCTGGACGACGCCCGGAAGGAGCTGGACCAGGGCTGGGCGGACTACCGGGAGGGGCGGGACACCCTGGACCGGGAGTTGGCGGACGCGGCCCGGGAGCTGGCGGACGCGGCCCGCAAGCTGAACGACGCCCAGGCGGAGCTGGACGATGGGCGGGTCCAGTACCAGGACGGGCTGGCCCGGTACCGGGAGGGGCTGGCTCAATATGAGGACGGCCTGGCCCGGTATCAGAGCGGGCTGGCCCAGCACCAGGCGGGGCTGGCGGAATACGAGAGGAACAAGGCCGCCCTGGACGGGCAGCAGGCCCAGGTAAATGAGGGGCTGGCCCAGTACGAGGCCGCCTTGAAGCAGGCGGAGGGCACCCCGGCCTATGAGCAGGTGCTGGCCCAGCTGGCGGAGCAGAAGGCCCAGCTGGACAGGGCCCAGGCGCAGCTGGACGCGGGATACGCCCAGCTGGCCCCGGTAAAGAACCAGTTAGACGGGGCAAGGGCGGAGCTGGACAGCTCCAAGGCGGTGCTGGACGGCTCCAAAGCGGAGCTGGACAGCGCGAAGGCCGTGCTGGACGAGACGGAGCGGCAGCTTGCCCAGGCAGAGCGGGAGATCGCCGGCGGCTGGCGGGACTACCGCAGCGGGCAGGCGGAGCTGGCCCAGGCCCGGGAGGACGGGGAGCGGGAGCTGGCCGACGCCCTGGACAAGCTGGAGGACGGGGAGGCGGAGTACGCCGACGGCCTCAAGGAGTACGAGGACGGGAAGGCGGAGGCGGACGGGAAGATCGCCGACGCCCAGCAGAAGCTGGACGATGCCCGGGACGAGCTGGACCAGGTGGAGGAGTGCCAGTGGTACATTCTGGGGCGGAACACCAACGTGGGCTTCGTCAGCTTCGCCCAGGACACGGAGCGGGTGAGCAATCTGGCCACCATCTTCCCGGTGATCTTCTTCCTGGTGGCGGCGTTGGCCTGCCTGACCACCATGACCCGGATGGTGGAGAAGCAGCGCACCGAGATCGGCGCGCTGAAGGCCATGGGCTTCTCCCGGCTGTCCATCTCCAAAAAGTACATCGGCTACGCCTTTTTAGCCAGCCTGCTGGGCGGCGTCATTGGGCTGGGGGTGGGAGCCACCCTGATCCCGGCGGTGGTGGCCAACGCCTTCGGCATCATGTACGCCATGCCGCCCCTGGAGTTCCGGGAGCAGAACGCCCTGTGCGTGCTGTCGGTGCTGGCGGCGGTGGCGTGCACCACCGGGGCCGCGCTGTGGGCCTGCCTGTCCACGCTGATGGCTGCCCCGGCCAACCTTATGCGGCCCAAGGCCCCCAAGGCGGGGAAGCGGGTCTTTCTGGAGCGGGTCCGGCCCGTCTGGAGGCGGCTGTCCTTCACCTGGAAGGTGACCATGCGCAACCTGTTCCGCTATCAGCGGCGGTTCTGGATGACAGTCATCGGCATCGGGGGCTGTACCGCCCTCATCGTCACCGGCTTCGGGCTTCATGAGTCCATCTTCGCCATACTCAACAAGCAGTTCGACGAGATCTCCCTCTACGACGCCACGGCGGGGCTGGACGGGGACGCGGCTCCAGAGGAGCTGGCGGCGGTGACGGACTACCTGGACGGCAGCGGCATGGTGGAGTGGTGGCACCTCACCAGCCAGACGGCGGCGGAGGCGTCCGCCGGGGGGATGGCCTACGACGTGGGGCTGTACGCCATTGACGACTTCGAGGGCTTCACCCAGTTCATGAACCTGCGCCACCGGAAGGACGGCGGGGCCGTCACCCCGCCCGGGGACGGGGCGATCCTGACGGAAAAGCTGTCCGAGCTGCTGGGGGTGGAGGTGGGCGACACCGTCACCATCGACAAGGACGGCCGGGTGGAGGTCCGGGTGGACGACATTGTGGAGCACTATGTCCAGCACAACGTCTACCTGTCGGCGGCCTGCTATGAGCGGCTGTTCGGGGAGGCCCCGGCCCAAAACCTGCTCCTGCTGGAGTACGGGGAGGGGGCGGAGTCCGACCAGGTGTCGGCGGAGCTGATGGCCATGGACGCGGTGACCTCCCACTCCTACATCGCCGCCATCCGGGACAGCTTCACCAACAGCATGGAGGCCATCGACTACGCGGTGGTGATCATCATCCTGTCGGCGGCGGCACTGGCCTTTGTGGTGCTCTATAACCTGACCAACATCAACATCACCGAGCGGGTCCGGGAGCTGGCGACCCTGAAGGTGCTGGGCTTCTTCGACAAGGAGATCACCGCCTATGTCTACCGGGAGAACGTGTTTTTAACCCTGTTCGGCATTGTCCTGGGGCTGGTGATGGGCCGTCTCCTCCACGCCTGGCTGGTACTGACGGTGGAGGTGGACCTGGTGATGTTCGGCCGCACCGCGCCGGCCTATGCCTACGTGCTGGCGGCGGTGCTGACGGCGGTGTTCTCCGTGATGGTGAATGTGGCGGCCCACTTCAAGCTGAAAAAGGTGGATATGGTGGAGAGCTTGAAAACGGTGGAGTGAGAAGCTGCCAAATTTCAGAAATAAGAGGTGCAGACTATGAATCCACGAATCATTGCCGATATCACAAACTTTATCTTCGTCTCGGATGAGCCTGAACAGGCCGACGCCATTTTTGTCCCCGGCGGTTCATTTCCGGAGCCGCCCGAATATGCCTCCGAGCTGTACCGCCAGGGCTATGCAAAGTGGCTGATCCCTTCGGGCGGGGTCAGCGTCAAACGTGACAAGTGGCCGGGTGTCCGCCGGAAAGCGGAACTATATAGCGGCGATTACCAGTCTGACTGCGAGTTCTTTACAGATGTACTGTTGAAAAACGGTGTGCCCGCCGCGGCAATTATCCGGGAAGATAAGTCCGGACACACCCGCGATAATGCGTTCCTCTCACGAAAGGCCGTGGACGAGAGGGGCATCGACGTCAAAACAGCGTTGATCGTCTGCAAGGCGTTTCACGCCCGGCGGTGCCTCATGTTATACCAGATGGCCTTTCCCGATGTGGACATCAAGGTGTGCCCCGTGCATTGCTATAACATCACGAAAGAGAATTGGTATGAAAGTGAAGCGGGAATAGACCGCGTCCTGGGTGAGCTGGCCCGGTGCGGCAATCAATTCGCCGGGGATATCAAGCAATATCTGTTGTAAGTCCCGGTTTGGAATTTTCTCAGACAAGAAAAGGCCCCGCCGCGTAAGCGGCGGGGCCTCTCGTCTGCTATGACAGGCTGGCGAATCTTAGTCGGCCAGCAGGTTGCGCTCGGTCTCCTTGTCGAACAGGTGGACCAGCTCGCCGGGGAAGGTGAAGTGGATGGTGGTGCCGTAGGGGATGCCGGCCCGGAAGCTCTCGGGCAGGTCGGTGGTGGAGACCACCAGCACCACGTCCTTCTCCGCGCCGTTGTCCTCCTTGGCGGTGACGTGGAGGTGGATCTCGCTGCCCATCATCTCGGACACGTCCACCCGGGCGGCGATGGTGTGGGCACCCGCGCCCTCGGCGAAGGAGACATGGACGGGACGGATGCCCAGCACGATGTCCTTCTCGGGGACGTTCTTGGCGGCCAGCTGCTTCTGGATCTTCTCGGAGATCTCCATGGTCGCGCCCGCCACCTTGACGGCGTAGCCGCTGCCGGACTTGACCAGGCGGGCGTTGAAGAAGTTCATCTGGGGCATTCCGATGAAGCCGGCCACGAACACGTTCACCGGGTTGTCGAACACCTCCTGGGGGGTGCCGATCTGCTGGATGAAGCCGTCCTTCATGATGACGATCCGGTCGCCCAGGGTCATGGCCTCGGTCTGGTCGTGGGTGACGTAGATGAAGGTGGTGTTGATCTTCTGGCGCAGCTTGATGATCTCGGCACGCATCTGGTTACGCAGCTTGGCGTCCAGGTTGGACAGGGGCTCGTCCATCAGCAGCACCTTGGGCTCGCGGACGATGGCGCGGCCGATGGCCACACGCTGACGCTGGCCGCCGGACAGGGCCTTGGGCTTACGCTCCAGGTACTGGGTGATGTCCAGGATCTCGGCCGCCTCCTTGACGCGGCGGTCGATCTCGTCCTTGGGCAGCTTGCGCAGCTTCAGGGCGAAGGCCATGTTCTCGTACACCGTCATGTGGGGGTACAGGGCGTAGCTCTGGAACACCATGGCGATGTCGCGGTCCTTGGGCTCCACGTTGTTGACCAGCTTGCTGCCGATGTACAGCTCACCCTCGCTGATCTCCTCCAGGCCGGCCACCATGCGCAGGGTGGTGGACTTGCCGCAGCCGGAGGGGCCGACCAGCACGATGAACTCCTTGTCCGCGATCTCCAGGTTGAAGTCGTGGACCGCCGTGACGCCGCCGTCGTAGATCTTTTTGATGCCCTTCAAACTCAAAGTTGCCATAGCGATGAACCGTAAACACGCCGCCTCCGCGGCATATCCTCGCCCGCAGGGAGTGTACCCCGTGGACATTACGGCAAGTCTCCACATTGCCGCACCGCCGGTCCGGCGGATGGTTTCCTCCTTTTGTTTTCCTCGGCGCGGCTATGGGCGTGGGTGCCCAAGGGAGTAGCCGGGCCGGGCGGTTTTGGGGATTCGCTGTTCTGATTTTAACAAAGAGGCCCAGGGGCTGTCAAGGGGTTCCTCTGCGGTTTTCACAAAATTTTTGCCGGAAAACCGGAGATTTCCGGCAAAAGGAAAAACCTGCCTGTCCGCGGATGGAAAAAGCCCCGGGCGTTCTGCCCGGGGCCGGGAGCTTATCCGTTCAGCTTGGCCTCCTCCGCCTCCACCGCCCGGATGCGGGGCATGAGGCCCACCCGGTCCGGGGTCTGCACCGGGTGCTGGTACAGGTCGTGGGCGGGGTACTGGTTCCCCTCCACCAGGCAGGGGCCGCTGGGGGTGAAGCACACGTCCCACCCCACGTACCGCACCTCCGGGATGAGGGGGGCGGCCCGGGTGACCAGCTCCTTGGCCTTGTCCCAGTCGGGGATGACGCTGCCCATGATGGCCGCGCCGGTGGCGGGGTGCTTCTCGTAGACGTTTTTGTATTTGTCCACCGCCACCCCGGTGATGGTGCCCGTGTCCAGGTCCACCGGGGCCAGCATTCCGCCGTTGTCGAAGTTATCCACAAACTTGCCGTTGCCGACGCGCAGCAGGGCGGCGATGAAGTAGACCTTCCCCCCTTTGCCCCGGAGGGTGACGATCCGGGCGGTGTTGATGGAGCCGGGATAGATGGCGTTGAGATCCGGGTGCTGGACGATCAGCTCCTCCAGCTCCAGGTCGGGGGCCTGCTTCAGCAGCCGCTCATACAGCGCGTCCAGGGAGGGGAAGTCGGCGGTGTTCAGCTTTTCGATCCCCCGGCCGCAGCAGCCGTGGGTGGGCTTGGACATGAAGAACTGGTGCCGGGACAGGAAGTCCAGCACCTCGTCCCGGTTCTCCCCGGTGACGTGCACCCAGTCCCGGCGGAGGAAGTCCGCGAAGCGGGCGTTGAACTTGGCCTTGTCGTCCAGCTCGTCCATGGCGGCCTTGCTGTTATACTTCACCACCATCTCGTTGTTCCGGGCGCGGGTCAGGTAGGTGTCCCGCAGCTCGGGGGTGAGGTCGTACAGCTCGAACAGGTTGTAATCCACGTAGCCCGCGCCGTATTTGGTGGCGCAGCGGCGCATATCCTGGAAGATCCACCAGCGGGAGCGGCCCGTGCGCTTGTGGATCTGGCCGATGGTGTCCAGCATGGCCCTGTAGTTCATGTCCAGCACCCGCTGGATTAAGAATTTCGCGTTTCCCATGGAAAACCTCCCCGGCCCTGGGCCGTCTGAAAATTGGAGATATCATATCACATCCGGGAAAAAATTGCAATGCCGCCGGGAGGGGGGCGGAAAATTCCCGTTGCCATCGGCGGGGGAGTATGGTATACTGTCCTCATCTCAGTAAGCGATGGCAAACCCGCCCGACCGGGCGGGGCCTGTCCTGGAGGTGGATTGGGTGAACATACACGAGTCCGCGGAAAACTACCTGGAGGCCATCCTGGCCCTGGGGGAGCAGGGGCCGGTGCGGTCCATCGACGTGGCCCAGCGGCTGGGCTTCTCCAAGCCCAGCGTCAGCCGGGCCATGAGCCTGCTCCGGGAGGGGGGCTTCGTGGTGATGGACGAGGGGGGCTTCCTCACCCTGACGGCGGAGGGGCTGGAGATCGCCCAGCGGATCTACGAGCGGCACCTGCTGCTGACCAAGTGGCTGATCCACCTGGGGGTGGCGGAGGACGTGGCCGCCGCCGACGCCTGCCGGATCGAACACGATTTGAGCGTGGAGTCCTTCGACGCCCTCCGGGCGCACATCCACCGGGACATGGGGCTGGAATAAAAAGCGGCGGGGACGGATATGGAGAGTGGGCTTCATAAAAGAAGTTAAGGGCAAGACAGGCCGCAATGGTTTGCCTTGCCCTTTTTTGTACTACGTAACCCATGACATTTTCAACGAAAGTGCCATGAGAGGGAGCGGCAAAATGGACGCTATTCAATCGAAGCTTTTTAAAAAATCCTGTATCCTTTCAGCCAGAGAAATTGCGCTATTGAAAATCTTGTCTGTCATAAGGTCCTTATGGCTAAAATCGATATCATTTTCCAAGCATACCTCTAACACAGAATATTGGGGCATTACCTTTTTATCTTTATTCCAGTCTGTATCCTTCAGTAATTTCCAGTATTTTTCTTGCACAGATGCGTTTTGCCCCATTAACCATAGTTCAAACCGCATTTCCAGATGATTTAGTACAATTCCAAATCGTAATTTGTGCTGCCTTAAATACGAATTAAAAAAGGGGAAATATGTGTAATCTAAATACCCCAGCGAAATATTTCCAGTTAAATATGGTTCTGGAAACTTCGCCTTTAGTTCTCCCATATACCTTGTCAACAACATATATGCACGCCTTATGCTGCCCTGAATTAACTGATTTTTGTAAATTTCTATACACGTTGAAATATCTTCTTCCATAGCGAATCCTCACTAAATTCTGCATTTATTTGTTGAGTCCATTGTAAAACAGCACCCGCCGAAGACCACTTCCTTTCAGTGGGGATTAGCTTTCCTATGACAGGCGTCCCAACCGCCCCCGCTGCGTTCACTCTGCTCCAGACTTCCCCGCCGTCCGCTTCTCCGCGCTTCCGATTTCCCCGCACAGGCTCCGGGCGAACAGTGCCCGCACCTCGTCCAGGCTGTCCGTCTGGCCCAGGGCCCACATCAGCTTGGTGACGGCCCCCTCGGTGGTCATGTCGTAGCCCTGGATCACCCCCTGGGCCAGGGCCTTCTGCCCCGCCTGGTAGAGGGTGAAGTTGCTGCTCTCATAGAGGCACTGGCTGCACACCACCACCGCCATCCCCGCCTGGGCGGCGTTGTGGAGCTTCTCGATGAGGTTGCGGCGGATGAAGTGGAGGCCCCCCGCCCCGAACGCCTCAATGACCACCCCCCGGTAGTGCATCCGCAGCAGCATATCGAAGATCTCCGGGTCCCGGCCGGGGGTGA
>ERZ779624.608-NODE-608-length-10507-cov-3.374665_pt1 | contig 10507 bp, 8 predicted proteins | sample MGYA00514190_ERZ779624 | MGnify/ENA primary metagenome ERZ779624 (study PRJEB29562, sample SAMEA4376706) | mouse gut metagenome | isolation source: Cecum | study: EMG produced TPA metagenomics assembly of the A DSS colitis mouse model was used to assess the... | reverse complement strand
AACTCCGCTTTGCCTTTACATCCGGCACGGAATTCCCGGAAGACCTCTCTGACTGCTCGCTTGTCATCCACTGCGGCGGATGTATGCTTACCGAGCGGGAAATGCAATACAGACTCCGCCATGCCGCCGGATGCCATATCCCTATCACCAATTATGGCATAGCCATAGCCCAGATGCATGGCATACTGGAACGCAGCCTGGAGCCCTTTCCGGAAGCTCTGCGCATTTTGAAACGGTAACTCGCAAGAAAAGGCCATTTTCCCTGCCCCTCTTTCCCCTACCTATCCACCGGAACCATCAAGTCCCCTTGGTACCCCTTCTCCATCTTATGCCTTGCCTTTCGGTTCTCCACCGTATCAAAAATAATGGAAAAATCATAATCTTCCGGATACAGCTCGGATGCTGCCACCTTCAGTTTTAATCGTTTCTGGTTTACCGTCATTTTTTCCCCTTTTACCTGAATCAAAACATTTCCCCTCTCATTCTCCGGCGTTACTACAATGCCAATCACGCCGTCCGGCAGCACAGTTACGCTGTCCCCCCTTGTAAAAATGGCGGCAGAAGGCTGTGTCCCTGTTTTGCGGATACGCCGGATGGACGGCGCAGACTCTTTTTCCAGCCAAACTCCCTCTTCCAGCTCCAATTCCTCCCTTAATCCTTCCTTCACTTCCCCGTAAGCTTCCTTCGCTGCCGTAAAAAGCATATTCCCCGGCATCCCAAGCCTTTTTGCAATATAGAGAGCGCAGCTATCCCCGGACTTTCCAATTTCCATTCGGTACAGCGGCTTTAAATTTTCCCGGTCAAATTCCATCCTTGCATTGACAATTTCTTCATGTCTGGCGGCATAAGCCTTCACCTCCGGATAATGGGTCGTCACTAAAAACAAACAACCGCTTAACCGCAACTGCTCCAAAATGGCAATGGCAATCCCCATCCCTTCCGTCGGATCCGTCCCGGAACCCAGCTCATCCATAATAACCAGACTCTCCTTTGTCGCTTTGCGCAGAATCCGAAGCACATTGCTTATATGGGAAGAAAACGTAGACAGGTTATCCGCTATGTTCTGCCCATCCCCAATATCGCACAACGTTTGATTGTTCATACAAATATCCGCCTCCCTGCATGGAAGATGCAGACCGCAGCAAGCCATAACGGCTAACAGCCCTACCGTCTTTATTGCCACGGTTTTCCCCCCGGTATTAGGCCCGGTAATAATAATCCCCTTGCGCCCGTTCCCCATTTCGAAATCCAGCGGGACGCATTCTTCCCGTTTCAGCAGCGGATGCCTGCCCCCTTTTAACTGCAGATGTCCTGCTGTATTGATTCCAGGCTCTATTGCATCCATATCCGCACTTAGTTTCCCTTTGGCAAAAATATAGTCCAGCTTCACCAACATTTGGATATTCTGCCGGAAATCCTCCTCCGATTCCGCAATCCGGTCAATCAGCATATAAATAATCCTCCGGGTTTCGTTATCTTCTTCCATTTCCAACGCTTCCTTTTCCTCCCGATGCTTCGCCACTCCGGCAGGCTCTATAAAGAAAGTCGTGCCGGACGCCGACTTATCTATAACGCTTCCCTCTACCCTGGCTTTATAATCCTTTTTCACGGGAAGACATATCCTGCCGTTACGGCTGACAATAAACGCTTCGCTCATATACTTCCTCTGCGAACGTAAAAGCCCATCCGCCTTCTCCCTGATTTTCTCTTCCAAACGCCGTATTTCCCTGCGCAAGCCGTACAAGGTTGCGGAAGCATGGTCGTCAATCTGCCCATACCGTACGCAGCGGCTAAGCTCCTCTTGCACCGCATCCAACGGCTCCAGGTTCTCCTCATAATAAGCCAGTGAAATCCGGTACGCCTTCCCCCGTTCCAGATAACCCTTCATCCGTTTCACCGCTGCCAAAAACGTCCCCATCTGCTCCAATTCTTCCGGCGCCAACAACTCATACCTCACCGCCTTCTCTAACAGTATCTCCACATTTTCCATAGCAGGCAAGGGAGGCGTCCCTATCTTATCCAGCATCTGTCTGGCTTGTGTGGTATCGGACAGATTCTTCCTAAGCTCCAGCTCCGATAAAAACGGCTCCAAATTCCTAATCATTTCCTTCGCCCGCCCGGAATTGGCATACTCAGTTAAACTTTCTATTATTTTATGAAATTCCAATGTCTGCAAATTTTGATCCATCTCTTTTTCCTCTTCTTCCATTCTTATGGGGCTGTTGCAAAATGCAGCCTATATACAATATCCCATCGTTTTTTCCCAACAAAATAAAAGCCTATGAAGCCATCCGTTCCCATAACAGATGCGCACCATAGGCGTATATACAAACAAATATAAAGGTAATCTGCAAATACGGAATCCAATGCATATACCATCCTTTTTTTGTCTGTCAATTATTCTCTGTTATGGAATTTGGGTACAACAAAAAGACGTATGTATCTTTTACAACAAACCTTATCTCTTTCTTCCCAAAATAGATTCATCGCTTTTATCTTCCATAAACAGATACAATTAACAAAAAATTCCCTGCCTTTCTTATCTAACTTATCTTACTTTTCTCATTTCCCGTGACTCTTTATTTTTAACATATAAAAGAAAAGAATGCAACTGTTTTTTTCGTTTCCATAAAACTTTTCCATAAAACTTTCCCGGTAATCCAAAGGCTTTAAAAACGGTCAGCCATTTTGTCCATAATAAGCATTCTCCCCATGTTTTCTATTATAATGTTTATCCTGCAATTCCTGTGGGGCGGGTTTTACCTGCGGATTTATCCACTCACACCGTGCCGCCATTTTCGCCACTTCTTCCAATATCACCGCATGATGCACAGCTTCATAAACATCTTTTCCCCAGGCAAAAGGCCCGTGATTTTTGCACAATACTGCCGGAACCGCCTCATAACTTTTATCTGCAAAAAATTCCGCAATCAAACGTCCTGTATTTCTCTCATACCCTTCCTCTATTTCCTCCTTCGTCAGCCGCCTTACACAAGGCACCTCACCGTATATGTAATCCGCATGGGTCGTCCCATAGCACGGGATGCCCCTCCCCGCCTGCGCCCAGCTCGTCGCCCAGGAAGAATGGGTATGCACAATGCCCCCTATCTTCGGAAATGCCCGATACAGTTCCAAATGAGTCGGCGTATCGGAAGAAGGGTTCCATCTGCCTTCCACCTTTTGCCCTTCCAAATCCACCACAACCATATCCTCCGGCGACAGCCTGTCATATTCCATGCCGCTTGGCTTTATTACAAAAAGCCCCGCCTCACGGTCTATCCCGCTGACGTTCCCCCAGGTAAACGTTACCAGTCCATACTCTGGAAGCAGCATATTGGCTTCATACACCTTCCTTTTCAAATCCTCTAACATCCCATGACCCCTCCTGTTTTATTCTTCTGTCCTATCTATTTTCTCCCATTTTGCATTTTTGCGTTTCTTTCCATATCCTTTTTCTATCCTCATCCAATCTTATCCCTTTAACTTTTCCACGGCTGCCCGCTCTATCGCCAGCCCGTCTTTATATAATTGGATAAAAGCGTCAAAACCAGCCACATCTGCCGGATCCGGCTCCATCCTGCTCCCCTTCTTGCCTGCAAATATCTTCTTATCCAAATATGCGGCCAGACTTTCCCCTTCTTCCTTGTCCTTGCGGTAGGCCGCCAGCGCCGCAATGCCCCAGGCGCCGCCTTCCCCAGCCGTCTCCATGACTGACACCGGCGCGTCTATGGCCGCTGCCAGGATACTCTGCCCGACCCCTTTTGTCTTAAACAGCCCGCCATGTCCGAAAATTTCATCCGCCTGCACCTTCTCTTCCCGGAACAAAATATCCAGGCCAATCTTTAATGCAGCCAGAGAAGAATATAAATGGGTGCGCATAAAATTAGCCAATGTGAACTTGCCATCCACCTTCCGCGCAAACAATGGGCTCCCTTCTTCAAAACCTGTCACCGGTTCGCCGGAAGAGTAACAGTACGATACCAGCCCCCCGCAATCCTTATCCCCTTCCAACGCTTTGCGGTACAGCGTGCCATACAATCGCTCCATATCCGCCTCTATTCCCATCTCCGCCATAAATTCTTTAAAAATATGCACCCAGGCATTCAAGTCAGACGTACAATTGTTGCAATGCACCATACCCACCAGGCTCCCGTCCGGAGTCGTTACCAAATCAATCTCCGGGTAAACCCTGGAAAGTTCTTTCTCCAGCACAATCATGGCAAACACACTGGTTCCTGCCGACACATTTCCCGTCCGCACAGCCACACTGTTTGTCGCCGCCATGCCCGTCCCTGCATCGCCTTCTGGCGGACAAACAACAATCCCAGCCTTCAGCTTGCCGGATACATCCAACAGCCTGGCCCCTTGCTGCGTCAGCGCTCCGGCGTCTTCCCCGGCCACCAAAACCTTGGGCAGGATATCCTTTAACTTCCATGGATACTGTTCCCCAGCCACAAGTCCGTCAAACTGCTCTAACATCCTTGCATGAAAATCCTTTGTCTGCGTATCAATCGGGAACATTCCGGACGCGTCGCCCACCCCCAATACTTTCTTCCCTGTCAGTTTCCAATGCACATACCCAGCCAGCGTCGTCATAAAATCCACATCTTTTACATGCTCCTCTCCCCTTAAAATCGCCTGTCTCAAATGCGCGACGCTCCACCTTTGCGGTATATGATACCCAAACAGCCCTGTCAGTTCCTCTGCCGCCTGGCCTGTCATCGTATTTCTCCACGTACGGAACGGAACCAATAATTTTCCGGCTTTGTCAAAGACCAGATACCCATGCATCATGGCGCTGAATCCGATACTCCCCACTGTCTCCAATGTCACGCCGTATTGCTCCCATACATCCCCGGCCAACTTACTATAACTGTCCTGCAGCCCCTTCCAAACCATATCCAGGCTATACGTCCATATATTATCCTCATATTGGTTCTCCCACTCATAACTGCCTGACGCTAACGGCACACCATCCTCTCCAATCAATACAGCCTTAATCCTGGTCGAACCAAACTCAATCCCTAATGCCGTCCTGCCACTGACAATCCGCTCCCTTACATCCATCACAATTCCCTGCCTTTCTCCTTTTCCTTTTTGCAATATGTCAAAATTTCTTAGACGCTTCCCTTTTTGGCCTGCTGCAATAACGCTTGTCACTCTTCCATCATACTCTCCAAATATTCCCTGTCCCACAATAAAATCTTTAACTTCTTCGCTGCATTCACTGCCGGAGTGGTAAAATACTGGTTTGTCAGCACCACCCCCACCATACAGTCGTAATAATCCCTCCCTGCATACACTTCCTGCACCGCCCGTATGCCCACCGCTTCGCTATGGCATTTGCACTGGAACGCATAGGTAATCCCATCCCTCTCCGCCAGGATATCCACCCCGTAATCGCCGCTTCCCTTAGTAACCGCCACATCTCCAAACCCCTGTTTCACCAACAGTTCCGCACAGAAATGCTCAAAGTCATGCCCTTCCATCCCATCCACAGCGTCCAGCCGCCCTCTCCTGTGCCTCAAAAGACGGAAAATCAAAACAAAAACAACCGCGGACACTACTGCCACAACAGCAGCGGCCACCCAGCTTTGCCCTTCCATTTTCTTCTTCTCCTTCTCTTCCTTTTTCTCAAGTTTTTATTAAATTTATGAATTTCCAGTTGCACACAAAACTTTCCTAGTATAAAATAAAAATGCCTGTTATTATAAAGCAATATAGGCAAAAACAGTTACAAATACGCAGCAGGAGGCATCATTACTATGTTTGATTTTAAATTTGACTGGTGTAAGGAAATGGAATGCGGTGTCAAAATCATTGACGAACAGCATCAGGAATTGTTCCGTATCATCCGTGATATCGAACAACTTATTATGCATGAATGCCAGCATGTCACCCAAAAACAACTACTGGATATTATCTGCGAATTGAGGGAATACACATCCTACCACTTCTATACAGAGGAAAATATGATGGCAAAGTATCAATATCCCAAACTTGCCACACACATGGCGGATCATATGGATCTGAAAGATTATATCCTCCATTTCGATTTGTCAGCCCTTGTACAGGAACCTAACCGTACCCTTACTGCATTAAAGGAACATATGCAGGAATACCTGTTCAATCATATATTGCAAGAAGACCGGGACTTATGCCTTTATTTAATTCCATATGTGGAAACCGGCATTTTGGAACCACAGGCAATTTCTTAGCGGCTTTCCAGTTTCCTTTTACAGGAAACCGGAAAGCCGCCTTCTTTCTTCCAACTTCCAGTTACAATTTCAAATTCCGGTACCGGTTAAAGCAGGCAAAAATTTCCTGCCGCCGCGGCAATGCCAGTCCCGAAGGCAGATAACTGCCCGGCACTACACTGGCCAGCCCTTTCTTCTCAATCATATCCATCAACGTATCCACTGCCTTCTGCATAGTGTCCCGTCCATTGAACAGATTCCCCTCCGCATATGCCAGCAAATACCCAAGCGTCATTACCTGTTCGCTGTCCGCAATCTGCTCCACATAACGCAAATCCACCGTCTCTTTGTTCAGGCTGACCGCCTCTTTTCCCATCCCCTTTATCTTCACTCGGCTGTCACGGTCGCCGCCGTTTCGGTCATTCCCGCCGCGTCCGCCGCGGTGTCCTGCCCCGCCGCCATGCCTTGCGCCGCCAGCGCCCGGCGCCCGACGGTAATCCGGCCCGCCCGGCTCCTGCTCCGGAAGCAGCAATACCGGATATTTGGCCGCTTCTTCTTTTGCCAATGCCGTAATCTCCTGTGGAACATAATTATCCATCTGAACAATCTGATCCGCAATATGGAAATAAGCCCCGGAACTTCCGGCCACTATCACACAGGAAATCCCTCTCTTTTCATAGAGGTGCCGCGCCCTTTCTATAAAAGGCGTAATCGGCTCTTTGTCCCTATGCACCACCCGCTGCATCAGTTCATCCCTTACCATAAAGTTGGTCGCACAGGTATCCTCATCAATTAACAACAACGACGCCCCGCTTTCCATAGCCTCTATTACGTTAGCCGCCTGCGAAGTGCTTCCGCTGGCATCCTCCGTATAGAAATTCGCTGTCTGCTTCCCATTGGGCAGATTGTTTACGAACATCGAAATGTCATCCTTCTTTACGCATCTGCCGTCTTCTGCACGAATCTTCACTGCATCCGGCGCCGTAATCACGTACTCCCTGCCGTCCCCTGCAATATGGTCGTAAACGCCAAGCTCCAAAGCTTTCAGCAAAGTGGATTTCCCATGATACCCGCCGCCTACAATCAGGGTAATCCCCTTTCGAATCCCCATTCCCTTCACTGCTCCCTTATGGGGAAGCTGCAGTTCGATTTCCATTGACGCCGGCGAGGTAAACGTTACACTGTTTTTCATTGGTTTGTCCGACACGCCGGACTCTCTTGGCAAAACAGAGCCATTGGCCACAAACGCCACCAGTCCCCAGCCTTCCAAGCCGTCCCGGATGTACTTCCTGTCGTCAGCCAGAAACATGGTTTCCTCCACTTCCCGGCTGTCCAGCCTTTTGTAATACAGCACATCCTGTACGCATTTCGGCAAAAAGTCAAATAAAATTTTAATCAATTCATAAGAGCAGATGGTACGCCCATTGGCCGGAAAACCCACTTCCAGACGCACTGTCAAATCCCCGGTGGCCGCATCCATTTCACAGGCTGTTCTCTCTAACACTTCCTGCCCCGGACGGCTGGCAGACATCAGCCCGCTTTTGCCGGAACCCTTTGCTTTGAAATTATATTTGTCCACCTCTTTACGGAAAAGACGCAGCAAGTAATCCTGCAGGGCTATCCTGCGCTCCCGCTTCCCATAATACTCTACAGGGAACCCGGCTTCCTTCCCTGCAATGTGTATGCTTACCTTGGAAGGAGCTGCAAAAGGATCGCCCTGCACATGGTCTATGGACAGGATATAACGCCCAAAATTATAACTCCCCTTCGTATCTTTATAGGCAGGATATCCCCTGCGGTCTATATTCCTTAATAATGTCTGCAGTTCCGTAGCTGTCTTTGCCATCTTAATAATTCCTTTCTAATTCCTTTTTCTGCACGATTTCCAATCTTTCCTTCTTCTGCTTACCATCCAACATATTGGGGTTTTTATGCCAAATATTCCGGTACATCCGCTATGCCCTTTCCGCCTTTTACAGTCCTTTCCATAACGCGGCTCTCCTGCATAAGCTAAGACGCACAAGGCACGATACGGAAGGAACAGCAAATATCATCCCCCGCATCCACCTGATAAGCTCCCTCCACATCCGTCCCCCAGCTATCAATTCCTCCCACGCCCCGGACTGCCCCATAAATACATACTACAGTCCGCCGTGGCGGCGGAAGTTCTTCCTGGTGGGTTGCGTTTTCCAGTTCCTCCGCCGTGTAAGGCAGACAGGAAAATGCCAGTTTATCCATCTCAAAACGAAGGGCTTTCGCCTCTTTCCCTCGCCTGCTGTTATCCAGTCCCGTACTCCTCCACACCTCCAGCCAGCGGCTGTCCACATGCATCCCACAGTCCTGGGGAACCAGATAAGGAGTCACCGGAAGCCCGGCCACTTCATGGATTCCTTCCACCCCTCCGGCTTTCCGGTCAGGGTAAGTTTCCCCGGACAATCCTTCATATACAAACCGCTCCGCGCAAGTCGGCATCACAAAGCGCATACCAAATACCGGAAGCTCCGGCAGGCCCTTTTGCCCAAAGTACCGGGCATCCACCGTTATCTCCCCTGACGCTTCTGTCCGGTAAGCCACCGTTACCTTGGCCGACGGATTGGTTATTGTCTCATACGTATAGACAATTTGTACGCTATGCGCCGTTTCCGTTCCCGTATATATATTGTTGGCCGGAGCGCATGGCAACGGAATTTCTTTCCCATCCACGGCCACGGAAATTCCCGTGCAGCGGATAAACATATCCGCCGCAAGCCATATACCGCTTGCCAGCGCAAAACCGCATCCTCTGTCATTGTCCGTCACTGCCCTCCAGAAAACAGGCCGGGGCGCACGGTACAGCCATTCTCTTCCGTCTATGCAAAACGACGCCGGCCCGCCGGCTGCATAAGAGAAAATATAGTGGAACGCTTTTCCCTCCGCTTCCCCCTTTACCCCAAGCGTCACATCCCCATAGACCACATTCAACCTGTCCGGAATCTTTCTACCTATATTTTCCATAATAGTGCCTCACCTCCTGCATGGCAGGCTTCTCCGTCCTGTCCGCAAACACAATTCCATTGCCCGAAAATTCATAGTCCGTTGGCCTGTCGTCAAAATCCCCGCCATAACGCAGCGCCTTCTTCCCGGTTACACTGTCCTCCACCCAAAGCGCCTGGTCAATAAAATCCCATATAAAACCGCCCTGATACATATCGTACTCCTCCAGCAGTTTCATATAAGAATCCATACCCCCCAGTGAATTGCCCATATCGTGCATATATTCACACAGGATAAACGGCTTGTCCGGCTCCTTGTCCAAATATTCCCTAATCTCCTGCGGTTTGGCATACATACGGCTTTCAACGTCAGTGACCGTCTTTTTATATTCCCGGTTGTTGAAAATGCCCTCATAATGCACCAGCCTGCCATCACGTTTCTCCTTATAGTACCGGTACATACTCTCTATATTATCTCCCGCATCAGACTCGTTTCCCAAAGACCAGAACAGAATGCAACCATGGTTCTTAAAATATTCAAAATTATTCCGCGCCCTGTCCAGGACGGCTTCCTTCCACTGCGGCAGGCTGCCCGGCACATTCCAGGACGGCTCTATAGCCCCCAGCTTCTGCCAGGAACCATGGGATTCCAGATTAGCCTCCGCCATCACATATATCCCTTTTTTATCGCACAGATAATACCATGGAATCTGATCCGGGTAATGGCAGGTTCGCACGGCATTGATGCAATTTGCCTGGAAACATTCCAAATCCCGCTCCATTTCTTTCCTGCCAATGCATCTCCCGCTTTCCGGGCTCCATTCATGGCGGTTCACTCCATGCAAAACCAACCGCTTTCCGTTTAAATGCATAACCTTATCCACAAGCTCCAGCCGGCAAAAGCCAACCGGATAAGGAACCGCTTCCACCAGTTCCCCATCGTTATTATATAATTTAATAAGCAAACTGTACAAATAAGGATTTCCATTTTCCCAGGGAATTACCTGCCCTGCACACTGAGGCTCCAGCTCATACCGCACCCTTTGCCAGCCTCCGCTTTCCTCCTCAGTCGCTTCCCCCTCCTCTGACGCCAGAAACGTATGCCCTATGCAAACGCCGTTTTCCGCATCGGACAGGGATATTTCCACTTTACCGCCGCGGCCTTTTGGCATGGAAAGCTGCAGCTCCAACCCCAGGCTCCCTGTTCCGTCGTTTTGCAGCGTTGGCTTCGCCCAAAGATCTTCCACATGCAATTCCGGCTTCCCGAACAATGACACTTTCCGGTAAATCCCAAAAAAACGGAAAAAATCCTGATCTTCCAAAAAAGCAGCCGTACTC
>ERZ779624.605-NODE-605-length-10523-cov-6.383263_pt1 | contig 10523 bp, 13 predicted proteins | sample MGYA00514190_ERZ779624 | MGnify/ENA primary metagenome ERZ779624 (study PRJEB29562, sample SAMEA4376706) | mouse gut metagenome | isolation source: Cecum | study: EMG produced TPA metagenomics assembly of the A DSS colitis mouse model was used to assess the... | reverse complement strand
GAGCTTTACAGGTACTGCTGGATTATTCCACGCCCACCTACAGGTACTGCTCCATCGGAGCCTATCTGTATTCCAAGCTACCCTTTAAGGGCGTCCATACCTTGGCCTTTGCGGGAAAGGAAATCCAGGCCCACGTGGCATATCTGACCAAGATGGGGTTTGTCAAAGACCTTGATGTATCTGCACCATCTTAAAACAGAGAAAACGCATTCTGACAAATTATGACGAAATATTACTTATTTAGGTGAATCGGCCCATAAAGCAGGAGCATTGCAGATGAAAATGTCTGTAATGCTCCTGCTAAACTTTGAGGGGAAAGGGCCCGGCTTTTAAGGGGCTTTTATGGCTTCCAAATTTTTGAAAAACGGGTTTGTGGTAATTTTGGTAACTTTTTTGGCGTTTTTGTATGCTGTGCTTTGAGGCGAGCATATTTTGAATCGCCCAATTCGCTCTGATTTTTGCAATGAATGGTAAAAGTTCACTCATATTTTTGCGTACAGAAAAAAATATCCGCTCATTTTTTTGTGAAGCAGTTGTAATTCTTTCTCTGCTGGAGTATACTATGATCAATGATACCGATGGAGGGAATTGCCCATGTGCTATCTGAAACGCAAAATTGACAGCTTCTTAACGGAGTGGAGGGCTGCGCCTCGGCACAAGCCGCTAATCGTTAAAGGTCCCCGGCAGGTGGGCAAAACGGAGTCGGTCCGGCGCTTTGCTGAGAGCAGCTACGAAAATGTGATCTACATCAATTTCGTGGAGGAGCCGAAGTACAAGCTCATCACTGCCGACGGCTATAAGACTGACGATATTGTCAAAAACATCTCCCGCCTGGACCCTGGCAAGCGGTTCCCGCCCGGAAGGACACTGTTCTTCTTTGACGAACTTCAGGAGTTTCCCGATATCGCTACCGCTTTGAAGTTTTTCTGTATTGACGGCCGTTTTGACGTGATCTGCAGCGGGTCCATGCTGGGGATCAATTACCGGAAAATTGAGAGCAATAGCGTAGGCTACAAAACAGACTACGAGATGTATTCCATGGATTTTGAGGAATTTCTTTGGGCAAAGGGCTACGATGACGGGTTCATTGCGGATTTGCTGAGCCATATGAGGACACTGACCCCCTTCAGCGAATTGGAACTGTCCGTCTGTAACTCCCTTTTTCTGGATTATTGCATCCTGGGCGGGATGCCGGCGGTGGTGCGGGAGTATGTGGAGCGGGGCACTTTTGAGGGCTCTCTGGATATTCAGCGGCAGCTTATCGCCGACTACAAGGAGGATATTCGAAAATACGCAGAGGGGATGGATCAGGGTCGTATCCTCAACGTATTTAATCAGATTCCGCCTCAGCTGGCCAAGGATAGCAAGAAATTTCAGATTTCCAAAGTGGCCTCCGGGGCCAGGTTTAAGGACTACCGGGGGTGCATCGAATGGCTCAGCGATGCCGGGATGGTGAATATCTGCTATTGCCTGAATTTCCCGGAACTGCCCCTAAAAGGCAACTATGAGGAGACCAAGTATAAGCTGTATTTTGCCGACAGCGGCCTTCTGGTGGCCATGTTGGACGAGGAAGCCCAGGAGGATCTGCGGGCCAATAAAAACCTGGGGGTATACAAGGGCGCTCTCTATGAGAACATCGTGGGAGAGGCGCTGGTGAAAAGCGGCTGTGGGCTGTACTACTATAAGCGGGAGGACTCTACGCTGGAGGAGGACTTCTTTGTCCGCACAGCCTCGGAGCTGATCCCGGTGGAGGTCAAGGCCACCAACGGCAGGGCCAAGTCCCTGCGCACGCTGATCTCCAGCGAAAAATACAGCGATATTTCCCATGGGATCAAGCTCACCGGGGGAAACATCAGATACAGTGATAATATCTATACGTTTCCATACTTCTGCGCATTTTTACTGAAGAGGTACTTGAAGTCGGGAAACGGAATGACTTCATAGGAGAACGGAGTTGGAGACGATGCAAATGGAATCCTGGAAGAACTGGTTCCCGTCCCACATTTTGGGGCGGGGCCTGGCTTACTTTGACGAGGGCCGGGTCTCAGATCAGGAGCGCACAGAGGACGGCTACACCGCCACTGTGGAAGGCACAGAGGAATACGAGGTGGAGATCCTGTTGGATGGAGACTCCATTGAGGATATGATTTGTGACTATCCCTATGCGGAGGATGGAAATGCCTGTAAGCACATGGCGGCAGTTCTGTTTGCGGCGGCCGCTGCCGAATCGTCCAAGGAGAAAGCCCCGGCAAAGAAAGAGTGCCTGACTCCCAACCGTCTTGTGGAAAAAGTTCCTGACAGCCAACTCCGCCCGCTGCTGACAGAATTGATATCCGCAGATGAGAAATTTTACAGGGCGCTGCTCCTTCGATATGGGGGAGCATCTCTGGATGAATGTATAAAAACGCTGAGAAAAGAACTGGTTTCCATCGGGAGGCAATACGCAGACAGAGATGGCTGCATAGACTATTACCACGGGGAAAGATTCTTGGAGGCGATCGCGGATCATATCCGGCGGCAGACGGCAACGCTGCTGGCCCGAAACGCGCCTCTGTTGGCGTTCCAGACCGGGATGGATGTGCTGCGGAAATATTCCGATTACAGCATAGACGATTCCAACGGAGACTGCGCACTGATCATGGATGCAATGGACAATATGTGCGCGGATGTCCTGGCCGCTACAGACGAAACGATTGCTGAAACAATATTTGACATTCTGGCCGATTGTGCCAAGTCAGACCAGGAAGACTGGTTTGTCCAGGATTTTGCGTCGCAAATGGTGTTTTCACACTTTGCGGGGAAGTATTTTTGATGAAAAGAAATTGGTGTTGGTAGATGAGCAGATTGCCGCGCTTACTTCCTCAGGCAAGAAAGATTACTCCAGTGAATATGAGATGGAGGAACTGCTGACGCGCCGTTTTGATTTGATGAAAAAGCTGTCCTTGCCAAAGGAGGAACTGGACGCATTTTTAAACCGGTACACAAGCTATTCCGATATCCGTAAGCTGTGTGTCCAGCAGGCACTTGATGAGGGGAAGACAGATGAAGCGATTCGCCTGCTTGATGAGGGCAAGTCCGCCGACCGCGACAAACGAGGGCTGGTGGCGGAGTACAGCGAATGGCTGATGGACCTGTACGAGTGGCAGGGGCAGCGGGACAAGCTGATTGCGGAGCTGGAGTATCATGTCTTTGTTCTGTCCTCCGGCGGTATGGAGATGCTGAACCGCCTGAAGAAAGCGTGTACGCCAGCGCAGTGGATCGAGTACAGAGAGCGGTATCTTTCCGGGCAAACTTACCACAAGCTGGAGCTTATGGAATCCGAGGGGCTTTGGGATCGGCTGATGGAGGCAGTCACCGCAGCCGGGCACCTTTCCATTCTGGACCGCTATGAAGCGGCTCTGAAAAAGCGGTATCCAAACGAGATGCTGGAGGCATACGCTTGTATTCTGACCAAAGAAGCAGCGGCGTCCGACCGAAAGCGGTATCAGGAACTGGCACGCTATCTGAAGAAACTCAGGAACTACCCAGGCGGGGCAGAGCGGGTAGCGCGGCCGGCAGAGGACTGGCGCACTCGGTACATCCGCCGCCGGGCTATGATGGAGGAACTGCGGAACGCGGGGTTTTAACTGCATCATTGCCATAAGGGGCTTTTTGCGCTATAATAGAAGAAAAATTTGATTGCTTTTCTGAGGGGCCTATGAGAAAGATCATCCGGAACGCAATACGATGCAATCTGTGTGGGGATATCATTGAATCCACATACAGGCATGATTTTGTTACCTGCAAGTGCGGCAGTTGTAGTGTAGACGGAGGCTTGGACTATTTAAGACGGGGGTTTGCCCACTCAAGGGATGATTTTACGGAAGTAAGTGCTTTTGAATATACCGAAATGATAGACTGACACCCAAAGCTGTGACAGCAGCGGCATATTTCGCTCTAATTTTTGTGGTTCTGCGTCTAAAATTCGCTCGTTTTTTGTTGACACCTCCCTCTGTCGACTCGCTGGATATTCAGCACTAGTCCATTGCCGACTATATGGTTCTAATCATTCTAACCAATTCAAATCATTTTTCTTTACATTTGTGGTTAGAACGTATATAATGGTGGTATCATCTGTACGAGGTGAGTTGCTATGACGGAAGGAATGACCACAGAATTCAAACGGGAGTATACGGACGACATCAAGAAGACCATCATCGCCTTCGCAAATACCAGAGGTGGTGAGGTTCTGATCGGCGTGGAGGATGACGGCACTGTCATCGGCGTCCTGGATTTGGATGGGACCATGCTCAAGGTGACCAATGCCATGCGGGACTCCATCAAACCGGATATTACCATGTTTCTGCTGTGCGAAAAGCGGGAGATGGATGGCAAGGACGTGGTTGCTGTCAACGTCCAAAAGGGCACCGCCTGCCCTTATTATCTCGCATCCAAAGGACTGCGCCCGGAGGGAGTCTTTGTCCGGCAGGGTGCATCCACGGTTCCTGCCACCGGGAGCGCCATTTTGAAAATGATCAAAGAGACGGACGGCGATGACTATGAGTCGGCCCGTTCCCTGAATCAGGAATTGACCTTTCAGGATACGGAGCGCTTTTTCGCGGAGGATAATATCCCCCTGGGGCAGGAGCAAAAGCGCACGCTGGGGCTTATTAGTGAGGACGGAGTTTTTACCAATCTGGGGCTGCTCCTCTCCGAACAATGTACACACACCGCAAAACTGGCGGTATTTCAAGGCTCCAGCAAGACCGTTTTCAAGGACCGGGCCGAGTTTTCCGGTTCTCTGTTCCGGCAGACGGAGGAGATCTATACCTATATTGACCGGTTCAATCGGACCCGTGCAGAATTTCCGGGCTTAAAACGGGTAGATACACGGGATTATCCGCCAGAGGCCCTGCGGGAAGCGCTGTTCAATGCCATTGTTCACCGGGACTATTCTTATAGCGGCTCCACGCTCATCAGCATCTTCGATGACCGGATCGAATTTGTAACCTTGGGCGGTTTGCCAAAGGGAATCTCCATGAGCGACGTGATGATGGGAGTTTCCGTTCCCCGCAACCGCCGTCTGGCCAATATTTTTTATCGGTTACATCTAATTGAGGCGTTTGGTACAGGAATGCTGAAAATTAAAGAATGCTATGCCGGCTGTCCCTGCCAGCCTGTGGTGGAGACATCCGAAAACGTATTCAAAATCACGCTGCCCAATGTAAATTACAAGACAGAAACAGCATCAGAGGAAAGCCTGCTGTCTGAAAAAGAGCATCAAATTTTGAAGTGCGTTTCTGCCCGGCAGTCTGTTTCAAGGACAGAGATTGAGGCGGAGACGGGATTGTCTCAAAGCGCGACGATCCGGGCGCTGAAGAGGTTGCTGGAACTGGGATTGATTCAAAAAAGAGGAAGTGGAAAAAATACAAGATACTTTAGTGCGTAGCAGCAGAATGCGGGAATAGCCTGGCCGGGGGAACAGGCTGCCAGGTACAATGCTGAGCGACCTCATCCAGCTTTTCCTAATCTAAATTCATAGAGGAATATAAAATGAAAGATTTTGAAATCGTAGACCTGTTACCACTGCACAGACAGATGACGCTTGTTACCTTCCGTGACCCCAATACCCAAAAATGCGAGGTGCAGATTTTGCCCGTTTCGCTGGAAATTGCAGAACTCCAAAACATACAAGCAATGTTGAAAATTCCCTCTGAACCCAGGGATAATGCGGCGACAGTATCTGTTGAGATAGATGAAATACTGAGCCGCAAGATTATGGATTGGTGTGAGGTCAGGGGCATTTTACCGGAACAGCTGGTGCGGGCATTTGTCTGTTTTTGCGGTGAGCCGGAAAACGCAGATATTGTAAAAATCTTGGGTGCACCGGGAGTTTGTTCGGAGCAAGATAGACATAGAAAAACTTCTCTCTGTCACCAGATAAGAGTTGGAACAGGATGTAGATGCTGTCATGGAACGGGTCGAGAACGGAGAAAGTCCAATTCTGATTCGGAGCACAGGACCAACAGACTTACTGTTGTTTGGCTGGGAGGACTATTTGAGACGGTCCCCAACACTGTATACCCCGGAAGAGATTGCGGAAATTGAGGCGGCGTGCTTGGAAATAAAAGAGACAGAGGCGGAGTAAAGGCTGCCTGAATTGTTATACAGATTTACCAATGAAACAGGAGGCAACAAAATGTTGGAAGTTGGAACGAAAGCCCCGGAGTTTACCCTGCCGGACAAGGACGGCAATCCGGTATCTCTGACCGATTTTGCAAAAAGGTAGTACTGTACTTCTATCCCAAGGACAACACTCCCGGCTGCACCCGTCAGGCCTGCGCCTTCGCCGGAGCCTATGAGGAGTTCAAAAAGATCAATGTAGTGGTCATCGGCGTCAGCAAGGACTCAGCGGCCTCCCACCAGAAGTTTGCGGAGAAGCACGGGCTGCCGTTCATCCTGCTCTCCGCTTCGGAATTGACCGCCATCCAAGCCTACGGAGTGTGGCAGGAGAAAAAGCTCTACGGCAAGGTGAGCATGGGCGTGGTGCGGTCCACCTTTGTGATCAATGAGAATGCTATGATCGAAAAGGTAATGCCCAAGGTGAAGCCCGACACAAATGCAACGGAGATTTTGGAATACCTGACAGCGAAATAACAAGCAACGGTTTATGGAAACAGCTCTGCCATTCCGCAAACGTGGGACGGTAGAGCTGTTATTCGTGGTACAGCCTTCAGCGACGGCCCTTCACCCGAAATCAGTTGCCCTGAGAGCATTTCACAGCGTCGATGGCCAAGACGATCATCAGGCAGTACAAAGCGTCCTCCGGACGGGCGATCTCCATGCTGTAGGTATCGGTCCACTTCCAGAGCTCCTTGGACAGCCGCATAGCGGTTCGGGCTCCATCCATGACGGTGTAGTCCCATTCCCAAAAGTCGCCCTCGACGGTCCAGTCGTTGCAGTCCAGCTGGGATTTGGGGCGAGGCAAGGTGAACTCTTTGACGATCTCGCCGGCCAGCCGCTCTCCCACATACAGTTCAAACTTGGGCAGAAAGGTCAGGACCCGTTCCTGCACCCGACCGACCGGTTTTCCCGTCACGACGTAAATCTGGAGCCGGTGTCCCCAGCTCAGCTCGCCCTTGACAACATAGACTGTGTTACCGTCCTCATCAAAGATGTCGTAGCTGTCGAACCAGGAGAAAATCTCTGTTTAAATAATAGTCTCATCTTGGAGCGCCTCCCGCAGCTTGTGAAAAAGAAGTTTGTACTATCTTCAATAAGATACCATATACATTCAAGAAACACAAATCATTTTTGCGAGGAGGAGATGCCTCTCACTCCCCAATTAAACCACCGGTTCAATGACAAACCGCTCCTCTGCCTGTATGATAGGGACACAATGACAGAGCAAAGGAGTGGAGCACCATGAACTTAAAAGATGCCTTTCGTGCACAGAACAAACTGCAGTCCCTGATGGACGAGGCCAGCGATATCCTCCAGGATCGGGGCAACACCTTGAAGGTCACTACCACCCATCTGCGCAGCAAGGTCATGCCCGAGGCCCAGGATGCAGTGACTGAGGACGCCGCCCCCAGCGAGTACGCCGAGCACATCAATCAGGTAGCCGCTTTCCTGATGGACATGCTGGCGGAGCGGGAGAAGCTCAGCGCCGCCATCTGCGCCGCCAAGGCTAAGCTGTCCCTGGACATGGACAGCGAGACCAGGTTGAACCGGGCCCGGCAGAGCTTGGCCGACACTTTCCGCCGGATGGCCGTCCTGCGCAACAGCGAGGTGGTGCTTCCCAACGGCGGCAGCGGCTACCGGTTCAACGGCGAGGGCAACCAGGTGAGTTACCGCTGCGACGCCAAGCGGGTGACCACCATCAACTTTGACCGGAACAAGATCCGAGGCATGACCACCGAGCTGGGCCGCAGGGCCGATGAGGTGTCCGCCAAGCTGGATCAGTGCTTGGTCAACACCGCCGTGGACTACGCCCTCCCCTTTGAGATGAACGACAGCTTCGACACCATCCTGTCCGACTTCATCCAGCGGCAGATCGCGTAACCCCCTCCCCGGGCGCGGCGGGCATGGCGGAATGGAGAACTCGTGACGGCCGGTTCAGGTGCGGATGAATGATGATGCCGCACATCGTGAAGAACATATCGGAGAGCATCTGCAAAATGCTGATTGGGAAAAACGACAGGTGCTTCTCCCCACGTTCCGCGTAAATACGATACTGCCCTCTTCTCCATATGCAAAATGGAAAACCGCCCTTACACTTCTCCCTTTTGTGACTTGGCCTTCGGGCCGATCTACAACAAGTCGCCAAGTCCAGGCGGGTGCGGTGCTCCTGGGAGCGCTGCCCGGTCCGAATGCGGCGGATAAGGGCCTAAGCGGCTTTGAAATTCCGCCATGCCCTCCGCGCCCGGGAAACAAAAGGATGAGCGGCAGGCTCCGGCCTGCCGCTCATGGTACAAATATGGAGTTGAGGCGTGTGGGCCGCCACTAAAATATCGTTCATAGGCACATTCAGCAGGGTGCTCAGGGCGTAGAGGTTATCCACCGTGGGCAGACTCTGGCCCCACTGCCACTTGTAGATGGCCTGGGGCTCCTCAAAGCCGAAGAACTGCTGGAGATCCCGGACAGACAGGCCTTTCGTCTGCCGCAGCCGGCGGATGTTGGCCCCAGTGGCAGGAAGGTTGATGACGGGGAACAGGTTAAAATCCATGATGATAGCCTCCATTCTGACAGTAGTGTAGAATAGCAGAATAAGGGCGAAATGGCAAGGCGTTTTGCGGATTTGTAACAAAACCGTTAGAAAGGAGGACCGCCGATGGTACAGCCGGTACCGCTGAATAAGCGCAGTAAAAAGGCGCAGAGGAAATACCACGCCAAGCAACGCGGCTCCTGGTATGGGCTCGGTCCGATCACCCGCACTGTGCCCAGCGGGAAAGTGTATGACCGAAACCAAGTTAACGAGAGACTCACAGCACTCTTGGAGAAACCTGAGAAGGGACCAGGTCACTCACGCCGAACTGGGCGGCGGTATCGCCGCAGGAAAGGCCAGGAAAAGACAGATCGACGGCTGGCCATTGTCCAGCTTTCCGGTTATGCGCCCCATCGTGGGTATGTGGACTGGGAGTTTGAGGGAAAGACTCTCCTGCATACTGGCAAGTATATTAAGTATCCCAAAACAGTAAATGCCAGCGTTGGCTCAAACGGGTGAGCAACAAAAAAGTGCGGGCCTGTCTATATCTTCCACAAAAGGGGAACGGCTACCGTAAGGTTTTTGATTACTGGTGGACGCTGTATTAAGAGAGACTGCCGTGTCACGAAAGTGATGCGGTGGTCTTTTACTCGGAATTAGTTGCTGTGTAAACATTTTACAGCATCAATGGTCGGCACAATCATCAGACGGTACAGTGCATTTTCCTCTTTGACGGGTCTCATTTCGCCCATATCGGGCGGTCTGGGCCGGTTTTACTGATGATTTGTTCCAATAGATTATTTAAGTCCCACATCTTTTTTCTGTCATTAATGCAGCTACCACTTCTGGTCAAGAATCGAGCGAATTTATCATTTTTTCTTGAATTTTTACTGTAGGTTTGATATGATAATATACAACGCTGTCGGTGTTGGATAAGCCATGGCAGATGGGTATAGATGTGCAGGTATTTTGTCAATTGGCAGAGTACCTTTCGTTTCAGGGAGAGCATTTTTGGGCCGTCAGTTATAAAAGGCTTGGAAAGTTTCAGGTCGATAAGGACATAAAGAAAAAAGACCTGTACACAAAAGCCGGCATCATCTTTGCTCCTGTTGCAAAGATGGGCGAGAATGGTCATGTAACAACAGGAATTCTTCTGAAGGCTTGCACTGCCCTGAATTACCAAGTTGAGGATATTATGGAATTTGTGCCCGATGACGAATAAAGCTCTAACGCTAATAAGAGTGAGGTGGATACCATACCAAAATATCTTGATTTATTTGCGGGAGCGGGAGGCTTGTCTGAGGGATTTATCCGGGCAGGCTATGAACCAGTTGCCCATGTGGAAATGGATACAGCAGCATGCTATACATTAAAGACACGCACAGCATACCATTGGCTCAAAAGCGAGAATAGACTTGCTCTGTATACCCGCTATTTGTGCGGAGAGATCTCCCGCGCAGAGTTCTATGGACAGATTCCGGAAAGGATTTTGGATTCTGTTCTTAACTACGAAATATCAGAAGAAACATTGCCTGCCATTTTTGAAGATATTGATACACTACTTGGCAATGAAAAACTCGATTTGATTGTGGGCGGTCCACCTTGCCAGGCTTACTCAATTGCTGGACGTTCAAGATCTGAAACCCGGATGGTTGGTGACAAGCGAAATTATCTGTACAAACTCTATGCCGAATTCCTGAAAAAATATCAACCGCAGTATTTTGTGTTTGAAAATGTTTTGGGCCTGTTATCTGCTAAAGATGAGGACAAAACACTGCATTTTAATAATATGCGTGCCCTTTTTAAGAAATATGGATACACTACAGAATTTCGTCAG